>Ga0315905_10003576_pt1 | contig 16009 bp, 17 predicted proteins | sample LakEriMetagenome_5_FD_203522 | JGI IMG/M metagenome (GOLD analysis project Ga0315905, IMG submission 203522) | Freshwater fungal communities from buoy surface, Lake Erie, Ohio, United States - Buoy 4 MA121 | ecosystem: Environmental > Aquatic > Freshwater > Lake | place: USA: Lake Erie, Ohio... | reverse complement strand
GATAAAATTCTTGTGTTAGAAGCTGTTGCTGGGACATTAAACGATTTAACACCAGAAGAAATAGCGATTTTTGATGCAGCAGTAGCAGGAAAATAAAACCGTGAATTATTTACTAGATTCAAATATCGTTAGTTACATTTTAAAAAAGAATGCGATTGTAGATAATAAACTCCGAGAAGTCAATATTCAGGGAAGAATGGTATTTATTAGCTGCATTACTTATTATGAAATCAAGAGAGGACTTTTATCTATTAATGCTGTCAAGCAATTGTCTGAATTTCATATTTTTTTTCAAAAATATCAAACATTATTTTTAGATGATTTAGAAATTATTGAAAAATCCTGTGAAATTCATGCCAAATTAAAAGCTAAAGGTACTCCTATCCAAGATGCTGATGTTTTAATAGCAGCTACAGCAATTGTCCGGGATTTAATTCTCGTTTCTAATGATTCTGATTTATTAAGAATTGAAGAACTTAAATTAGAAAATTGGTTGTGATAAAAATTTAGGAATAAGTTGGGAGAGCGATCGCGTTCGCGGAGCGTCCCGGAGGGAACTAGCGCTGCTGCAAGCAGTTCGTTTAAAATTAGGGTAGTTGTGAGCTTAAGCGTTGCACTCTAACTAGATCCCCGACTTCTGAACATAACAGATAATTAATTGATATGATCTAAAGAAGAAGTCGGTGATCTTCAACCCAGTTTATAATCTTCTTCCTCTGTGTCCTCTGTGTCTGGAGTGGTATGTCTTCGACACGCTACGCGAACGTTATTTCTTCAAGTAGGAAAATTACAGATAAATCAATAATCAAGAATTGGTTTGTGGTCAGTTATGATTTTTTTGTCTGAATCAGGATAACCAGGATTAAAAGATTTACAGGATGTTATTTAATAATTGTTGGTGAAAATTTGGGGATGATTTTGTTTATCCTGATATGGCTAACGCCACGCTACGCTATCAGACAATTACAACATTCACCACCAACAAACAAAAGAGCAATTACATCCTGTACATCCTCAAATCCTGGACATCCTGATTCAGACAATTACAATATTCACCACCAAAAAAACCAATCATCATTTATTAAAATAGTAATTCCACAGATTAATCAATCATCAAGAAGTGCGATATTAACACTATCAAAATAATACTTGCTTTGATGAAAAATTAACCAATTCCATACAGGCTTGTCTGGCTAATTCTCGTGCTTCAATTCTATCATCTATGGATCTTTTTACTATTTGTGTAATTCTTTCCTTTAGTTCACAGTCTTTAGGAATAGGTAAAATAACTTCATCTAGTCTATATGCGATCGCTACTATCCAACAGCTATCATCTATGGATTTTGTCATGATTATCCTCTATTATTTTTAGATGATTTAGAAATTATTGAAAAATCCTGTGAAATTCATGCCAAATTAAAAGCTAAAGATACTCCTATAGCGGTATCCACTTGAATGAGATACAGAATTTACCTAAAAAACTATACACCAAAAGACTTTCAACTCTGTTCCCTGTTCCCTGCTATATCCAAGATGCTGATATTTTAAACTGGTAATCTTAAATCTCAAACCGCAACTGAAGCGATCGCTGAATTAAGAACTTACTTAAATACTAATGAAACATAATGAGAAAACTGGTTCTTACTTCTCGCTTCAAGCGATATGAAGCGAAAATTCATCAAACATGATCAGAATTTACTTACAAGCACGTATTTAGGAAACATTACAGCAAATGGAAACAGATTTATTTGCTGCTAACCTTTTGAGTTATTATAAACTAGAGATTTTTTGAAAATCCTGAATTTATACATTTAACAACTATTACTTTTATGAATTTTCGTGATGAGTTTAAATTGTTACTTCGCGCTCGGTATCCGTTGATGTATATTCCCACCTATGAAGAAGAACGGGTAGAGGCTACGATTCGGGAAGAAGCCATCAATCAAGGTAATCGTCCGGTGTATACTTGGGATTTTGTAGACGGTTATCAGGGAAGTCCTAATGATGTGGGATTTGGTAAACGTAACCCGTTACAGGCCTTAGAGTTTGTGGAAAAATTGACTCCTGCGGCCTCTGCGGTGTTGATTTTGCGAGATTATCATCGTTTTTTGGATGATGTGGCTATTTCTCGTAAACTCCGTAATTTAGCCCGACTATTGAAGTCGCAACCGAAAAATATTGTTTTATTATCCCCCCGCGTCGTTATTCCTGATGATTTAACAGAAGTGCTAACAGTGGTGGAATTTCCCCTACCTAACGCTGGGGAGATCAAAACAGAGGTAGAACGGTTATTACAAACCACGAACAACCCTCCAGGTGGTAAATTTTTGGATGATTTGGTACGTTCTTGTCAAGGGTTGTCTATGGAAAGAATCCGTCGGGTGTTAGTACGGGCGATCGCATCCCATGGACAATTACAACCAGAAGATGTAGATTTAGTCTTAGCAGAAAAGCGCCAAACTATCCGCCAAACTCAAATTCTCGATTTTTATCCCGCAACTGAGGAAATTACTGATATTGGGGGATTAGATAATTTGAAAGATTGGTTAATTCGTCGCGGTGGTTCTTTTAGTGAAAAAGCCCGACAATATGGTTTACCCCACCCCCGTGGGTTAATGTTAGTAGGAATTCAGGGAACTGGTAAATCTTTAACCGCTAAAGCGATCGCCCACCATTGGCACTTACCTTTGTTACGCTTAGATGTAGGGCGGTTATTTGGCGGTTTGGTGGGTGAGTCCGAATCTCGCACCCGACAAATGATTCAAGTCGCAGAAGCGCTCGCTCCCTGTATACTATGGATTGATGAAGTTGATAAGGCTTTTTCTGGTTTGGGTAGCAAAGGTGATGCAGGTACTACTAGTCGGGTATTTGGGACTTTTATCAATTGGTTGGCTGAAAAAACTTCCCCTGTGTTTGTTGTGGCCACCGCTAACGATATTCAAGCTTTACCACCAGAAATGTTAAGAAAAGGGCGATTTGATGAAATTTTCTTTGTTGGTTTACCTAGTCAGGAGGAACGAAAAGCAATTTTTAATGTCCATTTATCCCGATTACGTCCCTATAATTTGAACAGCTATGAGATTGATAGGTTAGCCTACGAAACTCCCGATTTTTCTGGTGCAGAAATTGAGCAAACTTTAATCGAAGCTATGCACATTGGTTTTAGTCAAAACCGTGATTTCACAACCGATGATATTTTAGAAGCTGCTAGTCAAATTATCCCCTTAGCGCGAACCGCTGTCGAGCAAATTCAAAAACTCCAAGAATGGGCCGCAGCCGGTAGGGCCCGTCTAGCTTCAAAATATACCCCTTTAAATCAACGTATCCAACGTCAAGAAAAGAATTAAAAATTAAAAATCTTTTACCTATTCCCTAGTCCCTACTATATGTTTAAAAACCTACTTAAATTTATACTTGGTCAACTTTTAGCGATCGCGGTTTTATTAGGTACTGGCTTGATAATTGCTCTTTATTTTGTCAACCGTACTGCCGTAAATCCACCCAAACCGATGTTTGCTAACGATAATCCTACAAACCAAATCACAAAGCCTAAAGCCATTACCAAGCCTAAACCTGAGAAAAAAGTTATTTCTAGTCCAGTACCTACACCTACTCCCACAAAATCACCCAATACATTACCACCAGGTGCTTATCAAGGAATTGTTACTTGGCCAGAAGGGCTAAGTATGAGAGCAGAACCAGATATAAATTCTCCCAGTACAGGAGGAGTTGGCGGTAATAAACAAGTTATTATTTTAGAGCAAAGTACGGATAAAAAATGGCAAAAAATTCGCATTGCTGATACTAACCAAGAAGGTTGGGTAAAAGCAGGTAATATTCAACGTTCTCAGTAACCCAATTTTGGATTTTGGATTTTAGATTTTGGATTTTGGATTTTGGATTTTGGATTTTAGATTTTGAATACTCAATGAAAAATGTACTAACTGCTGACAAAACCACGTTTAATTTGTTCACGTTCAATAGCTTGAAATAAAGCCATAAAGTTACCTTCTCCAAAACCTTGAGCTAAAAGACGACGTTCAATAAATTCAAAGAAAAAAGTTGGTTGTGAAAAAATTGGTTGGCTGAAAATTTGCAATAGTAGTTGTCCTATAGTCGCATCTTCATGCCAGTCTACCAAAATTTCCTGCTGGGCGATCGCTTTTAATTCTTGAAGTGACAGGGAAAATTTATCTCGTTTTTGTAACTGGGAATAGTAATTTTGAGAAACGGAAAGAAAGGATAAACCAGCAGCACGAAAACAAACAATTGCATCAACAAGATTTGGTATCAGTAAAGCAATATGTTGAATACCCGCCCCTCTATTCACCTCTATAAACTCCTGAATTTGCGAACTAGGTGACGCTGGTTCATTAATTGGTAATTGGATATTTCCATGGGGAGAAATCATCACCCGACTATGCAAACCAGAACGATCAGTTTTAATTTTAAAACTTTGTTGAGGCTGGAAATCAAAGATGTTTTGATACCAATTAACAGCGGTTTCTAACTCACCAACTCCCACATTCAAAACTAGATGATCAATTGCGGTAATAGCATGATGTACTTGCTCCCTCTTACCTGTTACCTCTTGCCTGATTTTGTCCTTATTTCTGGTAATTAATGTATGATTCAAACTACCCCAGGCAGCAATTTTAGCATACTTACAAAATCCAGCATCAACCACCGGTTGCAGAACTTTTGCACCATTGCTGATGGCCTTTGCTGTCAATGTTTCCACATCATCAACAACAAAGGCTATATCAGCCACACCAGGAGGATGTTGACGCAAAAATTCAGCCACAGGACTAGTAGGTAAAATCGGAGAAGAAAGTAAAAAGCATACAGAGCCACTTTTTACTACTTTTGTACAAGTATGCAAGGATTTTTGACGATCAGAAAGACTTGGAAAAATGTCCTCATTTACTGCTTGAAAACCAAGACAATATACAAACCAATCTCTCCACCTTACTGCATCTTCAACATAGAAGTGAACATGATCAACCAGCATAACTTATTCAAAATCAAGTATTCAAAATCAGGTATTGAAAATCAAGTATTTCAAGTATTTATTATCAGCTTTCATCTGTTATATACTAGAAAAATAAATGACTCTCAGGTTGAATATTAATTTCCATTGGTATAGCCTGGGGTTCAACCGATAAAGCATAGAAAATCGCATTTGCAGCAGTTTCACAACTGAGCATTTTATTCCGATCTACTTTTAAATTTACCTGATCCCAAAAAGGAGAATCTATTCCCCCAAAGTAAAACAGCGTTATCTTCACTCCAAAGCGTTTCAGTTCTTCTGCTATGGATTTACTAAAACCCACTACACCAAATTTAGAAGCAGAATAAGCCGCAGCCATGGGCATAGAATGTTTACCCAGAATACCGACAACGTTACAAATATGACCAGATTTACGTTTTTGCATCTCTTTCGCTGCTGCTTGAGTGGTGTAAAAACAGCCTTTTAAATTCAAATTTAGCATTTTCTCTAAATCTGCTGGTTCAATAGTGTTGTAGGCTTTAAGAATGCCCGCTCCGGCTGCATTTACTAAGACATCAATTTGTCCAAACTGGCTTATTGTCCTTTGGATTAATGTATCTACTTGTTGAGGTTGAGTAATATCAGTGGGAACTATAAGTACATTTCCAGATTCTCCCGGTAACTCACTTGCTAATGCTGCTAAATTTTCCGCGTTTCTAGCTGCGAGTACCAACCTCACCCCTGTGGGCGCTAGTTGACGAGTCAGGGTTGCACCAATACCACCAGTAGCACCGACAATGACAATAACTTTATCTTGTAGCATCACATTATTTACATTTCTTCACAGACTATATTTATCATATACAGAACTTAGGCAAAATAGAACGAAAGTAGGGGTTTTCTTCGGAAAAAAAACCCCAAACCTAGTTAATGTCCCGTTTGTCTACATTTATCCGATTTGTGGATGATTTTGATAGTCCCTGACCTCAAGATATTTTCAATGCAAAAATTAGATCCTCCTCAATTAGTGCTGAAGGTTTTAGCAACACACACAGGAAATCATTTCCCAGTTGTGCGGAAAGTAGACATTAAAGATAGAAAAATTTTGATTCAGAGGGTAAGTATTCAGCGATAGTAATTGTTCATATCCAGATCCCGGAATTTAACAAAGAAATTTATGATTTATGGAATATAATAAATCAAATGAGTCGGGAATATGATCGCCTCACCTGAACTATTAATTATTACTCAGACAGATTTAATAGGAGCAATCATAGCTCATGAGTTAGTAAAATTGCAACTACAGAAAACCAATCTAGTTTTCAGTTATAGAGTATTTTATATCTGTTTAAATTTTCCTTTTCTTCCTTTAGGTCTTTGCGTCTTGGCGGAATATCAAAATATTCATCTTAGACTGGTGATTTGTGTTTGTATTTTACAGCTAAAAGTGCTACAACCTAGTTAATCATCTGCTCATTTAAGATTCAAAAACCCTATGTTAGCAGGCACAATTTTACAGAATGGAAAATATACCATCCTCCAGGAAATAGGGCGGGGCGGATTTGGTGTTACTTTTAAAGCTATGCACCACTATTTAGGTCAAGAAGTGGTAATGAAGACTATCCATGAACACTTGCGACAACATCCCGATTTTCCCAAATTCCAGCGTCAATTTCAAGAGGAAGCCAAAAGATTAGCTACTTGTGTTCATCCTCACATTGTCCGGGTAAGTGACTTTTTTCAGGAAGACAGTCTACCCTATATGGTCATGGAATACATTCCCGGAGAGACTTTAGGTACAGCATTTGTATTACCAGGAATACCCCTACCAGAAGCTACCGCTATTCATTATATCCGCCAAATAGGCGCGGCTTTACAGGTAGTACATCATAACGGGTTATTACACAGAGATGTTAAACCAGATAATATTATTTTGCGTCAAGGAACTCAGGAAGTAGTATTAATTGATTTTGGTATTGCTAGAGAATTTAATGACGGGGCAAAACAGACACACACAAGTTTGGTCAGTGAGGGTTATGCACCCATTGAACAATATTTAACCCAAGCACCACGCACAGCAGCCACAGATGTGTATGGGTTAGCGGCGACCTTATATGCACTATTAACGGCACAAGTTCCCATACCTGCATTATTGCGCGATCGCCAGAAAATGCCCTCTCCTAATGAACTACAGCCCAGTCTTAGCGCGGCTGTTAATGAAGCAGTGATGCGGGGAATGGCTATAGAACCCCAATTTCGGCCTAATACAGTCGCAGAATGGCTACAAATGCTACCGGGGAATGGGTTAAATGTCATATCACCAATTTTACCTACTCAGTCAGTACCTACTATTAATTTATCGGGTTTAAAATCAAAAAATTTACATAAAAAAGTTACTCCTGTTCCCATTTCTACACCATCAATCATCAACAAAGTCCCTGATATTAAACAAAAAACAGGTGTACCAAAAGGAGTTATTGGTGTGGGTATCGCTTTACTTGCAGCTACAGCAGGTTTTAGCATGATTCGGACATTATCAAAATCTGATTTAGAACCATCACCTAAACCGCTGGTTGAACAAACTACTTACGAATCTAACACACCCAAACCTGTTGTCGAAATATCACCAACACCTGAAAGTGAAAAGACTCAAACCTCCTATTCCAGGGAATCTATACCAGTGCGTAGTTTGAGAAGAAGAAGGAAAAATGTGATTGTTTCTCCAGAACCAACTCCTACTAGTAATAGTAGTAATAGCAGTTATGAAGAAAAAGCACCTGAAGATAACTCTCAACCTACCCCAACTCCTGATACAACAATGGAGAAATCAACACCAGTTGTTACTCCTTCACCGTCTTTAGTAGACACTTTGCGTGAGGCTAAAGAATCACAGAAAACTCTTCCTCCAGTCCCAAAAAATACCGTACCAGAATCCGATCAAAATCAGGTATTACCCCCATCTTTACCAGCATCTCGTCCCGTAATTATCCCCCAGAAGGAAACTCAACCAGCAAATTCTTCTTCTGTGGAAGTTCCAACCCAAGAAACAAACCAAAATCAAGCACCGGAAAATCAACCGCAAAAGGCAGAAAAACCGCCACAAAAGGTAGAAAAACCGCCGCAAGATGGGGAAAAACCACCACAATAAGCAGTAAATTCAACGGAGAGGGGGGGATTCGAACCCCCGTTGAGTTTCCCCAAAACGCATTTCGAGTGCGTCACCATCAACCACTCGGACACCTCTCCAATAAATTATGATTAATTGGGATTATAGCACAACAAGAAAGAAAATTTCTGTGTGTTCTAGGTCAATCTGCCATAACGCGCTGTCATTACACTTTCAGGATGAGATTGATTATATAACCAAGCCCACATTTGATCACCAAAGGAAAAATGCCACCATTCTCTAGGATTACGTTGAAATCCAGCTTTTAACATGACATTGTGCAATAATTGGCGGTGAGTATGGTAGGTTTGATGACTATTAATATAATAATCGGGATGCGATCGCTCGGACATTTCATCAATGGGTGAACCCATATCTACAATTTCCCCAGTATCATTGACTAAAGTAATATCCACCGCAGCACCCGTACTATGGGGAGGAGGGGTATTCATATCCAAACTTGGTACAGCCCAAATTTCATAAACTGCTTCCCAGACTGCTTCGAGTTGCTGGGGTGACAATTCTGCTGCTGTTAAACCCCTACTTGCCAATGCTTCCCTAAAACTATAATCTACCATAAATTGTTGGATAGCTACGGGACGATAAGCATCGAATATTTGAATGTACCAATGGGGATTTGTAAATTGTAAATAATTTTGCGCTTGAATCAAATTGGAAATTACACTTTCGCGCAAATAATAAGGTGAATGTTCCCCATAATTAGCACCTAACTTTTGATAAGGGTGAGGAGATTCTACCGCAAATAGTTCCAGAGGAATTTTCACTAAAGGTTCACCACATTCAATAATGGGGATTTGGTGGTATGGTCGCATTTTAGTTGTTAATTTAATCTCAGATATCAGAGTTGTATAATGTTAGTGCAAATTACAGCGTGTTGACTTAGAAATAGATAGAATTTATGCGGGCAGGATGCCCGCACCACAAGAGTTTTATCATTAATATTAATAAATAATATTAAATATTAATAAATATTAATAAATATTAGATATAAGAAACTATCTCAGTGTTCATGTTCACAACAAGATTTTTCCTTGACATCTGGAACAGGATCATAACCTCCTGGATGAAAAGGATGACAGCGTAAAATCCGCATAATAGCCATCCAACTACCTCGAAACACCCCAAACCGTTCAATTGCTTGAATCGCATACATAGAACAAGTCGGTTGAAAGCGACAAGTGGGGGGAAACAGAGGAGAAATAAATAAACGATAACCTTGAATGAGCCAAATCAATAACATTTTCATACCCAAATCTAATAAAGTAGGATTAAAGTGAAAAATACCCCTATTTGACATTGTTTAACACATTTCTCGGCTTGGAAACCATTTCTCCATTATCGCTGCAAATTGCCCCCGCTGCGGTTTGGGTGGGATTAATTATCTGCATTGCTTGGGTAGTATATCGTTTTACTGATAGTGAAACGGAAATCATTCGTAAAATCGTGCATATTGGCATGGGTAACGTGATTTTAATTGCTTGGTGGTTAGATATTCCTGCTTATGTGGGAATTACTGCTTCAGTTTTGGCGAGTATTATCACCTTGTTATCCTATAAATTCCCCATTTTTCCTGGTATTAATAGCGTCGGTCGTCATAGTTTAGGAACATTTTTCTATGCTGTGAGTATTGGGGTTTTAGTGGGTATTTTTTGGCATTTACATCAACCTGAATACGCCGTTTTAGGGATTATGATTATGGCTTGGGGAGATGGATTAGCTGCTTTAATTGGTAAACGTTTTGGCAAACATCAATACATATTTTTCGGTTCTCAGAAAAGCTGGGAAGGTTCTTTAACAGTGACTTTAATTAGTTATTTGATTTGTGTAACTATTTTACTTGTTACTCAAGGTAATATTTGGCAAACTTGGATAGTTTCTTTAATAGTTGCCTTAGTAGCTACGATTTTAGAAGCATTTTCTTTTTGGGGAATAGATAATTTAACCGTTCCTGTCGGTAGTGCTACTTGTGCTTACCTGTTAGTTCAGATACTCTTTAATTACTGAATAATTGCTGGTATAGGCAAATATCTAAAAGTATAGAGATTAAGTTTTGTCTTGAGAGAAAAACCAAAGTAAATTCCTATCATCATATTTTTCTATGAAAACAAAAAATTAAACAATAAAAATTATGAATTATGAAGATATTAGAAAAGAAAATTAATGTATTAACAATGTATTAGCTAACACTATTTTAGTGATAAAAAACTATTTTGTCTCTACTTTTAGAAGTTATTTTGTCTCTACTTATAGAGGTAAATTTGCAAACATTACTTTCTACCCTTAGATTTATGAAATATTAGCCAACAATGCTTATAGTTGAGTTGTTAGGTAATAAAACACTTAATCACATAGGTGAGGCTAATAATCGTGTCAAATAAAATGTTAACCGTCTTATCAGATCAAGAACAAGAGTTACTAACCGGTGGTGCAGATTTTTCTCTAAACTCAAGTGCTTTTGGTAACAGACGTTCAGGCACATTGGGTGAAAGCAATTCTAATCTTCAAGGTAGTACAGTCAAAGGTGGAGGTCTAAATGATACCACCGTTACCGCGTCAACAGGTGCAGTAGGTATAACTGCACCGGTTGCACCTACTGTTCCCGCTGTACCGGTTGTCACTCTTCCTTCATAGATTTCGATAATAAAAACAAATTAGGATTCCAGAGTTATTTTACCATTTTCTCTTTTGCCAAACCCAATTCATATCACCAGTTGAATTTGGGAGAATAGCATTAGTGAATTAGTTTCTGGAATCTTTATTTATGGAAAATTTATGCAATTCAACTATTGATTTATAACTAAAGGTGTAATACCGTGAATTATTCCCATAACTTAAATGAATCAAATTCTGATCATCTCCATATTTTAGAAGCTAATGAGTTTCTTCCCCATATCGGTAAATGGATTCATATCGGTGGGGGAGTGATGATTAGTATGTTTGTAGTTGCTGCAAGTCTTACCTCCATTCTTTATTATAACGTCACGGTTAAAGTTCCTGCAACTATCCGACCATTGGGAGAATTACGGTTAGTTGAATCAGCAATGACGGGAACTATTAAAAGAATTGCTGTCAAAGAAAATCAGGTAGTAAATAAAGGAGAAATAATTGCTTATATTGATGACTCCCAACTACAATCTCAAAAAAGACAACTGCAAAATACTTTTGAGAAAAATCAACTACAACTTATTCAAATTGATGCTCAAATTAATCAAATCAATACTCAAATAATTGCTCAAACTAACTTAAATGACCGGACTATTATAGCTACCCAAGCTGAATTAACTGGAACTCAACGTAACTATAAAGATCAACAAATTAAAGCCAGTGCAGAAATGACACAAGCTAAAATAACTATAAATTTAGCAAAGGAACAATTAGCAAGATTAAAAAAAGAAAAGGTATTAATAGCCACGGTACAAGAAGCAGAAGCAGCATTACAACTGGCTATATTACAGAGAAATCGCTTGCAGAATATAGCTGAATCAGGAGCAATATCTCAGAATTTAGTCGAGGAAAAAGAACAAGCTGTTAAATCGGCTGAATCAAAATTAGAACAAGCTAAATTTAGTGCTAAAAATCTCCAAGAAGAAAAGGAACAAGCTGTTAAATTAGCACAAATAAACCTACAAAAAGCAGAAAGTGCCGTCAATCCCAGTCATGCCATAGTAACAGTAGCATCGGAAAGAATTAAACAAGAAAAGTCCAAAGGTGAAGCTAATTTAGCAGCCTTAAAAAAAGAAAAAGAAACCTTGTTTCAACAACGTTTAGAACTACAAAAACAACAAATTCGCACCCGTCAAGAACTACAACAATTAGAAAATGAGTTGAATAAAAGTGTGATTCGCTCCCCAACTAATGGTACACTTATGCAACTTAAACTCCGCAACCCTGGACAGGTTGTACAACTCAGTGAAGCTATCGCTCAAATTTCTCCTGTAGATGCTCCTTTAATTATCAAAGCTCACGTTCCTGCTAAAGATATTGACAAAGTAAAAACTGGTCAAGCAGTGCAAATGCAGGTTTCCGCTTGTCCCTATCCTGACTATGGAACTCTCAAAGGAACTGTAAAAACTGTTGGGGCAGATGTTTTAGCAACCACACAAAATAATCCGAATAATTCAATTATTAATACACCCCAATTAGCTACTTATGAAATTAATATTGAACCAGAAAGTCTATTTTTAGGAAAAGGTAATCATTTATGTTATCTCAAATCTGGCATGGAAGGACGCGCTGATATTATTTCTCGTCGGGAAACTGTACTCCAATTTATTCTGAGAAAAAGCAAGTTAATCACTAATTCATAGGTGAAAATGTAGGTTGGGTTAAGGGATAGCGCAACCCAACACAAGCTTTTTAAAAATTGGGTTTCCTACGTCAATCTAACCTACTCAAGACCATCCAAAGCTTTGTTAATAAAGTTGGGTTTCCTCACGTCAACCCAACCTACTAGAATACTCTTAATAATCATGTTTAATATGCTCAATACTTTTAAAAATCATCAAAATTATCAGTGTACTTTACAGTTAAGTGAAGAAGACTGTGGAGCAGCTTGTTTAGTTTCTATTAGCAAGCATTATGGACATTTTTTAAGTATGATTAAAAGTCGGGAAGCTGTTGGTACTGGACAATTAGGAACAACATTATTAGGTTTAAAAAGAGGCTCAGAAAATCTCGGTTTTAATGCTAGAGCAGTTAAAGCTTCTCCAGAAATTATAGACAGAATTACAGAAATTACATTACCCGCAATTATCCATTGGCAAGGCTATCATTGGGTTGTTTTATATGGTAAAAAAGGCAAAAAATACGTTATTGCCGATCCTGCGGTGGGAATCCGTTATTTGACCAAAGAAGAACTAACCGCTGCTTGGAATGGGGTAATGCTCTTATTAGAGCCAGATCCAGAGCGTTTTTCTGACCAACCCCAAGAACAATCAAAAGGTGGAATAACGCGCTTTTTTCATCGCATTTTACCCTATCGTGGCTTACTAACTCAGGTTTTAATGATTAATATTGTCCTGGGTTTACTAGCTTTAGGAACTCCGGTTTTGATTCAATTATTAACAGATGATGTTCTCGTTCGTGGAGATGTACAATTACTTACTGTTGTCGTTTCTGCTGTTGTCGTTATGAGTTTATTTAGTGGAGGTTTACAAGTATTCCAAGCTTTAATGATTTCTCATTTTGGACAAAGATTACAATTAGGTTTAGTCTTAGAATTTGGTCGTAAACTTCTGCAATTACCTTTAAATTATTATGAATCCCGTCGCAGTGGTGAAATTACTAGCAGACTCCGAGATATTGGCGAAATTAACCAATTAGTATCACAAATTGTGATTATTTTACCTAGTGAGTTTTTTATCGCTATAATTTCTCTTGGCTTAATGTTATTTTATAGCTGGCAATTAACAATAGCCGCTTTATTAGTTGCTGGTTTAATGACCTTATCTACTTTACCTTTCTTACCTATTTTGCAACAAAAAACCCGCAGTCTCTTAGTTTTAGGAGCAGAAAATCAAGGTGTTTTAGTAGAAACATTTAAAGGCGCACAAGTCATTAAAACTACCAATGCTGCTCCTCAATTTTGGGATGAATTTCAAAGTCGTTTTGGTCGTCTAGCTAATCTTGCCTTTAGTACAGTACAAATAGCAATTATCAACGGTACTCTTGCTAGAATTATATCTACAATTGGTGGCGTTCTCTTACTAGGATTTGGCAGTATTTTGGTAATTGGAGGAAATTTAAGCATCGGTCAAATGTTAGCTTTTAATGCTTTAGAAGTAAATGTTTTAACTTTAATTAACTCATTAGTTAGCTTTGTGGATGAATATTTTCGCTCTCAAACCGCAGTTTCTCGATTATTAGAAGTTATTGATGCCACACCAGAAGTAGTAGGAGGAAGTCAAAAACCAATTGTACAAATTTCCAGCAATGCCGATATTAGTTGTTCAAATCTTAAATTTCATCACCCCGGAAGAGTTGATTTATTAGATGATTTTTCTATTCAAATTCCGGGAGGAAAAACAATTGCTTTAATTGGTAAATCAGGTTGTGGTAAAAGCACTTTAGCTAAATTATTATCTGGTTTATATGTCCCAGATTCTGGTAATATTCGCATCGGTTTTTTAAATATCCAAGATATTGCTTTAGATTGTTACCGACAACAGGTAGTTTATGTTCCCCAAGAGCCTCATTTTTGGAGTCGTTCTATTTTAGAAAACTTCCGTTTAGGCACACCTAATATTTCTTTTGAAGAGGTAGTTCAAGCTTGTGATATTGCTGATGCAGATGGTTTTATTAGTCAATTACCTAATAAATATCAAACCGTTTTAGGAGAATTTGGTGCAAATCTTTCTGGTGGCCAAAGACAAAGATTAGCGATCGCTCGCGGCATTCTCACAAATCCACCTATACTAATTTTAGATGAAGCTACCGCTGGATTAGACCCTATGAGTGAAGCTAATGTTTTAGATCGTCTTTTGGAATATCGCGCAGGTAAAACCACAATTTTAATTACCCATCGTCCTAGTGTCATTCATCGCGCTAATTGGATTGTTCTTATCGAAAAAGGTCAAGTAAAAATTCAAGGAACTGCTGATACTTTCTTATCAAAACCTGGTGAACATTTGCAGTTTTTAACTGCATAAATTAAGGCGTAAATTAATATTTTCTTAATATTTTTTAAGCTTTTATCGCGCTACTTAACCAAAATTACTTACTTATGTAGGGACAAATAATATGTCTAAAAATACTCAATTTAATCATCCTCAATTATTCAGATATCTTTCTGATGCAGAACAAGAATCTCTAATTGGTGGGCAAATATCTCCCCAATTAGGTGTATTAGTTGAAGGTAATTCATTTTTCCAAAAAACTGATATTGAAAATGAAGGTAAAAATGATTTAAAACTTGCTTCAGGTGATTCTAGTTCACAAACCACCAAATATAAATTATCCCAAGTCACTATGGTGCTTTCGTTAACATTTGGGTTACTAACAATTAGTTCTAGTGGTGATAAATTGAGCAATTTATTACCCGGTTTTCTAAATAATTTGTTTTCCTAAAATAGCTAGATTTAATTAAATTAAAACATTTTCTTGTAGAGACAGGTTGATTTCCTGCTCTACATTTTCTGCTGTTTGAGTTCATAAATAACTTTTTTGAAGATAAAAAAATAGAGTATATAATTATGTACTATTAATTAGATAAATCAAATAAAAAACATGAGTTAAAAGAGAGAGATTTATCTAAATAGATATATAACCTAAGAGTAATTTAACATCTCAAAACTTTATAACCAGAGGATCATTTATTTCCCATAATAAATAGTTATAAAAGAAGCATAGGTGAATAACACCTCTTCATAAATTGAGGCTAACAATCATGTCATATCAAAATATTAAATCTGATTTACTTGTGGAGTTATCCACAGAAGAACAACAGTTTCTGTCTGGCGGGAGACGACCAATAATCTGTTATAGGTGGAGAAGATACCGTTATGACAAGGACAAGAGTGAATATGGTGAAAAGGAGAGTGAATCTGGTGATGATTAATTTTCACAAATAGCAGATACATTAAGTGGACAAAATCCATAAATTGGGTATCCACTTAATTTCAACCTAGCATTTTAGGAAAGAGAAAGCTGATATAACCATGTTTTTCTCCTTCCTATTTTTTCCCAATTAAAAGCGAAGCAATTCCACTAATTGAGGCACATAATTATGTCAAACCAAAACATCACAACTGATTTACTTGTAGAGTTATTCCCAGAAGAACAACAACTTTTATCTGGGGGATGTGATAATTACAGCCCACCACGGCGACGACGTG
>Ga0315905_10003575_pt1 | contig 16010 bp, 10 predicted proteins | sample LakEriMetagenome_5_FD_203522 | JGI IMG/M metagenome (GOLD analysis project Ga0315905, IMG submission 203522) | Freshwater fungal communities from buoy surface, Lake Erie, Ohio, United States - Buoy 4 MA121 | ecosystem: Environmental > Aquatic > Freshwater > Lake | place: USA: Lake Erie, Ohio... | reverse complement strand
TTTAATTTAAAATAATAAAAGTATAAATAACTAATTAATCAATATTTTATATAATATTTGTATTTAATAATAAATCTTTTTATTATTAATAAGATATATCTTTTATTAAATATAAATTTAATTATATTTATTTATTTTCAATATTATTTAATAATTATTATTTAGTTAATATTATCATTTTATTAAAATATTTATATAAAATATTATGCGTTTAATTTTAATATTAAAATATTTATATTAATCAAAAATCAAGATAAAAATATAATTTACTATAAATTATTATTTATGGATTAATAGAATTAAATATGTGATAGAGGATAATTAGGAGAAAATTATGTTTATGATTAATTAATTTAAAATAGTTATAAAATATAACATAAAAATATTTATTATAGATAAAATACATAATAACCATTATTTGAAATTGATATATTATTGATGGATAGTATAATTGAAGTTAAAAGTGGTTAAAATCAATCATAATAAATATAAAATAGATTATTAAAACAATTATAAGGTTTAAGAAAATATTTTGATGATAATATCATGATATATGTATATATGTTTTAAAATGATGAATTTATAAATAATTATAATAAATAATGTGATATATCAAATGTTTTATTTATTAATAATATTTCTTAAATAAAAAAATAATAATTTAATTATTATATAGATAAATTAGATGTTTTAACTAATTTTTCTTAATTATAAACTATTCATATATTTGATGATATTAATATAAATAATTAATATAATAATGAAATTATATATATTAATAAAAATATATATAATTAAATATATAGTGGTGCTAAATATATTTTAGATGGTGATATACCATAATAAATGGTTAATAATTTAGATAATTTATTATTATAAAATAAAATAAAATTATATGATGATTAATAATAATTTTTTAAAGATAATGATAAAATTAATCTAATATAATTATTAATTGATAATCCATAATCATTATTTAAATAAAAAAATAAAAAACTAGAATGGATTAAATTTAAGAAAATTCTTAAATTTAATACATCATTTAAAAAAAAATAATTTAATTAAATAAATTTACCAATTATATAAAATGTATCTTAATAATGTATTGTTTGTAATAAAATATTTTTTATTAATTTATTAAAAAATAATTAATGTTCTATTTGTAATAAAATTAATTAATGATTATATCATTTAAATATTTCTATTTTGTTTTGTATTTATAGGATTATTTAATAATAATATTTTATCTTTATTTTTTAAATAATTTAAATGATAATATGATTGTTTTATTAATTCTTCTGATGATGATTTTATTATTATATTATTTAAATCTTCTATTTGTTTTTTAAAATCATATGGTAAATATTTACAATAATTTAACCAATAATTATTCATTATTTGAAGCATTATATGATTTTTTTGTTGTTTTAATATTATATTTTTATCTGTATCATTATATACTTTTAATATTATTGATTTCTGTATATATTCTATATTTTCTTTTGAATAAAATGCTTCTTTCATTAATTCTATATTATAATCATTATCATTTTTTAAATTTATTTCATTATTTTTTATATCTAATTGATTATCATTTTTAATTAATATATTAGGATTATCTTTTAATAATAAAATAGGATTTAAACCATAATCATTATTATTTAAATTTATTTTATTATTATCATTATTATTATTTAATAATTTATCATTATTATTATTAAATAATTTATCATTATTATTATTTAATAAATTATCATCATTATTATTTAATAATTTATTAAAATCAAATTGATTATCATTATTATTATTATTATTATTAATATCAAAATTCATATCAATTGTTTTATATTTTTTTCCACAAATTTTTTGATTATTATTAATATTATTATCAAAAATATCATTGATTAATTCATTCATATTATCATTTAAATTAATTAAAGTATTTGAATTATCATTTAATAAATCAAATTTATTTGTTAATTCAAATGGTAAATAATAACAATTATTTTTCATAAATATATATAATTATGAAAAATAAAAAAAAATAAATAAATTAAATTCGATATGTTTCTATTTCTGAATAATTTTTACCATAATCATATTTTTCATTTAAATTACCAATAACAAAATAAATATTACTTTTATCAACATTCATTATTTTATAATTTTTATTATCATTAATATTAATTAATAATTCATCTGTAATTAAAACTTTACATGTATTTTTTTCATTTTTTATATTTTTAATAAATATACAATATTGTATAATTTCTGAATTTTCTGTTACAATAGCTATTAATTCTCCAACTCTTATTTTTCTATTAATTGTGTTACTAGAATGTAATAACATATTAATTTCATTAGGACTAACTATAGTGCCTATTCTATTATGTAAATACATAAATAGTTTTAATTCTTGTATTATATCTAATGGTATATTATATAATTGTTTTTTTATATCATTATAAATATCTTCTTCATAATTATTAATAAAATTAATTATTTCATTATTTATAATATTATATTTATCAATTTCTCTATTAATTATATTTTTCAATAATAATAAATAATTATTTTTATTATTATTTTTATGAATTTTATTATTTAATTTATTAATAAAAATATTTTTTAAAATTAGTTGAATTAGTTGATTTTGTTCATTTTGTTCATTTAGTTGAATTTGTTGATTTAGTTGAATTTGTTGATTTAAATTATTTATTTTTTCATTATTTAGTTGAATTTGATTATTATAAATATTTAATTTTTCATTATTTTGTTTAATTTTTTCAATTAAATCTATTTGATTTATTATATTTAATTTATTTAGAATTTGATTATTATTTTTATATTGTTCATCTAATTTTTTTTTATTTTGTTTAATTATATTATTTAATTTTTGTTGATTTTGTTGATTTTGTTGATTTAGTTGATTTAGTTCATTTAGTTGAATTAGTTTATTTAAAATTAGTTCAATTATATCATTTAGTTGATTTTGTTCATTTAGTTGATTTTGTTCATTTAGTTGATTTAAATTTTGTTCATTTAATTTATTTAGTTCAATTAATTTTTGTTGATTTTGTTGATTTTGATCATTTAAAAAATTTATAATATCATTAATTAGTTGTTGTTCATTTTGTTGTTCATTTTGTTGTTCATTTTGTTGTTCATTTTGTAGTAGTTCATGTATTACTTGTATTACTTGTAATTGTGATTGTTGTTCTTGTGGTTGTTTTAGTTGTATTAGTAGTAATATTAGTAGTTGTAGTAGTGTTTGTATTTCATCTTCTTGTAATTGTTGTGGTTGTTGTAGTTTTAGTAGTAGTTGTTGTAGTTTTAGTAGTAGTTGTTGTACTGGTTGTTCTTGTATTATTAATTGATCTAATTGTAGTTGTTGTATAGTTGGTAGTGCTGATTGTAGTTGTAGTAGATCTAGTAGTTTTTGTAGTTGTAATTGTAGTGGTTGTTGTTGTAGTAGTAGTACAATTGGATGTAGTTGTAGTTTTTGTAGTTTTAGTAGTAGTGGTTGTTGTTGTTGAAGTTGTAGTAGTAATTCTCGTACAGTTGGTAGTTGTAGTAGTAAAACTAGAATATCAACAATTACTTTAATATCTTGAAATTGTAATTTTAAATTATTTTGATTTAATATAATTTGTTCATTTAAATCATTTAGTTCATTTAAATTTTGTATAATTTGTTCATTTAAATTTATTTGAATTTGTGTATTATCTTGAATTTGTATATTTAAAATAATTAAATCTTGTAATTTTTGAACATTTTCAATATATTCATTATTATTATTATTAAAAATAATATTATTAAAAATAATATTATTTATTTCTTTATATTTTTCATTATTATTATCAATTAATGAATAAATTTGTAAATTAATTTGATTATTAATTAATTTAATTTTATAATCATTATAAATTTGTTCATTATTATTTATTTCATTTTTTTTTTTTAATATATAATTATCATTATTTAATTTAATTATATTATTAAAATTATTATTAATTATTTTTAAATAATTAATAAAATTATCTGATATAATTTTATCATAATTTTTATTAATATTAATTATTTTATCATTAATTTTATTAAATAAAGTTTGTATATTATCAGATGGTTTTATACAATTAAATTTATTAAAATTATTAAAATCAAAACAATTTTTCATATTTTCTAAAGTTTTTTTAATAATTTCAAAAATATCATCTCCCCATACTTTACATAATATTTTATTATCATTATTATTATCATTTTTTTCTAAATCTCTATATGATGAATCAATTAATACTAAATAACCATAATTAGGAACACGAAATTCGACATTATTAATAATATATCTCCAATAACCAATATTAGAACCTGGTTCTATTTGTAAATCTTTTATAAAAACATTACTTTCTATATTAAATTCATTAAACATTATTTTTTTATTATACATTACTAAAAACGATGTCAATAATTGAAATAATACACTTTCCCATTCTTTATCATCATGATAACCTGAACTAATCATTTTTTTAGCTGGTGTATGTGACATTTCATAAGATTTTGTTGTCCAATCAATTATACTTTGAGTTGGTGATTCGGTTAAAATAATTAATGTATTATCTGGATTACCTTTATTTAAATCTTCAATTAATTTCATCTTATTTTTAAAATTATTATCAAAATATTCATCTTTTATAACATTAATATTTTTATTAAAATCTTCTTTTTTAATAAAATTATATTTTAATAATGTTGTTTTAATAAAATATTCATCTTTACCATATAAAAATTGTTTTAATATATTATTAATTTCATCTTTTTTTTTATCTATTTCATCAAATTTAATTTTATCATTATTTAAATTATTATTTTTTAATAAAGCAAATTGTTGAAAATTAATACCAATATTTTTAGTTTTATAATAAGTATATATTTGAATAAAATTAGGCATTACATTTTCTTTAATTATTTCTTGTTTTATATATTTATAATATTCTAAATCTCTCCATAAATTAGTATTTTTATTATTTATATTAATATTATCATAATCTGATATTCCATAAATTCTAACATTCATACCAATATTAGATTTAGCACAATTAATTGTATTATATTCATTTAATTTAATGGGATAACAAGAACGATACATACAAAAATTAAATGGCATATTTTTATAAGGATTTTGATTTTCTAAATTATAATGATAAGGATTAATTTCTAATAATTTAATATGAGATAATAAATTTTTTAAATTATGACTTGTTGTATTACTATTACTTAGATTATTCAATAATAATTCTTCACCATCACCTTTTTTTATAAATATATTTCTAACATAATCACAAATATTTTTTCTTTCATATAATGTTGAAAATGTATTATTTGATATAATTAAATTATTAGGTAAAATATCTTCATAAATTTCTGCTGCTTTTGTAAAATCTGTAACAGGACCAAAATTAATATAATTTTTTTTAATTATATATGGATAATTAACCATAGGTGAATACATAGGATTATTATATTGATAATTATGTTGATATGGATTTGTTATTTGATTAGGTAAATAAGGATTTTGACCAAAAATCCATGGAAGCATATTTACTTCATTAATTGTATTTTGTTTAGGTTCATTAATTTTTAATTCAAATAAAGTATTTGGTGGATTTTTAATTTCATTTAATGTTTCAATATTTTTTCTTTTATTTTCATTTTCTTGCATTTTTATTTTTTTTTGTTCATATGTCATTGATGGATTATTTATATATGTATTATTATTTGGTATTATTCTATAATTACTACCCCCATTCAATTTTTCATTATTTAAAAAAAAAAATTTTTTTTTTTTCCTCCCATTTGATTTATTGATTGATTTAATGGTTGTTGATTATATAATTGTTGATTTAATTGTTGTTGATGATTATATAAAGGTTGTTGTTGATTTAATTGTTGATTTAATTGATTTTGAATAAATGGTTGTTGATTATGTAAAGGTTGATTAATACCTGATTGTAATGGTTGTTGTCCATAATTATTTTGTAATAAATTAAAATTAGGTACATCATACATATATTGATTATTCAAATATTGATTATTCATATATTGATTATCTATACTACCATTTTTCATTTTCAAATGTGTATATTCATCATTAGTTATACCTAAAGCAGATTTAAAATCATGTTTTAAATTATTTGAATTATTTAAATTATTTGAATTATTTAATGAATGATCATTATTTTCTAAAATTCTATCTATAGGTCTTTTAGATTTTTTTTTAGATTTATAATTATCTGATGAATTTTTAGATTTTTTCTTTAATTTATTATTACTAGATGATTTTTTAGATTTTTTTCTATTAATTTTTCTATATCCTTTAATTGCATTTTTATCATTAAAATCAACTGTTTCTGTTTCTGAATTACTTGATAATGATATACTACGATTTGCATTTTTTTTTTTATTTTTATTAGTTTTTAATAAATCATCAAAATAATTAGAATTCATTATTTTAATAGGGTCTTTAATATTAATTATATTAGATATTAAATTATTAATATTTTTATTATTATTTAATAAATTATTAATATATTTATTTTTTTTTAATGAATTTATAAATATAATAATATCATTATTATTATTTGTATTATCTAATTCTGAATTATCAAAATTATCTATCTTAATATCAAAACCAATATTATTAATTTCATATTCTTTATTATTAAATTTATATATTCTTTTTGATTTATTTTTTTCTGTAATATATACTAAAATATTATTTAATGTAAGATTATTATGAGAAAAACCATTATATTTTGTTCTAATAATGGCTAAAGTATGTATAATTTGAAATAATAATAATTTCATATCATTCTCTGAAATATCATTATTTTCATTTAAAAAATCATTTAAATAACTTTGTTTAAAAAAATGTTCTGTAATATTTATTTTAATATAATTATTAGGATTTTCATTATTTAATTTATTAATATCTTCATTCATATTAAATTTATTTAAAAATGGTTGTAAATGTTTTAATTTAATATCTAAATTAAAAATAGGAATAATTATATGTTTAGTTTGATCATAACTTAAAAATTCTGATAATAATAATTTCATCATTTCATTTTTATTTTTTATTTCATTCTTATTATCATTATCTTGATATAATGATAATTCAATATTACAATCATAAACACCACTTCTTTTGAAAATATATTTTAAACCATTTTTTTTAATAAATTTAATTGATGTATTGAATATTTGATTAATTAAAAAATTAATTTTATTTTCTTCAGGTATTAATTTTAAATTATCTAAATTTTTCATATCATCATTTGATACTTGTTTTATATTATAACATTTATTTTCTCTATTATAAAAATATTCATATGCTAATAAAATTCTATTATCTAAATAAATATCATCCATTATATATAATATTTAACATAATAAATATGACATTATTCTTTTTTATATTTTTTCTTTTTCATTTCAATAAATTTTAATGTATCTTTATTATTTTTTCTTAAATTAATTTTATCTTTTACATAAATATTATGTAATTTTTCACCTAAATTATATCTTACTTTATTTAAATCATTTTGAAAATCATTTGATGATTTTAAATTATCTAAATCATTTAACATAATATCTAACATTTCAATATTCTGACCTGATATTAATATATCAAATACTACAGGATAATTACTTCTAAATTCAATAAATTTATTATACATATATTTTATATATTCATCATAATTATTTTTTTTCATTTCAGATATTTTTGATGTTTCTATATATTTTCTAATTAAATCTTTATATTTTTTAATAATATTAATCATATTATTAGATTTTTCAATATCATTATCAATATTCATATATAATAATTAATAATATATATAAATAAAAAAAATAACTCATTTTTTTAATTTTAATTTAATATATTAATCAAATAATTAATCTATTTTTTAAACATTTTTTGGATAATTTAACATAAATTTATTTAATAATTTTAATTTATTGTTACTTAAACAATATAATTTATTTTATTAATTATTTTATTATTATTATAATTCATTCAAATATTATTCATTTAATTATTATTATTTTTAAAATTATTTATCATGTTCTAAACCAATTGGAATACAATTTTATAACATATCTTAAATAATTTAATGATCATAATCAAATAAATATTAATTATTATCTTTTATTAATTCAAAACCATATGTTAAAGAATTAATATCTTTGACATGATTAATAATAATAAATGGTTATTATTAATCTAATTTTTATTATTAATAAAATATTTTAATTAAACTACTTTATATTTCATTAATTAATAATGTAATATTAAAAAAATTTGATATCAAAACAATTAAATCATTGTTTAATTGATTTTATTAAATAGATAATATTAATTTTTTTTTTCTTGTTTAATCAATTAAATTATTATATTAAATATACTATATTATTTCATTTTATTTATTATAATAATAATTATCATCAATATATATTCTATTTTAATTATCTAATTTAAAATTTATATCATAATCAACTATTAATAATATACTAAATAATGCTCGAAAATCATCTGGATATTATATTAATAATTTAGAATAAAATTAAGATAAATATATTTTTTTAGGTTATATATTTGTTTAATTATCACTTTATTAAAAATATTCAATTAATTATTTTAATGATAGTTATTATTACATAATAATTATAATATAATATTATAATTATTATATATTTATGTTTATAATTAAATAAAATTTCAATTTTTTAATTAATTATATTATTAATAAAGTTTATAATTTTATTAAGTGATCTATCACCTTCAAAATAATGAACATTTTTATCTGTTAATAATACTAAACTTGGGAATGAATCAATATTATATAAATTCATTAAATGTTTAATTTTTTGACCTTTTTCACCTCTATCATTTACATTTAATTTAACATAATTTAAATCATCATTTTTATTATATTTTTTTAATTCATCCCATGTATTCATAAAATTAACACAATGAGGACAATTAGGCATATAAAAATATAAAAAGTTATTTTTATTATTAATAATATTTTTTTGATTATCTACATTTTGATTATTTTGATTAATATTATAATCTCCTAATGAATTTTGTTCATTTCTCATTTTATCATAATTTTCTTTAAATTCTAAAGTTTCAATTGTTTCTAATTCTTCTGTAAATTGATATTTATTTTCAGTTTCACTTTGATTATTTCTATTTTTTCTTAATAAATTATTTATTTCACTATCTTGTTCTGTTTCATAATTATATTTTTCATCAAATTTATATTTCATTTTATAATTTTCTAATTCTTCTAATTTTTCTAAATTATTTAAATTATTTAAATCTAAATTATTTATTCTATCATTATATTTTTGTTGATTTTCATCAACTTTATTGTTTAAATTATTATTAAATTTAAATTGATCATTATTATTAAATTTAAATTGATCATTATTATTAAATTTAAATTGATCATTATTATTAAATTTAAATTGATCATTATTATTAAATCTAAATTGTTCATAATTTTTGTTTAATCTATCATTATACATTTGTAAATTTTCATTATCATTATACATTTGTAAATTTTCATTATTATTTAATTTCATATTATTATTATTTAATTCCATTTTTAATTTTTTAATTTCTTCATCTTTTTTATTTAATTCCATTTTTAATTCTTCATATTTACTATCTTCTAAATCATTCTTACCATTTACAATACCCATTATTTTTCTTTCTAATTCATTATAATCTTTATTAAATTTTTCTGTATCTGATTCTATTTCTGTTTCAACTAATTTACAACCATCAGGTAATTTTTTATATAATGATTTAACTTTTTCATAATTAAATTTAAATAAATCTTTCATATCATCATTATTATTACAAGTTTCTTTAATTAATAAATCAAATTCTTTTTCTAAATCTTTAATTTTTTCTTGTAAATCATGAATTAAAGAACTTTGAGCACTAATATCTGTTAAATCTTTTAAATCTTTATCTTTTTTATTTATTTTATTATATAAACCTAAAACAAAAGAACCATGTATCATTCTTAATTGATGTAAGTAATCAGACATATTTTTAGCCCTAGTTTTATTATCTAAATTATTATAATTAGAATTTTCTTTAAATTTAAATTCTAAATTTTCAATATCATTTAATAAATATTCAATATTAGTCATTTATATATTATAGTAATAAAATAATTTATTATAGATAATTAATAATTAATAATTAATTAATTATAAACTATAAATATATATATGATTGATAAAAATATATTATTATATCCTAATTTATCACAAAATAATATATCTATTTTAAATAATTTTGAATATCCTATTAATTTAAATAATTTTTTAAATATAGTATATAATATTAATAATTTAAATGATTTATTTGAATATATTAATAATAATCATAAAATTTTATTAAAAGAAACATATATTAGATTATTAAATAATTCATGGTATTCATTATTTGATAATATAAAAAATAATTTTGATTTATTTTTAAAAATTAATATATTTATATTTAAAGATTTAATGAAAAAAAATAATATTAATGATTGTTTAAATGATGATATTATTAATGATATAACTAATATTATTCGTAAATTAATTAAAAAAAATAAGAGAAAAATTAATTATATTCAAAAAATAAAAGAAAAATTAATTATGAATTTTTTATAATTTAAATTCTATAATAATATATATAATGTTTATAATACCACAAAATAATTCTATTAAAATTCCTATTCAAACTAATACATTTATATCTCCAATGGCATTAGATCCAGGAAATACACCATTTTATATGTTAAATAATCCTTTAATAAGATCTCCAATTAGTTATCCTAATATAAATAATGATCCAAATTTAAGAAAAAATATGGTAAATTATTTTTGGAATAAATTAATTGATTGGTTTAAAGAATCATCTTTATATAAAAAAATATTAAAAAATATGTATGTTGTTGATAATAAAGTTAAAATGGGTATTGATAATAAACCATCTGATATAAATAATGATACTATTAAAATAGTATATATATTAAAAGAAATAATTAATAAAAATGATTTATATGATGTTTTAGATAAATTTTGTAAAATAAATGATGTTAATTATTGGGATTTACAAGAATTACATGTTAAAAAATATGTTAAAAAATATATATATAATAAAATTAAACATTTAATTATTAATAAAAATTAAGACACTTAAATTAATATTTATAATATAAATATTAATTTATATTATAAATTAGAGATATGTAATAGTTTGATATTTAAATAAATTAAAAGAAAAATATTATTGAAGAATATTTTAGAATATTTGAATATTATTAAGATAAATATAAAAAAGATAAATTAATGGTATTTATGTAAGTTGGTTCTTTTCATGAAGGTTATTAAATATAAGATTAAGGTCCTAATTTATAATAAATATCAAATATTTTAAATATGATAGTAAGTAAGAAAAATAAATCTATAATTGATGTATCAATAAAAAATCCATTTATGTTAGGTTTTCCATCATCATGTTTATCTAAATATTTAAAAATAATGGTTGATAATACTTATACAGTTGTTATTATTGATTAAATTACATAACCTCCTAATCCTATTAGAGAAATAACAGGTATATATTCATAAGGTATATATATAAGTAATGATTAATAAAATAATGAATTAAATAATATTATTTTAATATATTTAGAAGAAAATAAAGATATTATTACATAAAAACCATTAATATCAGCAGGTTTATCAATAATTGATTTAACAACAGGTAAAATTATAATTAATGAAATATATGGTTAAATTCATGATGATAAATATACATTAGATTAAATTATTAAATTTATTAATTCATTTTAAGTTAAAAAAATAATTTTAATAAATAATGATATTAAAACAATGAAATAAATAGAATTAGAATAATATTTAGAATTATAAGATAAATAATTTTATTTATATGATTATAATGAATATATTAAATTAAATAATAAAATAATAAAACCATTTGATAAATTATAATATTAATAAGCAATATTATAAAAAGCATATGATTTATAATAAATTAATATGATTTAATAATTAGATTTAGATTAATTAATTTATTGTAGAATATCATTATGTTTATTAATTGATTATATATATGATTATAATCCATCTATCATAAAAAAATTAAATAAACCTGAATTATATAAATAATAAGAATATTTAAATATTTCTCATAATACTATTCATTAATTAAATTTAATTACATATGATACATAAAATATAACTGGGATTTATAATAATAAATGTAATTATAAATCATTATTTGATGTTTTAAATAAAACATCAACAACATTAGGAAAACGTTTATTAAAATAAAATTTATTATAACCAATGACAAATGTAAATAAAATTAAATAATATTATGATGTTATTGAATAATTAAATAATAAACCTGAATTAGTTTAAAAATTAAATAATGATTTAATTTAAATATTTGATATTGAACGTTTATTAAGAAAAATGGGATTAAATTTTTTAAATCCATTAGATTTATATAATTTAATTAATAGTATTGATATTTCAATAAATATTATTAATTAATTATAATAAGAAAATATAAATATTTTTGATTTATCAAAATAAAATTAAATTATTTAAAAAAATATTGATTTCATGATTTAATGTAAATAAATATTTATTATTGATAATCTATAAAAATATTTAATTAATGATATTGATGGATAAATATTTTTATAAAATAAATATAAAGATATTGATTTAATATTAGATAAAATAAATGATTGTAATAATATGATGTCAATATTATCAAATGGATTATCTTAATATTTAGATAAATTATTAAATAACAAAGGTGAATAATTAGTTAAAATTGAATAAACAGATAGAGATGGACATTATATATAATTAACAAAAAGAAGAGCAGAAATATTATAAAAATAATTATTAATTGATAAATAAATTTAATTTATATATGATAATAAATAATATATAATTAAATATGAATAATTAGAATTTAAACATTTACCAAAAGGTAATAATTCAAAAATATTTTTTCCAATGTTATAAAATAATTCAACAGAATTAATTGATTATATTGAATAATTAAAAAAATTATAAAAAAAATATTTTAATTAAAATATAAATCAATTATTTTAAGATTTTAATTTAGATATAATATTATTAATTGATATAATTGCTTAAATTGATTATTTGAAATCAGGTTCTATTATTTCTTAATAAAATCATTATTTTAAACCATTAATAAATAATATTTAAAATGATAAATCATATTTAATTTCAAATAAATTAAGACATCCTATTATTGAATAAATTAATAATAATGAATATATACCAATTGATATTAAAATAGGTATTGATAATTAAGATGGAATATTATTATATGGTTTAAATTCAGCAGGTAAAAGTTCATTATAAAAAAGTATTGGTATATCAATAATTATGGCTTAAATGGGTTATTATGTTAGTGCAGAATATTTTTAATATTATCCTTATTCAACATTAATGACCAGAATAAGTAGTAATGATAATTTATTCAAAGGTTTAAGTTCATTTACTTTAGAATTAGTTGAATTACGATCTATTTTAAAAAGAAGTGATTAAAATACATTAGTTATAGCAGATGAAGTTTGTAAAGGAACAGAACATTAATCAAGTATTATTATTGTTTCATCAATGATTAAAATATTATGTGATAAATAAACATCATTTATTACAGCAACTCATTTACATGAATTAACATAAATTGATTAAATTAAATAAATTAATAATTTATAAATATATCATTTACATATTGATTATAATGAAATAACAAATGAATTAATTTATGATAGAATATTAAAATAAGGATCAGGATAAAACTTTTATGGTTATATAATTTCAAAACATTTTATTTAAGATTAATAATATTTATAAGTTTCAAATTAAATTAATAATGATTTGTTTAATAATTAATTTGTTGTTAATAAATAATCTAATTATAATAATGATATATATATGGATAAATGTTTCATTTGTGGTTATAAACCATAAAAAAATCAAAAACCTCTTGAAACTCATCATATAACATTCTAAAAAACTTTTAATAAAGGTATTAGTAATGAAAAAAAACATATTAAGAAAAATTAATAATCTAATTTAGTTGTATTATGTTAAAAATGTCATGATGATATTGATAAAGATATTATAATTATAAATAAATGGGAATAAACAAATAATGGTAATAAATTAAAATATAATATAAAATGATTTAATAATATATAATTAATAATTATGATATTAATTATTTATTATTTAATTAATATAAAAATGATAAAATATAATAAATTAAGTAATGATAAAAATTAAATAATAAATTATTTATTATTATATAAATAAAAATTATAATTAAAATATTATTTATCCTTTGATAATTAATTAATTTTAATTTCTTTCTTTCTTATTCTTTCTTTATAAATGAATTTTTTCTAATGTTAAAAAAAAAAAGCTTATTGGGAAATACTGATTGTTCAACTTCAATATTTTAAGCAAAAGGATTAATCATACTTTGGTTTTATAATAATAACCTATTTTTTTAATTTTAATTTTAATTTTAATTTTAATTTTAATTTTAATTTTAATTTTAATTTTAATTTTAATTTTAATTTTAATTTTAATTTTAATTTTGATATAAATTTTAATTTTAATTTTAATTTTAATTTTAATTTTAATTTTAATTTTAATTTTAATTTTAATTTTAATTTTAATTTTAATTTTAATTTTGATATAAATATAAACTCATCAATCAATAAAAACCGTTTTATTGATTAAAATCATTTTAATTATTCCAATCATTCCAATTATTTTAATCATTCCAATCAATTTAATCATTTTAATCATTCTAATCAATTTAATCATTCCAATCAGTCCAATTATTTTAATCATTCCAATCAATTTAATCATTTTAATCATTTTAATCATTCTAATCAATTTAATCATTCCAATTATTTTAATTATTCCAATCAATTTAATCATTTTAATCATTTTAATCATTCCAATCATTTTAATAATTTTAATCATTAAATTGATTATTCATTTAATTATTAAAATAATCATCATATAATTAATTAAATTATTCATATTCCATGATATTTACTCGTAGAATAAATTCTAAGATATTATTTATTTGATTTAGATTTTTTGTAAATATAAATTACTACAATTAATTTTTTAAAATATTGTATGAATAGGTTATATTTTACTAAAATCTAAAACCTTAATTAGTATTAATATAATAATAATATTAATCTAAATATCTTTATCTTTCTAATTCAATTAGATTTTATGAATGATCATCCTAATTTTATAATGATTAGAAATCAAAATAAAATTATATGTAATCTTTTATGTTTGATTATTGATTATCAATTCTTTCAAATATTGTTTCAAATATATATAAATATATATTTAATATATCTTATTTATCTGATGTAGATGTTTCATTAGGAATTATTGATTCGGGTTAATTGTTTAAGATGTCTTACATTTTTATATGTTAAATTATCAATATTTAATTAAAAGAGTATTATATATAATTATTATTATCAATTTTTTATTATATATATTCTAATAAATAGTATATATCATTTAATTATGATTATATATAAATAAATAAAATAATATTATATAATAAGATTGATTTATATTAATATATTTTTTTTAATAAAACAATATATTAAAATACTAAAAAAGTTATTTAATATTTTAATATTTTATTTTGGATTATGAATGTATAGATTAGATTTACAAAAATCTAACCAATACACTCATAATCTAAAATATTATTATATATGATTATAATATAAAATATGATATTAAATAATTAATATCTTATTTTATATTATAATACCATAACCATTTTTAATGAGAATTATATATAA
>Ga0315905_10003574_pt1 | contig 16011 bp, 12 predicted proteins | sample LakEriMetagenome_5_FD_203522 | JGI IMG/M metagenome (GOLD analysis project Ga0315905, IMG submission 203522) | Freshwater fungal communities from buoy surface, Lake Erie, Ohio, United States - Buoy 4 MA121 | ecosystem: Environmental > Aquatic > Freshwater > Lake | place: USA: Lake Erie, Ohio... | reverse complement strand
CTTCCGCCGTTTTTACTGTATAAGACGAGGAATCCAAACTGACCGATTTCTTGATTCCTTCTCCGCCAAATTTCGGTTTCTGTATAGAAACCATATGCAAATGGATTTTCGGATAGTCATCGCGTGAAATATGTTGTAATAATTCAAGATAATAGATTTTCAAAGAGTTCATCGTAATATCACCAATCCCTTTGAAATAATGATTGATATGATAAATTTCAGGGACAAATCCGCTTTCTGTCACAAAGAATATAAATGACACGATTTCTTTCAAATCGAAATAACGGAGCAGGGTCTTGTTATCTACACAAAACCGGACACACTCTACGAGTTCATCGTAGTCCGAATATAACGTATGAGGAAGAGCACACAAACCATCCTTTGTGACAATCGGGATGGATTTACGGCAATCATAACTATGAATCGTGTGTATTTCGGCATCATCGAAACGGCAACGGAAATCGGCGAGAGTGTCCAGTATTTCTTCTTCTTTCGGTAGAGTAGCACATGATAATACTACGTTGGGGATTTTGTTCTCTACCCAATTCCTATGAATAATTGAATGGAGTTCGTGGTCCGGATAATCCATCGTAATGGTAGGCTCATCCCAATAAGTAATGATGCGTTCAGCGGGATTAAACGCAAGCATAAATTGAGAGGCAATCAAATAGGATTGGACGTCGCAAATCATAATCTCGACTTTGTCACCGATGGAATTATTCACCTTGCGAATTCCGCCACTACGTCTGTCTTTTGTATATTCGGAAGCTGAAAACCAATGAAGCCTGATATCCGAAGCAGTTTCTGCTCCAAAAGCAAAGGCTATTTTCTTTTCTACAGAAATAGCTGCTTTTGCTAATGCTAGACCAATATGTCTGGCTACACATACGAATACAATACGATATTGGACGGAAAGACCTAATGGTGAAAGCGTCTTACCTGTGCCTGTAGGTGCCATATATAAAACGAGACGAGCCGAAGCGGGTTTTTGAAAAATGGCGAATAACTCTTTTTGATGCGGAAACAACGTTTTGTTTTCATATTTCAATATGTATGGGTTCTGCTCGATGAAGACGAAAGCTCTTTCTACGATTTTTGACAAATCGGTTTTGGCATTCGCTAATTCGATGACTTTGGCTACATATTCACTTACGAAAGGGTTAATATGTTGAATATATGCTTTTGATAATTGGACGAGTGTGTATAAATAATAAGCGTATTTCGAATTATTTTTGGAAAGATTCTTACAAAGTTCGTAGCAAAAATCGAGAACCAAAAATTCGTAAATATCTTTTCTATTGGTTTCAATATTGGCCTCTAAATTCTGGAGTCGCACCATATCAATACTTTTCATATTTGTTAATGGTGTGCCGCCAGTCTTTGTAGGTTCGCTTAATCCTAATTCCGCTCCATATTTTCGAATGGTTCTCTGGACGATGGGTGCGAAATATTTGTCATAAAGGTATGATGAATTATTGTTTGTCTGTAGAATAAGTGTGAAATCGAACAACGATTTGGTATTGTTGATTGTGAGGCCAGGATTTTTCCAGCTCTCAATAATCAACCTCAGGATTATTTTTTCATCATCGCTGACAGGCACTTCGATGCTGTCCCATTCGGTTCTCGTCAATTTAGTTTGCTTAAGGTCCATTCTTTTATAAAGGTGTATCCATCGGTTTTAATGGAATTTTACAATCAATTTTATGTTACACTTTTTTACTGTATCATAAAATTGATTGCCTTTTTTATAAAAAGAGAATCAGCACACTCCCCCTGCAAAAATGACCACAAATACTCCTCTTGAAAACGAATTGTTCGCCCTCGTTGGAAAACTCACTCTCGAATTAGAACGCGAGAGAGAGAATGTCAAAGAGGCGAGAAAAAATGAAAAATTACTGCTCGACCAACTTGAAATGGAGCGCCGCAAGCCAGTTACAACTGTCCCGTGTTTCTGTGCTGTGTGCGATATGTGCGGTATGAATAAGTTTCCCCCAATCCCCCCTTTGGAAAGAAGTTCAGCAAAAACTTGGTCGAATGGAATTACGCGCCTGACAAATGCCGATGATGACGAAATATGGGAACCATTACAACGCGAGACTACACAGAGCTGGTTACAGGAAGGAGTATATCTTGGCGAACCATACCCAAGGAATAATGGGCTGACATTAGCGGACTTAGAATAGTTAGGATAGTTAGGATAGTTAGGATAGATAGATTAGATAATAAATCGTCTAAACTATATAAATAATTCCCTCTTTATAGAATAATGACTTCTCCATCCATTCCTTCTTTTATGCCAACTCTAGATACAGAAATGAATGTTACAAAACGAAACGGTGAATTAGAAACCGTATCCTTTGATAAAATCCTACAAAGAATTAAACGTCAAGGTAAAAAAGAAGGAATACAAGTGAATTATACGGCTCTTGCTATGAAAGTCATAGACCAATTATTCGACGGTATTTCTACAACTAAAATAGATGAATTAAGTGCCGAACAATGTGCTTCTATGGCATCTGTTCATTATGATTATAATACGTTAGCCGGGAGAATTATTGTAAGTAGTCATCAAAAAAATACGACGGACCAATTTAGCAAAGTGATGGAAGAGTTATATACTTTCAAGGATGCTTTGGGGAAACCTGCGCCCCTAGTATCCGACCAACTGATAAATGTGGTCCGTCAATACTCATCAAAAATAGATGAGGTTTGTGACTATTCCAGGGATTTTTTAATTGATTATTTCGGTTTTAAAACCCTCGATAGAGCGTATTTAATGAAAATAAATGGTAAAACCGTCGAAAGACCTCAACATATGTGGTTGCGAGTGGCGATTGGAATTCACGGGGATGACCTAGAAAGTGTCTTTGAAACATATGATTTGATGTCGCAAAAATTTTTTACACACGCTACGCCTACACTTTTTAATGCAGGAACGCCGCGACCCCAATTATCGAGTTGTTTTTTGCTTGCTATGGAGAATGATAGTATAGACGGCATTTATAATACGTTGAAAGAATGTGCTCTTATTTCGAAATATGCTGGTGGAATCGGGCTTCATATAAGTAATGTAAGAGCAACTGGGTCGCATATTCGTGGAACGAATGGGACATCGAATGGAATCGTGCCGATGCTTCGTGTTTTCAACAATACGGCGAAATATGTGGACCAATGTGTTCATCCAGAAACGATTATTTATACCACGGAGGGTCCTAAAGAAATCCAATGTTGTGTGGCGGGTGAAACGAAAGTGTTCAATTCGATGGGGGAAACAGAGGTCATAAAGGATGTATTAGAGCATACTTATGACGGCGAAATTTTGGAGGTTTATTTAGAGAATAATAAAGACCCTTTTTATATTACACCGGAACATCCAGTATTCATTTTACGAAACAACGAGCAAGAATGGGTAGACGCAAAAGAGATTCGCAAGGGTGATTCATTTATCACCGTCCAACCGAAATATACAAAGGATATCGAATCTATCACAAAGGATGATTGTTTTATGTTTGGTCTTTTGATGCGTTACGGACAATTGACTGAAATGTGTTATGAAGTCTTTGCGCCGAGTGAGGCGGTTTTAAAATATATCCAGAAATATTTGACGGAGAGGGCGGTGGAGAGTTATACGGATGAAACCGAACAATCGATTCGATGGAATTCTACGATTCATTTGCCGTTTCGTCATAGTGATATGTATAATGTGTTTGGATTGAAAACAATAAATTCCAGATGGATTCATTTGCCGTTGGAAAAAATCCAGGCGATTTTATTGGGTCTTTTTTGTGAAAAAGCGGAATTGTCTTTTGATATGATTCGAGATTTCAAAAACATACAATTTATGATTATGCGTTTGGGATATATAGCGAATCCTTTGAATATGGAAGAAACGGTTTCTCATTTATTTTTTATTGAAAGGAATAATGGCGGAATCATACACCAACGTGTAACAAATATTTCTCTTTCAAAATATAATGGGCTTCTTTATGACTTACAGATGGAGAAACAGCACGATTATTTGTTAGAATGTGGTATCGTTCATAATGGAGGGGGGAAAAGGAATGGGTCGTTTGCTATTTATTTGGAGCCTTGGCACGCGGATATCGACTTCTTTTTACAAATGCGAAAAAATCACGGCGATGAAGAGTTGAAGGCGCGCGATTTGTTTTATGCGCTTTGGATACCGGATTTGTTTATGGAGCGTGTGAAGACAAATGGGGATTGGACACTTATGTGTCCGGATGAATGTCCTGGATTAGCAGATGTATATGGGAACGATTTCAACGAATTATATGAAAAATATGAAGGGGAGGGGAAGGGGCGCAAATCTGTGAAGGCGCGCGACTTGTGGTTCAAGATGTTGGACGCCCAAATGGAGACAGGAACGCCATATATTCTTTTTAAAGATGCCGCGAATCGAAAATCCAATCAAAAAAATCTGGGCACGATTAAGAGTTCCAATTTATGCTCCGAAATTATTCAATACAGCGATGATAAGGAGACAGCGGTATGTAATCTGGCATCCATAGGATTACCAACCTTTGTGACAAAAGAAAAAACATTTGATTATGAAAAACTACACGAGGTTGCGAAAGTGGTCACAAAGAATTTGAATAAAATTATCGATATTAATTATTATCCTACGGAAAAAACCAGACGCAGTAATATGCGTCATAGACCTATAGGAATTGGTGTTCAAGGATTGGCCGATGTCTTCTTTTTGATGGGTCATAGTTTTTTATCGGAGGAAGCAAAAATCATCAATAAAAATATTTTCGAAACGATATATCATGGAGCATTAGAAGCGTCTTCTTCATTAGCTAGTGAATTAGGCGCATATGAAACATTCGAAGGTTCACCTGCTAGTGAAGGAATTCTTCAATTCGATTTATGGAATGTGGACCCTGGTTCTGAGAGATATGATTGGTCTTATCTACGTTCAGTAATAAAATGTTGTGGTCTGCGAAATTCGCTCCTTTTAGCCCCTATGCCAACTGCTTCTACATCACAAATATTGGGTTTTAATGAATGTATTGAACCTATCACAAGTAATATATATAGTCGTCGCACGATTGCTGGAGAATTTATTCAAGCGAATCGATATTTGATGAAAGATTTGATAGATGCTGGATTATGGAATGAAAAAATAAAGAATAATATTATTGCGAATCACGGGTCTATACAACACGTGGAAATTATTCCACAAGAAATAAAAGACAAATACAAGACGGTATGGGAAATGCCGATGCGCGGATTGATTGATATGGCGGCAGACCGCGGTGCTTTCATTTGCCAAAGTCAAAGTTTGAATTTGTGGTTAGAAGACCCCAATTATAATACTTTGACATCGATGCATTTTTATTCGTGGCAAAAAGGGTTGAAAACTGGAATATATTATTTGAGACGCAGAGCGAAACATCAGGCTCAACAGTTTACGATTGAACCCGAAAAAACGGATTTAGGAAATCATCAAGAAGATGATGAAATTTGCGAGATGTGTTCGTCATAAAAAAATATATCTAATTACCTATCTAACTACCTAGCTACCTAACTACCTAACTACCTAACTACCTATTTCGTCCATTATTTACATTTCTCTCATAAGGGATTGTGCCATAGCTCTCATTCGATTATCTATATCATACGCAAGAGATGTAGTATGTGAACACTCATTATCGAGTCTTTCGATATGCTTTTCAAGCGCAGCCAATTTGCGGTCGTAAGTATCATTTGGTGTGGGATAACTCGGCAGTTGGAATTCACAATCATCGAATCGCTTCTCAAGCGCAGCCAATTTGCGTTCGAATGTATCATTTGGCATAGAAGGAATTCGGTGTTCAAAATTATCGAACCGCTTTTCAATCGCCGCCAATTTGCGTTCGTATGTATCATTCGATGGTGAAGTAGTCGGCACGTGGAATTCAAAGTCATCGAATCGATTCTCAAGCGCAGCCAATTTGCGTTCGTATGTATCGTTTTTCGAATACATATATTCGACCTTTTGTTCTAATTCCTTGACCTTTTGTTCCAGTTCATCGCCTTGTCTAGTTGTTGGCCATATACTTTCTCCAGAAGGAACCGGAGAATGTTTTCCGCGTAATAAATAACCTACACAGTTGTCTAGCACATGTCTCTGATTCGTTTGATGGAATAATCCGCCCAACAACTGATAGGTAGTATTCACATTACACTCCAATCTTTCCTCCAACTCAGCAATACGAGCCATTAGGTCGGTCACTTGCTGACTGTCCTTTTTGACAGAAACAGAAGGTCTTTCTCTATCTGTGTTCGGGAGTAAGAACCAATGTTCGAAACTTCCGGTCCTAAACCGCCGTGTTTTTTCAATACGGACATAGATGCAATTCTCTCGCGAACGATTGTTTTCGACATTCGATTGTAACTTGTTGCGTTTCTCTAGAACTTCCTCGTTTGTTGTTGGACGAAACCAAACGTAGACAGTATTGTATCCATCAAAAGTTTCAGGCTCAAAAAGAATCTCGTCAATAGAACCATAACCAGCGGCTTTGAATTCGCGCTTGATGTCTCTCTTTCCAATGATATCAGGGACATTCATCATCATAACGGTGTTTTGCATTTTCGGTGTGTTTGTAGGGGGGGATGTGCTCTTGACTATTGATAAAAAAGGTCAATCGATTTTTTATCAATAAAAAAAGGAGAACAAATCGTTTCCCTTTATGACAAAATATAGTATTCCATTATAGAATGCTAGACCAATATTTACCAAGTGTTGCCTCTTCTTATCAAATCTTTTTTTATTTAGGCGTTTTTCTTTTTGTGAGTCATATAGGATTATATGGGTTTGGTCTTGACCTTTCATATTTTGGATTATTACTCATATGGATAGGATGGGCCAAACCCGGACTTTATACTTGGTTCCGTTGGGTTCTCTGGATTTTTATTTTTCTGGATGTCTACGCAACTTTCCGTATGTTTCATGAGAAAATGAATGGGCCTCCTCCAACAAAAACGCCTTCCCCTTCGAATGAAAAGGCTATCGACAAAGACGACGAGTCCGACGACGATGAATCCGTCGACGAAGACGACTAATCCAATCGTTTTCCCCATTTCATCATCAAATAACAACGCAAAGTTGCGAGAACATCGACCATCGAATCGTGAAGACCTTCAGGAATTGTCCCAAAGAGAAATTGATGTAATTCAGCCAAGCGCGGATGTTTGAAATAAACCCCTCGCGAATTGGCACGTTTTATTTGACAAATATCCGTCCCCTCTTTCATCGTGCAATAATATGTTTTTTCGGCATCTTTTTCGGAATGAAGCGTCTCATATAATTTCGGTAGATGAATGGAAGATTCCATATAAAGCATCGTCAAATCGAATTCTATATTATGAGCCACCAAAATATCCGCTTTTTGATAAGCCTCGTAAAAAGCCTCTAGCGCCGTTTGAATTGGAATGCCTTCGTTGTCTAGTTTCTCTCTCGTTATTTTTGTGAGTTCTGTAATTTCGGGTTTGAGAACAACCGATTCTGGAATTCGAACAAATTGATTATATTTTTCTACTATCGTTTCACCGATTTTATCATACAAAACAAAACTGAATTGTATGATATAGGGAATATTTCCAGGAGCAGGGTATTTTGGTAACAAACCAGTCGTTTCTACATCGAAAACCAAAACAAGGGATTGTGAAGACATTTTCAAAAAGGTGTATCGATTGGTTGATATAAGAAATATCAATCGATTTTATTATGAAGTGAAATAAAAAATATAAATAAAGCCCAAGATATTTATGAAATGATAAAAACAAAAATCACTTTCATAACCGCCTATATGACAATTTATACGACTCCTTACAAACACCTCGACTGGAGATTTGAGAAATTCAAACGATTATGTCAAACAGGGATAGATATAGGTGTATTTTGTTCTCGTGATGTCGAAGATTATTTTCGTAAAGAAATCTTGTCCATTTATAAAAATGTCGTTTTGATAGATGTTCTCGATTTGGCTGAAACGTGGACTTGGCAAACCTATCATAAAATTACCGATGAAATAGGGGATATCGAGTTACCCAATACAAGGAACCCGAATAAAGACACGAAAGAATATTTGCTTTTGATGAATACTAAAACGGAATATATGGTTCGAGCCATCGGGAGCAATCTTTTTGATTCCACGCATTTTGCCTGGGTCGATTTCAATATTTTTCATATTTTCAAAGGTATCGAAAAGGAATGTTTGGCTACCTATTGGTTGAGAACCATTTCACAACGCCAAATGCCCGAATACTTTTTGACACTTCCTGGTTGTTGGTCGAAAGATTATGTAAATGAATCCAGTCTATTGAATGATATCTGCTGGCGATTTTGTGGTGGTTTCTTTTTAGGTTCTCTCAAACGAATATTAGAATTCCATCGAGAATATACGAGACATTTTGCCGATTTTTTGAGAGAACATCGCAAACTAGTTTGGGAAGTCAATTTCTGGGCGTGGGCTGAATTAAAACACGGTTTGTCTGTAGTATGGTATGCCGGAGACCACGATGAACGCATTTTGATGTTCAACGGAGAATTCATATCACATCCTCTTTATGACACTCCCGGAGTAGAGGTTCTCCGTTACCAATATCCAGACCACGGTAATTATCTTCCTACGTCAACTTCTTTTGTTTGTCATAAAGGAAAATATATGATAAATACTCGATATGTGAATTATTGGTTATGGGATAATGGGGTCTATTGTATAAAAGATGATGTGGGGGCGATTCGAACAAGAAATTTTATTTCGTTTTTAGATGAAGAGAACTTGATGCCTATTTCGAATGAGTTTGTGGAAATAGATGTCGATTCGATGGGTGGATTAGTTTGTCACGGGGGTTCGATATATGGTTTAGAAGACATTCGATTATTTAATCGGATGGATGGAGAACTTGGCTTTATTGCTACGAGTATTAATTATTCAGGTTTAGGACGAAATAGGATGGTTACAGGGAAATTATCGGGGGAAAAATGGGTGGATTGTCAGGTTCTCATTCCGCCAGATTCTGGGAGTTGGTGTGAGAAAAATTGGATTCCTATTTCTTTTCAAGGGGGGGATAGTTTTATTTATAAATGGATGCCTTTTCAAGTGGGGTCGGTGAAAAATGGGCAATTATCGATTCATACTACTTGGGAACATCGTACACCGATGTTTTCAAATATTCGTGGGTCTTCCGTATTTATTGATTATGTGTTTGAAGGGGTCGAATGTTTTTTGGGAGTAGTTCATTTTAGTTATGAAGGAAGTCCGCGTCGGTATTTTCATTGTTTGGTTCTTTTGGACAAAGAGAACTTGAAACCTTTGAAATATTCAGATTTTTTTGTGTTTCACCGTGTGAGTATAGAATTTTGTATTGGATTTATGATTCATCGAGGGGCTTATCAATTTTGGTTGTCAAATTTCGACCGCGACCCTGAAAAAATGTCTGTTCCTATAGAGAACATTCCGTTGAAATTTGATTTTTATTATGGGGTATAATATATAATGAGTTCTTTCTTTTCATCAAAAATTCCTATAAAAGAACCAAATTTTTCTGGATTTTTTATTTATGACGGGGTAGAATTAGTTGGATTGATAGGTATAAGAAAATTTGATGACAGAGAATTATTTATGTATACTCCTCTCGATAAAGAGAAAATAGACGAAAAATTCTTTCAATTTATTGAAATGCGTGAATATAAAGATGAAGAGAACATTTTTGATATTTATTTTTTAGATGATTTTCTTGAACATATTTTTGTGAAAAAACCTGAAACTATCGTTGCGCCATCTATTCCGGCACCAACTATTCCGGCACCATCTATTCCGGCACCAACGTCGTCTATTTCACCCGGGGTTATATCTGCTCCTGCGAATATAATATAGACATCAAAATGAATCTATATTCTCTTTCTTATCAAGCGACCGATATATTTCGCGGTTCAACCATGCGTCTTTCCAATAACTAGATTTCGAATTCGATTTCTGCTCTCTACGATATTCAGGATAATGTGACATTATCACATTATGTTGTTTTATATGACGAATATGGCCTATCCCATCCTCTTCATAATAAGAATATTCTATGTTCTCTATATCTTTAGGGTCCATTTTTTTAGCAAATAACCAAGGTCCCGTTGGCGATGTATGCTCTGGACCATAGAATTGTTCTCTTACATTCTCACATATTTGTTTTATACAACGGTCAAACAGAGGATTTTTAGGTTGAGACCCGATGATACCCGTATATACAATATGGTCATATAAACCAGTTCCTTTATGATTATATTCGCGAACATAAAATTGGGAGTCTTTTATTTGAGAAAATGAGAACCCAGGTTCGCATATAAATTTGATATCTACATAGAACCCACCATTTATATATAAAACACAATATCGCCATAAATCGGCTTTAAAAGCTCCTGGCAAAAGAGAATCATAAGCATAGAGAACTTCTGGGTCGAAATTGGCTTCAATAAATGCCCTACAGTCAGCGTCATCATAAAGGTAATGTTTGAACCCTGGATTGTCGGATTTTAGTTTTTCCACGCATTCTGTCATTTTAGGAGGTAGAGTTTTCGAATGCCACGTTTGATATATCACTTTTGGAATTTCTCCTTTGGTGAACCCTTCTACTCGCTTATGTTCTATAGTGTTATGTATTAAAAGTAATATTACAGCCGATAATAAACCATAAATAGGCCGTATGAAATAATAATACACTGAAATGAGTAAATAAATCATTATAGACAGTTCTTTTGGAACACTATTTATATAAAGAATAAAAGCCACTATTAAAACAGGGTAAACCATTTCCATTTCCATTTATATATTCTATATATTTCCTTTTTGACTCTTTCGTATAAAGATATCGGTAACGAACTGTGCTGGTATAATTATATCAAATGGGTTATAAAGGAAATATATGAAGAATATATAAATGACCATATCATGGAAACAAACATTAGGAATCCTTATTATATCTATATTTTTTGTGGCGTTGTTTCCCATTTGGAGACCCCAATTACTCGATTTTAGTCAAACTGTTCTCGGTAAATTAGTTTTTATATGTATTATTCTGTTTTATGCCGAAATGAATATTACTTATGGGTTTTTAGCACTCGTTTTTATCGTATTTTTTTATAAAATATTTTTCACGATGACACCTTTGACAAACCTTCTTGAAAGAGAAGCTTCCCCTATATTTTCCAAAAAATCAGTAGAATTTCCGGATTATACTCCAGTCCCTCTTGTCATATATCAAACGTGGCATTCGAAAAAACTGCCTCCTAAAATGGCAGAATGCGTGGAAAAACTAAAATCCGCCAATCCTGCTTTCGACCATTACCTTTATGACGATGCCGACTGTAGGGCATTTATCGAAGCCAATTTCGACGCAGAAGTTCTCGCCGCCTACGACAAATTAATCCCTGGGGCTTATAAAGCCGACCTATGGCGATATTGCGTTTTATATAAAAATGGCGGTATTTATCTAGATATCAAATTTATGTGCGAACCGGGGTTCTCTCTTATGGAAATGACGGCAGATAACGAAACATTTGTTCTCGACCGCCCCTCTCCATATATTCTTCTTCCCGTTCAACAAGAATTACAAGAATTACAATCTCCTAATTATTATAATTATCTAAAAGAAATCACTTCTAAAGAACCTACTTGGAAAAACGGACAAATAGGACTCTATAATGCAGTTATTGCTTCTGTTCCTAATAATCCAATCCTTTATGAATGTATACAAGAAGTTGTTAAAAATGTCAAAAACAAGAGTTACGGGTATAATCCACTTTATCCAACTGGTCCAGGATTATTGAGCGAAGTTTATTTCAAAAATAATTATGAAAAGCTTGTCAAAAAGATAAAATATTTCAATTCTTCTGTAGGGACATATATTTTAAATAAAAATCAGAAAGTTCTCTCACATTATCCAGAATACCGCGATGAACAACGGAAATATCCCCCTTCAGGTCCCAACTATTATTACTACGATTTATGGAATAATCATACCATATATATTGAAGCCAAATCGGTCTCTCTTAGTATGTCTAGAACATAATCGTTGGTATTTTGGTTGTCAAGAGTGGAACCGGCCTATAAGCCAATAAATCTTTACAAGGTTGTGTAGTAGGGAATTCCGTCGCTCCATAAATGTCTTGTAATAAAAGCCATTCGAATAATCCCCCGCTATAAACATAGACGTTTTTAAATCCCAAATTTCGCAATTGTTTTTGTTTGGTATAAGGCGTTTCATCTACTGAATGTTTTCCATATACAATAATATCGATGGTTGTATCCCCCGAGTCCAAAATATTGTTTATGATATATTCTTCTTTATCATAAGCTATTGTAGAAAAAATTAAACATTGTTGCTCGGAAATAGAAAGAGTATTTATAAGAAGGGATAATTGAGAACGTATGGCAGTTTTCATATCTTCGAATCCAACTCTTTCTTTTTTCGGGGTTATAAAAAAATTAAACATATGTATATACTACGAAAAATCTTTATATAATAAAACATCTAAAAAATCTAAACCCTTGAAGAATTATACCGGTGAAGATTTGAATCCGCACCCCAAAGGGGTGCTCTATTCAAATCTGTAACCGGTAACTTAGTTGCACTTCGTAGTAGAATCAATCCGTGTGCGGATTGAATTCTTCAACGGTGTAAAATGGGACATTATGATTCGTCAAGGGTCGGATATCGGTAACGATTTCACGTTGTAGCAAATACGCCCCTATGGGACGTGTCCCATTTATTGCGAAGCGAAATCTACTACGAAGTGCACCGGTATAAATGCCCCCTCCCCTATATATTCAACCGCTATAAATCATATAGAAAAAATATTATAGACATATAAGAGATAAACTAGCCATTTTTGAATGAACTCATTAAAAGAATTATTGATTGAACGATATTGTTCTCCTGAAAATAAATTTTTATTTACCTTTTCCCCGATTGATTTTTTGTCCATTAAAAAATACACCGATTTGAAAACCCATATAAATCACTTCTTTATGACAAATACTGCGAAGGATTCTATTTTTTCATTTTTTAATAAAATTCAAAGATTGATTTGGGCGGTGGGTATTTTAAAACGTGCTTGGTTATATAAACGAGCCAAAATATATAATACAGAAGATTTATTGTTGGCACCGATTTCGACCAGCGATAAAAATGTATTTGTTCTTTTTCAAAATAGGACAAAATATGTATTCCAATTGAGAGAACTCATTCGAACTTTGACGGATTCGTTGTGTCATTGTTGTCATTTTTTTCCTTCTCCAACGGTTTGTAAAAATCCATATACGAATATGGCTTTAAATAAATCGGATTTATACAATATTTATTTTGCTATTCGTTTTTCGAATTATAATATGCCTCTTTTATTCGAAAAATATTTTCGTTCGAATTTTCATTTAGAAAAATTTTCGAGGGAAAATCAAGATATAATAAACGAAGAATATTTGAAAACGTATGTAGAGAACAATTGTCAGGATATTTATGAATTAACTCGTGATATGTTTCGTGATAATCAAATGAGATTTAATATTCATAAATGTTTTCCAAAAGAGGTATTATTAAAAATAATGAAACCGTATTTGGATTTATTTATAATTTCTCAATATTCGATTCATATGCCAAAGAAAATTCAAGCATATCGATTACTTCATAAAAAATTACATCAATTTATTCAGTTTAATCCGAGTTTTGGCAAAAGGAAAGTTCGAATTGTCAAAAAGAATCCATTTGATATGAAACATATTTGCCAATATTATTTTGATGAAAATTGTATACCTTTTCATTTTGAGATTGAAACGGATGAATTTATGAAATCACATTTAGGGAATGAAATCATACACAGACGAAATACTCTTGTAGTAAATGAACCAGATGACGAAGAGGTCGCCGATGACTCCGATCACGATATAGAAGAAGATGTCGCCGATGACGATGTAGAAGAAGAGATCGCCGATGACTCCGATGACGATATAGAAGAAGAGATCGCCGATGACGATATAGAAGAGGAAGAGGAAGAGGAAGAGGAAGTGGTTATTATAACAGACCGTTCTCGTCAATGGATATTAGAAGACACCGATGACGACGATGAATGAATTTCATAGTTTTAGGGTGTATCTAGAGAAAGAGAATAAAGATGAAAAAAATTTGTCATAAAGGAATATATATGAATATATTCCTTTATTTATTTGAAAGATTCTTTCAAAAACAAAAATGGAATATGACTTGGCTTCTCATTTTATCGCTCGTATTATCCTTTGTATATACCAATATTTCGTCTAAAATAAACGCCAATATTATTCGGTCCGTCAATATGAATGATATCACTAATATTTTCTTTTTCTTTTGGATTTTTGTAGGGATATCTGTGTTTTATATCACGGTTCTCTATTTATACAAATTTTCGCAAAATACGCTTTTAACGAATTTATCGAATTGGATCAAAAAGGAATTATTTGAACTCATTTTAAAAATGAATTACGAAGATATGAAAAATGTGAATTTTGCCGAGTTTATGACGCCTATTACCCGAATTGCTTCTGCTTCGACCACGTTGATAAACGATATTCTCACCAATTTAACACCTACGATTGGGTTTTTGTTGGTTATTACCGGATATTTTTGTTATAAAAATGTGTTGTTGGGGGTAGGTTTTTTACTGGCGAATATTCTCCTCTTTTCTTATTTGTTTATTTGTTGGAAACCTATGTTTGATTATAAACGGAAACAAGAGAACGTTGTCATAGGAAATGAGCGATATATTTTAGACAATCTCAATAATATCGATAAGGTGATTTATCGTGGAACGGCTCAAAAAGAGCTCGATATCATAGAAGAACGGACTGATATGTGTATTGATTATACGATGGGTATGATGAATTTTATGACCAATCATATGTTTGTGATGAATATAGGTATTTATATCGTTATGTTCTCTACCATGTATTATATTCTCTATTTATTTTCGCGAAAACAATTGGATTCCATTAATGTAATCACCTTTTTGACAATTCTCATTATGTATCGCGATAACATTTCCGATACTATCCAAAGCATTCCACACAATATCGATTTAATGGGTCGTATTGATTTGATTTTGCGCGAATTCAACGATATGATTGATGGAGCCGATATTTCCGAATTGATTAAATCTCACATGGAATATCCGGTAGTTAATCTGCCCTTTAATAGAATTATATTTCGCGATGTGTCTTTTAAATATTCGGGTGTGGACCGATATGTGTTTGAACATTATTCCAAAGATTTGGATTTAGTGGGAAAAATCATAGGAATCACAGGTTTATCGGGGAATGGTAAATCATCCTTTGTGAAATTGATTTTGCGACTCCACGATGCAACTGGAGGAAAGATTTATATTGACGACCAAGATATAAAAACGATTGACCCGACTTATATTCGCGAGAACATTACATATGTAAATCAAAATTCGCGTCTTTTTGATAGGAAGGTTCTCGAGAACATTTTTTACGGTTGTAAAAATGAATCGAAATGTCAAGGGTATTTGGCGGAGATTTTGAAATACGAAAAAATCCGCGAATTGTATCGTAATGTGGATTTGAAAGAGGCATCCGCAGGAGCATTAGGGGAGAATTTATCAGGAGGTCAACGCCAAGTAGCGAATTTGATTAGCGGGTTAATTAATCCTACACAGATTTTGGTGTTGGATGAGCCTACGAACGCATTAGACCCCGGTCTCAAACACGAGATTTTAGCGTTGATACAACATTTCCGAGCCTATAAAAAATGTATTATGATTATTACTCACGACAAAGATGTTTTCCAATTGTTTGATGAGACTGTCGAAATATAACCCCCCACCCCCGAATTGTCATAAAGAAAATATTCCTTTATGACAACTCTATATATATATATACGATTATCCAAGAAATACCCATGTAACATATGCTTTATCAATATGTTTACGCGTTTGTTCTAAATTGTTCTCATATCTTTGAT
>Ga0315905_10003573_pt1 | contig 16015 bp, 7 predicted proteins | sample LakEriMetagenome_5_FD_203522 | JGI IMG/M metagenome (GOLD analysis project Ga0315905, IMG submission 203522) | Freshwater fungal communities from buoy surface, Lake Erie, Ohio, United States - Buoy 4 MA121 | ecosystem: Environmental > Aquatic > Freshwater > Lake | place: USA: Lake Erie, Ohio... | reverse complement strand
CTTTAATTAACCTATTTCTTTAGGTATAAATTATATTTAATTAGATGATAAATCTAATCTTTATAAATGATTTAATTAACCTATTTCTTAAGGTATAAATTATATTTAATTATTTGATAAATATAAAGATTATAATTTATTTAATTAACCTATTTCTTAAGGTATAAATTATATTTTATTTTTATTTAAATATAAATATTATAAATTTATTAATTAACATATTTTTTAAGATATAAATTATATATTATTTTATGATAAACATAAAGTTTATAAATTTGTTATTTAATAAAATTCATCAGGTATATTAATTAATTAATAATTATCTAAAATTATTTTATCTTAATTTTTTAATAATTGTTATTAGATTATTTAATTCATTATTATATGTTTTTTAATTACTAATTAATATATATTTATATATTTTTTATAATTATATATGAATAATTAAATAATATTATAAAAATTGATTATTTGAAATATTATTATTTAATTAATATTTTAATTAATCAAAAAACATATTAAATATCATAATTAAAATTAAACCAAAAATAAAAATAATAATAGTTTCTTTAGTATTTTTATCAATTAAATTTAAATCTATTAATGGTCTTTGATTTTTACAAAATTTTTGAGTTAATATTTTTTGACATTCATTACAATCAACTATATGTTTTAAAAAATCATCACATTTAATATTTTTTAATTCATCTTTAAAATTTTCAATTATATTATTATTTGTTATATTTTTATTAAAATCATAAATTTTATTATTATTACCCCATGCTTCACTTATACTACAATACATTTATATTAAATATATAGAAATTTAATAATAATCTAAATAAATGCGTAATAATAAAATTAAATATAATATTAACTAAATATAATATATGGAGAAAATTAATTATACTCAAGGAACAGAAACAGATTTACATTTTGATTTATTAGCAGATAGCACTAAAATTAAACAAAAAAAACAATTTTCTATCAAAAAAAATATTGATTCAGATAATGAATCATTTATGATTGATAAAGATAATATTGATTCACAAGAAAAAGATATTAAACCAATTAATTCAGAAAAAATATCAATTAAATCTAATAATAGTAAATTATCTAAAAAATCAAAAAACAATTATGATTCAGATAAAAATAATTATGATTCAGATAAAAATAATAATTATTTAAATAAAAACAATTATGATTCAGAAAATAAAAATTATCAAACAGAAAAAAACAATTTTAATAATCAATTTAATAAAAACAATTTTAAATTTGACCAAAATTATAATATTGACAAAAAATTAAATTCATCAACATCAGTAAATAAAATAATTAATGATCATATTAAATATGATAATCAAAATAATTTAAATCAAAATAATAATAATAATAATTTAAATCAAAATAATAATAATAATAATAATAATTTAAATCAAAATAATTTAAATCAAAATAATTTAAATCAAAATAATGATAATAAACAAAATAATAATAATAAACAAAATAATAATAATGAAACTAAACAACATAATATACCATTAAATTTTAATGAAAATATTTATAATAAACCTATGACAGAAAAAGAATTACGTTATGCTAAAATGGAATGTTTAGCTAAATTAATGCATATTAAAGAATCAGGTTATGAATTAACAAAAAAATATGATATAAATAGTGATTTAGAAGATATGATGATGGAAATTAAATATCATACAGATTTATTGAATAAAAAAGATGGTATTAAAATAACTAAAAATTTTATGTTTAATATTTTTTCAGCTATTGAATTTTTAAATGAAAGATATGATCCATTTGGTTTTAAATTAAGTGGTTGGACAGAAAGTATGAATTTAAATAAAGATGATTATGATGATGTTTTAGGAGAATTAGTTGATAAATATAAATCATCAGGTAAAAAAATGGAACCAGAAATTAGATTATTAATTATGATTTTAGGTTCAGCAGCATCATTCCATTTATCTAAATCTTTAGTATCAACACCAATAATTGGCGATGTATTAAAAAACAATCCAGATTTAATGACAAAAATACAAAGTAATATAACTAATAAAGTTAATACAACAATATCACCACCTGTTAAAGTAATTTCAGAAAAAGATAAATTAGATGAATTATATAAACAAATGACAATAAATAGACAAAATATAAATATTCCAAAAAATAATGATATTAATAATTTATTAAAAAAAGTTAATAATAATATAACAACAACTGAAACTAATGATTCATTTTCATCAATGACAATTACTGAAATGGATCAATCTATTCATAATAAACTAGATAAAAAAATAATTAATAAAAATGATATTATTATTAAAAAATAAAAAAAGATTTAAATTAAAAAATAATGATTACATTTATTTAATAATATTTATTCATAATTATAATATATGAATAAATATATAATATTTTTAAATAATGATATAATTAATATAAAAAATAATGATTAAAAATATAAAGATTTTATAATTATTATTATTTATAATAGAGTATGATACATGAATTCATAGAAAATAAAGATTTAATTACTAAAACAGATATTTTAATTAATAAAAGTATAGATATTAAGAAAAAAAGAGGAAGAAAACCAAAATTAGTTAATGTTGAAATATGTGAAAAAATACCTAAAAAAAGAGGAAGAAAACCAACAAGTAAAATTATTGAAATAAATAAAAATTATGACGATGATACATCATTTAATGAATGTATGATTGCTCATTTAAAAATAGATATAAAAGATATGAATAAAATAATTTCAACAAATGAAGAAATTAATTTAAATAAAATAAATGATATTAATACTTCAATGATGAATGATACTAATTTAACAAAAATTATATTTGATGATGTTATTGATATTAATAAAGGTATAAGAAATAAACATTCAAATTATATTAATGAAATACAAACAAAAAGAAAAATTATTAAATCAAAAATAAATTTTTTAGATAAAGATGATGATAAATGGATTGAAAATAGTAATATTGCTTGTTGGTGGTGTTGTCATACATTTGATACTATTCCATTAGGATTACCTAATCATTTTTACAAAGATAAATTTTATGTTTATGGATGTTTTTGTTCATTAAATTGTGCTTATGCTTATAATTTAGAATTAAATGATTATAAAATATGGGATAGACAAACATTATTAAATTATCTAAAAAGTATAATATTTACAGATAATGATTTTATATTAAAACCATCACCACCTAGACAAATTCTTGAATTATTTGGTGGTCATATGAATATTAAAACATATAGAGAAAACTTTTTTATTATTACAAAAGAATATTTATTTTATTTACCACCACTCATATCTATTATTGGAACTATTGAAGAAACTAATTTAAAAAATGATATATCTAATATGTTATCAAATAATGATAATGATAATTATTTAATAAGAAATAAAAATAATAATATGATAAAAAATAATTGATATTTTTCAATTATTCATTTTAAAATGTTTTGTTAAAAAATACCAACCTTATAAAAAACTATCACATAAATCATCTTTTTTTTTTGTTTTATTTATAAATTCAATTTATTATTATAATTTATATTAATTCAAAATAAATAAACAATTTTCAATCCCTAATTTTTTTGTCATTTTATATTTATCTGTTTCATTTTATTAATCATCAATTTATTATTATACATTGAATTATTTTAATTTATTTGATGGAGATATATATGACACTTTTTTTATTATTGAATTATTTTATTTATCAACAATTCCTCTAATTAAAAACCATGTATATATTGTATCTGATAAACCTTTCATTTTAGGATTTTTAAATGTTGGTTAATTTTCTATTAATACTTCATCAACTTATAATATATATTATTATAATTAATCTAAACTATTTATTAAATTTAATTTTAAATCATCAATTGATATATCATTTGATGATTTCTTTATTGTTTTTATTTCAAATTTATTTATTTTTTTAAAATAAATATTATAATGATTTTTACATAATTATTAATCATTTATTTAATATTAACTTTTTTTATCACAATTATTACATTTATCATTTTATATTTAATCAATTTATAATCCTTTTATATAATCATAATTTATTTATTTTAATTTATTTGAATATTCTTTATGTTTTCCACATAAACTATATTTAATTTCATTACCTATTAATACATTATATTTAATTTCATTATCACATTATTTTTCATTATCACATTTTTTTTATTTTGTATTCAATAAATTAATTACTTCCCATTTTTATATATCTAATTATTAACCATCAAATTATATTATACAATATGCTAAATTTTTTATTCCAACATCAAATGATAATATTTTTTTCATATTATTATTATTATTATTATTATTATTATTATATAAATAATACTATTATTTATATAATAATAATTAAATTTAAATTAATTATTAATCATTATTTTGGGTTTATATATTGATCAAATATAATATTTGTAACATTATCATCATTTATATCAAATTTAATATTATCATCATTTTTTTTATTATTAATTATATTTAATGGATCTAATTCATCATTTAAATAATTTATTTCTGTTAATAATTTATTTCTTTTTTTATTATACGAACAAGGTATTTTATCATAAATTGTATTTTGTAATATATCTGTTGATTCCAAACTACCAATTAAAGTTGATGCATTATTTCTTTTTATTATTTGTAATATTTGATTACCTTTGAATTTTAATGTTGGAAAATCTAAATCACTTAATTTTGATTCATCTAATATTTTATTATATTCAATTTCATAAAAATCATAAAATTTTAATTTTTCTTTTAATTCATTTAATATTTCAATTAAATCTGTTCTTAATTGTTCTTCTCTATATTTTGTAAATATATTATTTCTTTTTATAGGTATCATTAAAAATGCTTGATTTATAATATCTATAATATTATTATAACTAGTTAATAAATTTTGAAATTTTGGTTTATCTATAATATTTATTTGTTGTTGTGTTTGTTCTTCTAATTTTTGTTGATCTAATTGTTTTTGATTTAATTGATCTTGTATTTCTTTTAATTGTTCTTGTATAGAATTATTTTTTTTATCTAATTTTTTTATTTGATTATGTATTACATTTATTTCTTTTTGTATATCATCTATTTGTGTTTGATTTTGTGTTTGATTTTGTGTTTGATTTTGTGTTTTTATTTCATCTATTTGTTTTTGTTTTTGATCTATATTTTCTTTTAATTTAATTAATTTTTCATTTAAATTTTTGTATATTTTTTCTAATTGATCTTTATTATTAGTTATAGGTTTATCTAATTGTATTCTATAATAATTTATATTAAGTTCTCTTACTTTAAATAAAATATCAACATTTATATCAATATTTATATTATTTTCAATATTATTTGAAAAATTTATGATTTCATTTTCAATTGGTTTTACTTTTTCATTTTCAATTGGTTTTACTTTTTGATTTTCATTTTTAATTTTTTTATATAAATCATTTATTTCATTTTCAATTATTTCTTTTTTTTTATTTTCATCTCTTATTTTTTCATTTATAATAGATTTATAAATATATAGATTATCAATAACTAAATCATTTTTTAATTTTTCTAAATTTTTCAAATTATCATTTAGCTCTGTATTACTTGTTTTACTACTATTATCAAGTATATTTAATTTTTTAATAAAAATCTCCAATTCTTTTTCAATTATTAGAAATTTATCATTATTTAATATTTTGTTTTGTTGATTTTTTAATAAATTTATTTGTTTTATAATTTCTTTTTTTAAATTAATTATTTTATTTTCATTTTTTATATATAAAGAATTATTATTATCAATAAAATAAATTAATTCATTTAAATTAATTAATAATAATTGTAATGGTTCATCTTTTAATATATCTTTTATATATTTTAATGTTTTTTGAATATATTTATTATGTTTATTAAAAATTTCATCTTCTTTTGTAGGAGGATTTTCATTAATTTCATCATTAAAATTCATATTATTTTGCATGATATCAATATATGTATCATATATATTCGTTGATAAATCTTTTAAATAATTTTTCTCAATTTGTTTATTTAAATAATTTAATGAATAATATAAATCATTAATATTAATATAAGGAGGATTTGGTGGATTATTAACTTTAATATCATTATTTAAAAATAAAACATTGAAAATTACAAAATTCATTTTAATAATATTATCTCCTATATTAAAATCATTTTTTATAATATTATATATAATTTTGTCTGTTTTAATTATATTTTTATTTTTATAAAAAGATCCATATGAATCATCATAAATATTTATATTTCTACAATAATTGAAAATTTCTTTTTCATAAAATATAGGTTCATAAACACCTTCAACTCTTAATGAATTTATTATTAAATTTTTAATATCTTGTCTTATATCAAATAATGATTTATTTATCATAAAACCTTCATATTTTCTTAAACGACAATTATAATATAATTTTTTTAATTTTATTAATTCATTTTTTAAAATTAATTTTTCATTTATTAAAGTTTCAAAAGTTATTTCACTATTATAATCTTCAATTACTTTAAGTGATTTATATAACTCATTATATTTTTCAATTAAATAATTATCAAATATATTAAATTCTCTATTTTTTTTAATATCTTTAATTTTTGATTCATCAAATTTTAAATTATCTAAATAATATATAAATATTAAATAAATTATATTATCTACATTATTATAATTATTATCTACATTATCTAATAATAATTTAATTGAATTATTAATGAAATTATTTAAATAAATATCAAAATCTTTTGACTCTATTGATATATTATTTATTATTAAATTCTCTATTGTATTAATATCTTTATTTAATTTAATATTAATTTCATTATCTTTTAAATTCATTAAATTAATTTTATCAGTATCTATTGTTCCATTATCTATTGTTCCTTCTATCATATTTTCACCATTTTCAGTTATAAAATTAATAATTGTTCCTTTTGTAATTGATAATTTATTTGTAATATTAGTAGATGGATTTACATTTTCTGTAATTTCACCTTCTGTAATTTCAAAATTATAACCTATTGGATTTTCATTATTTAATTCTCTTATTTTTCCCTTTAAAATACCATTTACAATTGTTTTATTATTAATTGGATTTATTTTTTTCATAAAATCATTAAAATAATCATTTACATTTTTTAATAAATTAAAATGATTATAAATATTATCTAAATTAGATTTTAAATTTTGGTTACTATTAATCGTTTGTTTAGTTACATCTGTTCCAAAATCATCGATAAATAATTTAATTAATTCATCATTTTTTTTAATACTTTTATATTCATCAATTAATCCTTTATCATTTTTCATATTATTAATTTTCTCATTATTTTTTTTTGTATCATCATTTAATAATTCAATTAATCTATTAAAAAAATTATAAAAAAATTGAATTCTTTTATAACCATTATATTTATGTGCATATATATTATTTTCACCATTTATATTTATTATTATTTTATCATTAATTTTATTTTCCTTAATATTATTAATATAATCAAAAATATTATCAAATGAATATTTATATTTCAAAGATTTTATTATAATAATAAATGTTTTATTTAATTTCTTATTAATAAATTCTGTTTTATCATTTTCATTAAATTCTGTTTTATTATTAACATTAAATTTAATATTTTTAGGTTTTTTTTCAATAATTTTTGTATTAATTTCATTTGTATTACATTTTTTATTATCAGTAATAATTTCATTTTCATAATTATTATATTTATTATAATCTTCAATATATTTGTTTGTATCTCGTGTTATTTTTTGATCACAATCATATCTATCAAAATCAATAGATTTTATATATGTATTTTTATTTTTATATAATTTACTAATATCATATTTTTCATCAAATTTTAATATTTCATCAAAATCATTACAATCAAATTCATTTTCAACTCCTGCTAAATCACAAATAATTAATTTTCTAGAATTTACAATTGTAGTTTTTTTATTTTGTTCATCAATAGTAATTTTATTTAATTCATTCACACATGTTAAACATATAAATACATGACTTCTTGATGATTCCGGATTATTTGGTGTTGGTTCATTTTGTCTTATTGACATTAATCCATCTATAAATTCTCCTAATGATATAGGATTATAATTTTTCATAAATAATTCAGTAATATCATCTTTAATTATTTTATTTAAATTATCTCCAGTAATATCATTTATTAAATTCCATTTATTTAAATTTTTATTATATAAGAAATAATATTCTTTAGGATATTTTTCATTAGGTTTACTTTCAGGTATTGTAGTATTATCTTTATATTTTAAATCTGTTATATTATAATTTTTTATTTTAAAATCATCCATTTTATTAATATTACTACCAAAATTTACATATAAATTTTTACAATTTAATTTAATTATTTTAAATTTATCTCTAAATACATCATTATTACATATTTCAATTAAAATTCCATCAACTTTAATATCAATATCATTCTCATCTTTAGTTTTTAAATATATTAGTGATGATGTTTTACCACTTCCTGATTGTCCATAACCAATTACACAAACATCTTCATCAACTTGTATTAATTTATTTAATATTTTATTACCCATACCTTCATTATTATTATCAGCAATATCTTTACTTATCATATCTTTATCATAAAAACCATCAAATGGACCAAAATAATATAATTCTTTGGTATAACCTTTATTATTTTTTATTATTTCAGAATTATTATTATTTTTATTTTTTTTTAATTCATCATCCATTTCTTCTTTTTTTTTTATAAATTCTTTATTTTCTAAAATTGTTTTTTTCTCAGGATAATTATGATATGTCAAAAATAAAAATCCATTATTTATATTATTTTTAAATATATATCTCGGATTTTTTGTTGAAGTATCACATCTAACTTTATTATATGTAAATATTTTTTTTTTATCTTTAATTAAATCAAGATAAGATTTTTTAATTCCATCAATATTATCATATAAAACTGGATTAATAATATCTAAATTTTTCAATACATTAAATGTATATTCAAATATTTTTTTTAATTGATTTGTAATTTGAGTATCATTAAAAATATTATAAAATCTATATTTGTTATTTATATAATCATAAATTAAATTAATATATGTATATAAAAATATATATTCTATACTTGAACTTTGATCATCATAAAAATTATAAACAATTGTATCTCTTGATCTTTTTTCATTAAAATTTTCATCAAATGTTAATAATAATTCATTTAATGATTTATATTCATCAATTTTAATGAAAAAATTTTTATAAAAATCATAATCAACAACTTTACTATTTATTAAATCTTTGTATGATTTAGGATATGATATTATACCTGATAAATATAAATATAATTCTGAATTGAAAATATTCATATTTTTTTTTAATAAATTCATATTACTGTAAATATATATTTTTAATGTATCCATTATATTTGTTCCTCCAACTGTTGTTGTTCCTGTTGTTGTTGTTATTGCTGTTCCTGTTGTTGTTTCTTTTTCTTCATTTTGTTTTATTTTGTAATCAGATTTATTATTTTCTAAACTTTTATTATTATCTTGATTATCAATTATTTTATTATTAATAAATGAATTCATATTTTCTATTGGTTTATCTTTGATATTTTGATATTGTCCATCAGTATCAATATTATCTTTTTTTTGAACTTTTTCATAACTTTCAATTAATATTTCATTTGCATATTTTATTTTTTGTTTATATTGTTCTAATTTAGAATTAATTATATTTAAACTATTAACAGGTAATATATTTTTTAAATAACTTAAAAATATATTTTTTTGTAATCTTAAATATTGATAATTTTTTTTATCATATATTTCATCATTTTTATAAATATTATATTTTTTAATATTATATTTATTTCTTTCATATTGATTATCAATAGAATTTAATTTTTTCATACGAAAAATAAATTCTTCTTTTTCTACATTACTTAATTTATTAAAATCTTCAATTAATTGATTCATAACAATCATATCATTTTCATATTGTTCCATATCTAATATTTTTTCTAAAAATTTTTTTAATAAATTTTTATTATATTCATCATTATTATTGATATTTTTAATATTATAATATTTTTTATAATAATTTTTTATATTATTAATAAAAATTGAATTTTTATTTTTTAAATTATTTTTTTCATTATTATAATGACATAAAAATAATTTAATAAAATCATCATCTAAATTTGTATAACCTACTTGTATTGACAAAAAATTATTAAAATTTTCATATAAATTATTTTCACAATTTTTATCAAAATCAATAATAAATTTTTCTAAATTAAATATTTTTGCAATGTAAATTATAAAATTCGTTATATCTTCATTTTTAAATAGTTCATTAATTTCATTATTAACATTATTTTTTTTATCAGTATCTAATTTTGTATAATAAAATTTAATAATTTCTTTTAATTTAATAACATTATTATCACTAAATAAATTTATTATAAATTTATTTAAATTATTCAAATTTAAATTTTTTATTTCATCTTTATTTTCTAATATTTTAATAATATTATTTTGTAAATTTAAATGAAAATTTACATTTAAATTTACATTTTTTGTATCATTTAATTTATCATTTAATTCATCATTTAAATTATTATCATGAATTAATAATTTAATTAAATTAATTAATTTATTTATTATATCAAAATTAGGTTCAATTTTAATTAAATTAATTAATATATTAATATTATCATCTTTATTATTTCCTTGATTATTTCCTTGATTAATTCCTTGATTAATTCCTTGATTAATTCCTTGATTATTTCCTTGATTATTTCCTTGATTATTTCCTTGATTATTTTCTTGATTATTTCCTTGATTATTTCCTTGATTATTTTCTTGATTAATTTTAAAAAAATCTTGTTCAAATTTATTATAAAATTTTTTTAATTTTTCTTCTGTAAATATATTAGTATATAATTTAGCAGGATCATATGTATTTTTTAACATTTTATCTAAATTTAATGGATTACTTAAACTACTTTCATCATTTAAAAAATATTTAATATATTCTATAATATTATATTTATCAATATCATTTAATTTTTTTAATTTTTCTAAAATTATATCTCTAATTATATTATTAATAATATTTAGATCATCATTTAAATTATCATTATTTAAAATTATATCAAAATAATTATTAAATATATTAATATTATAATCATCAATATTGAATATTATATCTTTATTAATTTTATTAATTTTATTTTCATTTAAATCAATATATTGAATTAATTCTTTTTCACTGTTAAAAGTTTTATATGTATAATTTATTTTAACACCTTCAGTTAAAGTTGAAAAATAAGTGTTATAAAAAATTGATTTTTCATTTTTTGTTATAATTTTAATAACATTTTTTTTTTCTTCTTCAGTTTTATTAATATAAATATTATTTATAAAATCATTCATAAATTCTTTTTTTGTATTTATTTTATAATATTTTTCTCTTTCATCAATCATTTTATCATACATAAATATTTTTTCAAAAAATAAATAATAATTTTTTTCATTAACATTTCCTCTTTCATGTAAAAATTTTTTCATTAATTGAAATAATTTCATTCTTTCATCAATATTTTCTAATTTTTTTCTAAAAATTTTTTCAAATTCAACATTAAAATTATCCCATTTATCATTATAATAAATTAAATAATCATATAATTTATTATTACCAACTCTATTTATTATAATTAAATTATAAAATTTTTCATATCTATTTTTATATTTTTCATTATTTAAAATTTTATTTAATTCAGTAAAATCATTCTCTTTATATACTATATCTTCTTTTACTTCACCTTCACTTTTTAAATTACTTATAAAAAGATCAAATCTTTCACTTTTTTTTAATATTTCATTACAATTTTTATATTTATCCATAATTTCTTTTAATTTATTTTTAAATTCAATATTTTCATTTGATACAAATAATTTGTCAATAACATCTAATTTTTTCAAATCATTATTATCACTAATATCATTTAAATTAATCTTTTTTGTATCTGAATAAAAAAAATCAAAAATATATCTAACTAAATCAAATTCACTATTATATTCACTATTTATAGTATTAATAAAATTATTAATTTGTTCAAAAAAAAATGATTTTAAATTTATATCAATTTCCTTTTCACTTTTTTTATTACTTTCTGCATCAGTTTGATCTTTATTTAATGAAAAAATTGAATTATAAATATTATTTAAAGAATTTAAATAACCATCCTCAATATTAGTAGGTTTTCCTATATTATCAAGTATATTTTTAATATTTTTTTCAATTTCTTTAATATTATTAGTAATTTCATTAATATCTATCATATTAAATATATAATAAATGAATTTTTTAAAATCATTTTTATTTTCAACATCCATTATAATATTATAATAATATAATAATATATATATATTATTTTTTATATTTAAAATTATTCATAATATAATTATTATTCATAAATATATTCAGATAATTAATATTTATTAATATTATTAATAATAAATATTAATTATAAATCATAAAATATTATATTTATGAATAAATAAATATAATAAAAAATAATTATTCTTTATTTTTTAAATATTTTATTTTATATTTTAAATATTTAAACATATTTGATACACCACCAATTTGATTTCCTAAACCAATATTTTCTTCTAAAATATTATTTAACATATCAAATTTTTTATCAAAACCTACCATTATACTATCAATTATTCTATCAATATTTCCATCTTTTAATTTATTAATTAAAATTAATGCTTGTAATTTTCCAGTTTGAAACATTAATTTATTCCAATTATCTTTTATTTCATCAAAATTAATATTTTCTTCTAAATTAATTTTTAATTTAGCTAATTTAAAATCTTCATCTAATAATTTATTAATTTTATCATCTAATTTATCAATCAATTTTAATTTATTATTATCTTTTATTTTATTATATAAATCTGAAATATTTTTTTTATCATTTTCATCTTCTATATTAAGTATATCTAATATATTATCAATAAATGTTTTAAATTTATCATTATTTTCATTTTTATTTTTATTTAATAAATCTCTTGTTTCTTTTTGTGTTTTTTTTAAATTCTCTATTTTTTCTTTATAAGATTGATTATCATTAGTTTGATTAGTTTCATTTTGATTAGTTTCATTTTGATTAGTTTCATTTTGATTAGTTTGATTATCATTAGTTTGATTATCATTAGTTTGAATTTGAACATTATCATTTTGATCAGTTTTAGTTTGATTAGTTTCAAAATCACTCATTATAATTATAATATAATATAATTAATCATTATAAATTAACATTTTTTAAATATAAATATTTTCTTTTATATTTAAGATATTTATTTATATAACCACCATTTATTGTATTATTTAAATTTAAGTTTTCTTCAATTAAATCATTAATATATGTTAATTTTTTTTCAAAACTATTTGTAATTGAATCTACTATATTATTTAAATCTGTATCATTAATTTTTTTAATTAAAGTTAATAATTGTATTTTTCCAAATTCAATATTTAAATTATTCCAATTATCTTCTAAATATGAAAAATCAATATTAATATTTGTATTTAAATCATTTTTAATTTTATTTAACTTATCATTTTGTAAATAAATTTCTTCAATTTTATTATTAATATCTTTTGTAAAATGTAAATTTTTATTTTTTAATAAATTTAAAAATAAATCAATATTTTTTTTAGTTTGAATATTATTATCATTTTTATCTACTAAAGATAATATATATTTTGATAATTTATTAAAATATTCATTATTATTATCATTTTTTATAAAATTATTCATATGTTTAATTATTATAAATTAATATACTATAATTTTTAAAATATAAATCAATCAATTTTCTAAATAATGTTTTCTACATACAGCTATATATTATTCATTAGAACCAACAGATATTTATTCATTATTATTTGTTTTTCTTTTAGTAAATAATGATTATTTACCATCATTACATTTTTAACAATAACCATTAAATATTTTAATTTTATCAGCATAATTAATTAAATCATTTATTTAACCAAATTTTTATCTATTAAAATCACTAATTAAACCACATACAAATACTATTTTTTTATCTTTTTCAACCATTTATAATATATTTTAAACTAAATCATTAAAAAATTAAGCTTCATCTATAATAATAATTTATGAATTTATATATAATTAATTATAATTAATAAATATATCATTTATATTTTCAATTTATATACATTCATATGTTTAATAATTATGAGATTTAATAGCTTATTAATTATTATATCTATTATCAATTGAATGTGATATTATTAAACATTATTTATTTATAATTTTTATTTTTTATATATAATTCAATATATATGTTGTTTTTCCTGCATACATAGGACCTGTTAATATATATAAATAACCATTTTAAGAATAAAATTCCATTTTATATTATTTAAATAAATATACTTATTTTATATATAATTTAATTTAACCATTTTTATTTCAATTTTTTTATTTTATTAATAAAATTGAAATAAAATGATTTAAACATTAAATTATATATAAAAAGATATTATTTATATATAATTAATTGTTAATGATATAATATTAAATAGAAGATTAGGATATACAATATATTGATATATAATAATATGAAATGGATTTAATACCAAATAATATTTAAATATCAACAATGAGTATAACATGTTATTTAGGAACACCTTTTATATTATAAAATATTTATGATTATTTATAATTAGATAAAGATTATATAATATCTATAATATCAAATTAAGGTATTAAATGTTTATCTATTTATTATGAAAAATTTAAGAAAAAAATTAAGAAAAGAAAAAATAAAAAAAGTTTTTTCAATTAATTAACAATAATAATGATTAATGATTTTATGAATGTTAAATTATTCTAAAATGGAGCAATATAAATATCAGGATGTAAAAATTTAAATAATTGTAATATAATTTTAAATAAATTAATATAATAATTAAAAGAATAATATATTATAATGGATTAAAATAATTAAGTCATGAAAGAAATTAATTTTGTTGAAGATTAAACAAAATTAAATGTTCATAAATTTAAAATTAATTTAATAAATTCTAATTTTTCAATTAATTATTAAGTTAATAGAAATAATTTATTTAAAATTTTAGGAAATTTAAAAATACCTAAAATATATGAACCTGGTATTCATGAATGTGTTAATATTAAATATAATATTAAAAATGGTAAAGAAAATGGTGATGATCATTTAGTTAGTATTTTTGTATTCTAAACTGGTAATATTATAATAACTGGAGCAAAGAATTCTAAATAATTAGTTTAAACATATGATTTTATATTATTATTATTAATTAAATATAAAAATTAAATAATGAAAAAAGATATTTTATTATTATAAAAATGAATTTGATATAAATTTTTTTATATGATAAATAATTATAATTTAAAAAAATTGAAAATTAATTTATATATTATTATTTAAATAATAATATATAATTCAAAATAATATTAATAACATATAATAATGAAATAAAATAATAAATATAATTATTTAATTAATGAAGTAATTGTATTAAATGATTAAACTAAATTTGAAATATAAATTATGGATAATGGTAAAGTTAAAATATTTGAAATAGGATAACCTGATATTGTTAATATTAATGATGGTATTAAAATACCTGATTATATTATAGATATATATAAATGTTTCATTAAATTTATATAATTATAATTTTATATATGTGAAAAATAATAATTTATTGATTATTTAAAACATTTTATTAAATTAAAATAAATGATAAATAATAATTAAAATTATGAATTGAAAAATGATTTATTAATTAAATTTTAATTTAATTTTAGATTAAAATAATTTTGTAATAA
>Ga0315905_10003572_pt1 | contig 16023 bp, 15 predicted proteins | sample LakEriMetagenome_5_FD_203522 | JGI IMG/M metagenome (GOLD analysis project Ga0315905, IMG submission 203522) | Freshwater fungal communities from buoy surface, Lake Erie, Ohio, United States - Buoy 4 MA121 | ecosystem: Environmental > Aquatic > Freshwater > Lake | place: USA: Lake Erie, Ohio... | reverse complement strand
TCGAAGCACGCATCGAAGCCCGAATGGGTGAGGACTGGGAGCGTCCAACTGGTCGCAATGTTGGCCGAGTAATTAATGATGATTCAGTAACAGAAAAGTATCTACAGCACCTGTTGGCTTCAGTAGAGACTCCACTGAAGGGTTTAAAGATTGTCGTTGATTGTGCAAATGGGGCATCTTCATACGTTGCACCCGAGGTTTATCGCAGAGCGGGTGCCGAAGTAGTTGCAATCTTTAATCAACCCGATGGTTGGAATATCAATGATGATTGTGGTTCAACGCATTTGCACCAACTGCGTGCGGCAGTTCTAAAAGAAGGTGCAGATCTAGGAATCGCACACGATGGCGATGCTGACCGTTGCTTGGCAGTAGATGCTTTAGGAAATGAAATCGATGGCGATCACATTCTGACAATTTTGGCCCGTGGTTTCAAAGCTCGCGGCGTTTTGAAATCAGATACTGTCGTTGGCACTGTTATGAGCAACCTTGGATTTATGCATGCAATGAAGGATGCTGGAATCAATGTTGTAACCACACCGGTTGGCGATCGATATGTTCTGGAAAACATGATCGCAAATGATTACTCACTTGGCGGAGAACAATCTGGCCATGTCATCATGCGCCAGTTAGCAAATACAGGTGATGGATTGCTAACTGCGCTACAAATGATGCAAGAGTTGGTTCGTACCGGAAAAACTCTTCAAGAATTAGCGACTACTATGGTTCGGTTCCCACAGGTACTCATCAATGTAAAGAATGTGGCAAAAGATAAGCTGCCAGGAAATGCTGCAATTGAAGCAGCGGTGAAATCAGCCGAGGATCAACTAGGGGATTCTGGACGAGTTTTATTGCGCGCATCTGGAACCGAGGCGCTGGTTAGAGTCATGGTTGAAGCCGCCAGTGATAGCCTTGCGCAAGAAGTTGCACAGCACCTTGCAGATGTAGTTAAGACTGAGTTGTCTGTCTAAACGAACTAGGAGTAGTTAAATATGTGCGGAATTGTGGGTTACACAGGGCCACAATCTGCCTCACATCCTTTAATCGAAGGCCTACGTCGTCTTGAATACCGTGGTTATGACTCTGCAGGAATTGCACTTGGTACTCCCGGCAAGTTATTCATCGAAAAGAAAGCCGGCAAACTTTCTAATCTAGAGAACTCATTAGATGCCTCTTTGCCAACAGTTCATTCAGGAATTGGTCACACACGTTGGGCAACTCACGGTGGTCCAACTGATGGAAACGCACATCCGCACGTTGATAATGAAGGAAAGCTTGCAGTTATCCATAATGGAATCATTGAAAACTACACCGAACTTCGCTCGCAACTTGAAGCAAAAGGCCACACATTTTCATCTGAAACAGATACCGAATCAGTAGCGCACTTGCTCAGTGATTTACGCAAAGCTCATAACGGCGACTTAACGGCAGCGATGCGCGATGCAGTAAAGGCACTTCGCGGATCCTTTACCTTACTTGCTATTCATGCTGATGCTCCAGATGTCATTGTCGGGGTCCGCCGTAATTCACCGCTAGTTGTTGGCTTGGGCGATGGCGAGAATTTCATGGCATCAGATGTTGCAGCATTTATTGAATTCACAAAGAAAGCCATTGAACTTGGCCAAGATGAAGTTGTCACAATGACTCCCACATCAGTAGAGATTACAGATCTTGATGGCAAGCCCGTAAAGCCAAGACAATATGAAATTTCATGGGATGCCAGCGCCGCACAAAAGGGTGGATTTGCGCATTTCATGCTGAAAGAGATCTTTGAGCAGCCAAAGGCAGTTGCAGATACTTTGATTGGGCGCTTAAGCGATAACAATCAAATATTGCTTGATGAATTACACATGAGCGCAGAAGAAATTCGCTCATTGAAGAAAATCACTGTTATTGCCTGTGGAACCGCTTATCACGCAGGAATGGTTGCTAAGTATGCGATTGAAAAATGGGCAAAGATTCCGGTTGATGTAGAGATTGCCAGCGAGTTTAGATATCGCGATCCAATCATTGATCCCAGCACTTTGATCATTGCAATTTCACAATCAGGTGAAACCATGGACACCTTGATGGCAGTGCGTCATGCCAAAGCCGCGGGCGGCAGAGTTTTAGCAATCTGCAATACAAATAGTTCAACTATTCCACGCGAATCTGATGCAGTTCTCTATACACATGCAGGCCCAGAGATTGCAGTCGCATCAACCAAGGCGCTGTTGACTCAGATTATCGCTGTGTACTTGATTGGTTTGCACTTAGGTCAAGTCAATGGATCGCTCAAGGACTCTGAAGTTCGAGATCTATACAAAGAACTTCTGGAACTTCCAGGAAAAATTGAACAGATTCTTGAAACGGTCGAACCGCTTCGCGAGTTAACTCGAACATTTGCCCAGAACAACACAGTTTTGTTTTTGGGCAGAAACATTGGATATCCAGTTGCACTAGAAGGTGCATTGAAGCTCAAAGAACTTGCCTATATTCATGCCGAAGGTTTTGCTGGGGGAGAGCTCAAGCACGGCCCGATTGCATTGATTGATCAAGGCACACCAGTCATTGCGATTCTTCCGGCCGGACATGAGCATGCACTAGATGAAAAGATGCTCAGCAACATTCAAGAAGTAAAAGCTCGTGGTGCTCGTGTCATTGTTATCGCCGAAGAAGGTGCCCATGTTGAAGGCGCTGAACATGTAATTCGAATTCCGATTGCTCCGGCCGTTTTTCAACCAGTTTTAGCGACGGTTCCGCTGCAGGTTTTTGCTTATGAGATGGCGGTAGTTCGCGGAAATGATGTAGATCAACCTAGAAACTTGGCTAAATCTGTAACGGTTGAATAATGGAAAAATTAGCACAAACCCGCAGGCGACAAATGGATCGCGCGCTTCGTTGGTCCTTACTTCTTTTTGTGGGCTTCTTAGTAGTGACACAACAAGTTCTAACAAATGGACCACTGGTCGCATATGACAAAGAGGTTAACAGTCAGCCAAAGCCACAGTTTGAGGGTCTAGCAGGATTTATTCTCAGACGTTTAGATGATCTTGGTTTACGTGGTTTAACCGCAACCGTCTTACTGATTGCAGCCACATTTATTGCCTATAAGTTTAAAACTTGGCGTCCACTCAATTTAGCGATGATTTCATTGCTATCTCTTAATCTTGTTGTTGGAACTTTCAAAATAGTTTTAGGTCGTACTAAACCCCGCGATGGTTTTGATCTCTTGCATGCAGGCGGAATGTCATATCCAAGCGGACATGCATCTAATGCAGTTTTGTCATGGGGGATCTTGGCCTACTTGATTTACCGTTATGCAAAGGTAGATCGCTACCAAGGTCGTCTTGCTAGTGCTGGCGTTGCACTCATCTCATTAACAGTGTGCGTAGTTTCTCTAATTCGCCACACCCATTGGTTTAGCGATCTGTTGGGTGGCTTGTTTGTCGGAAGTGCTTTGTTGGTGGCGGTAATTGCTATTGATAGGTATGTTCCTTCGAAAAGCCAGTTGCACTAGACTTCAACAATGTTCGATCGAGCTGAAGCACGTATTGATCTTGATCGCATCAAGGCAAACATCAAACATCTCAAGGATGTTTCACAAACCCCAGTAATGGCCGTAGTTAAGGCTGATGCATATGGACATGGATTAGTTCCGGTTGCTCAGGCCGCACTAGATGCTGGCGCATCTTCACTGGGAGTAGCGTTATTAGAAGAAGCAATAACTTTGCGTAAAGCTGGAATAACCGCGCCCATTCTTGCGTGGCTAGTTCCGCCAGGATCTGATTACAAATTAGCAGTCGATCATGAAATTGAATTAGCCGCTTCTTCAATCAAAGCTCTTGAAGAAATTGGTGCGGTCAAATCAACTAACCGACCTCGTGTGCACTTAGAAGTAGATACCGGAATGACTCGTGGCGGCTTTCTTGGCGAATGGGGCAAATTGGATGCCCACCATGTTGCCAACATCGACATCGTTGGAATTTTCTCCCACTTTGCTCGAGCTGATGAACCTGAAGAAAAACAAAATGAAGAGCAACGTAATCGATTTAAGGAAATGGTTGCTACTTTAGAATCATTTGGCTACACAAATATTGTTCGTCATCTTTCTAATTCTGCTGCAACACTTATGGATAAAGAATCACGCTTTAATTTGGTGCGCGTTGGTATTGCAATGTACGGATTATCTCCTGATGTAACAACCTTGGGGGATAGCGCTTCGCTTGGATTAACACCCGCGATGCAGGTACGAGCAAAACTACATTTAGTAAAAACAGTTCCAGCAAATTCTCCTGTTGGATATGGGGCAACTGCGCACACAACTACTGAGACAAAACTGGGAATTGTTGCAATGGGATATGCAGATGGAATTCCACGAATTGCACAAGGTGCTGGTGTATTTGTAGATGGGAAACGCGCACCAATCATGGGCCGGGTTTCTATGGATCAATTTGTGGTGGACCTAGGTGCTGAATCAAAGGCAATGACGGGTGATTGGGTGATTGTTTTTGGTGATGGCACTACCGGCGAGTACACCGCAGATGACTGGGGCGCAGCTAGTGGCAGCATAAATTACGAGATAGTTACACGAATCGGGCCTCGTGTGCCTAGAATCTACTCACCTCATGTCTACTAATAATTCAGCGCTAAAAGTCGAGCGAGTTAACGTCTCCTTCGGCGGTCTTCGGGCACTCAACGATGTTTATTTGGATATCGCAAAGAATGAAGTAGTTGGATTAATTGGTCCTAACGGTGCCGGCAAGACAACTTTGTTTAATGCTTTGTGTGGCCTAGTAACTCCAGATTCTGGCGAACTTCATCTCAATGGCAAAAAGCGTGATTTTCCAAAGCCATATGAACTAGTTGATTTGGGTATTGCACGCACATTGCAAGGTGTTGGTTTATTTGGAGACTTAACTGTTTTAGAAAATGTCATGATCGGTGCGCAACATTTAGCGCAGACAGGATTGATTTCTGCGGCGCTTGGTCGCAATAGAAAAGACGAGGATCAGATTCGTAACAAAGCTCGAGTCGCGTTAGAGCGCGTCTATGCCGGCGGTATCGCACATCGCCGAGCAGATACTTTGTCTTACCCAGACACAAAGCGTGTAGCAATTGCACGTGCACTGGTAAGCGAGCCAACAATTTTGATGCTCGATGAACCTGCTGGTGGTTTAGGTACTCAGGATATTGAATGGATGAACGCACTGATTAAGAACCTCAGCGTTGATATGTCTGTGCTTTTGGTTGAGCACCATATGGATGTTGTTATGTCTGTTTGTAGCAAGTTATATGTTTTGAATTTTGGTGAAGTAATAGCCAGCGGTGATGCCGAAACTGTCCGTCGCGATCCAGCTGTTATGGCTGCTTATCTTGGAACAGGAAGCAACCATGTCGCTTAATGTTTCCAACTTAACTGTGCATCACGGTGCGATCTGCGCGGTCAATCAAGTTTCTTTAGCTGTTCCCACTGGCAAGTTAGCTGCAATCATTGGTTCAAATGGGGCAGGAAAAACAACTCTGTTGCGGGCTTTATCTGGCCTCAATAAGCCAACCCACGGTGTAGTTAATTGGATGGGCGAAACAATCACAGGTGTACGACCTGAAAAGCTAGTTCGGATGGGAATTTCACATGTATCCGAAGGCAAGTCAGTAATCCCTGAATTAACTGTTAAAGAAAATCTTGAATTAGGTGCAATTTGGCGCAAAGATGGCAAAGAGATGAAAGAGTCTCTCAACCAAGTAGTCGATATTTTCCCTCGTTTAGGTGAGCGCATTAGTCAACGATCTGACACTTTATCTGGTGGAGAACGTCAGATGCTTGCTATCGGCCGCGCAATTATGTCTAAGCCAAAGCTTCTTTTACTCGATGAGCCATCTTTAGGATTAGCACCTCTTGTTGTTGAGCAAATTTTTCAAACGATCAAAGATTTAACTACGCAAATGAGATTAACGGTTCTACTTGTAGAACAAAATGCGATGGGTGCTTTAAAAATTGCTGACCTTGGAATTGTTTTGAATTTAGGAAAAGTAGTTGCGGTAAATCATGCACAAGCATTGATGGATGACCCAGCAGTACGCGCTGCATATTTAGGGTATTAATCATGCAACTACTTAACACACTTCTCATCGGCATCACCGCCGGATCAATTTATGCATTGATGGCAATTGCATTTGTTCTGGTGTGGCGCAGTACTCGGGTCGTTAACTTTGCCCAGGCTGGCATGGCGCTCTTGGCTACTTACTTTGGCTATGAAGCAGTTTCTCGCATTGGTTCTTTCTGGGTAGCTCTTCCTGTAGCAATGATCGGTGGAGCGTTGTTTGCCGCACTTGTTGAATTGATTCTGATGCGTTCCCTGGTTAAGCACGCTTCATCTGGACCCATTGCAGGCGTAGCACCGATTATTGCCACGCTCGGTTTACTGGGTGTTATTCGCGCAGTAATCAGCATGATCTGGGGTGGTCAAGATCTTCGAATCGTTGCCCCAATTTCAAATATTGGTTTTACGATTAATGGTTCCACACTGGTGTTCTCACCACTCAAGCTATTAATTCTTGTGATTGTCCTAATTTTGTTAATTCTTCTGACGATTCTTTTCCAAAAAACAAACCTTGGTTTGGCTCTTAGAGCATCAGCACATGCACCTGAAATAGCTCGACTTTCCGGAATTAAAGTCGATTCAGTTCGTACTCTGGGTTGGGCGCTAGCGGGTGCGGCAGGTGCGGTCGCTGGACTTTTCCAAACTGTTAATGGAAATGGAACTTTCTCTCCGGATTCAATTGAATTCTCACTACTTCTTGTTTCAGGCTTTATTGCGGCTGTAATCGGTGGACTGGATAGCTTGCTTGGCGCAGTTCTTGGTGGCTTGTTCCTTGGAATCACCATCTCATTTGTTCTGATGTACATCAGCAGTGGTCTTTTCTTTATCGCACCATTTATTGTTTTGTTAACTGTCTTGTTTGTCCGCCCTCAGGGAATCATCGGAGTGAAGGCGAGTCGACGTGCTTAAGAAAAAAGATTCACACAAGACGAAGAAAGAAAGTACCCACCTAGTGCTGTTTATTCTTGGTGGAGTTGTTCTTTACTTTCTCAGTGGCTGGGTAGATGAACTTCGTGTTTACCAAGGTGCATCAATTGCAGTGTATGTAATTGCGATCTCTTCTATTATTTTGTTGACTGGGTATTCGGGTCAGGTCTCGCTTGGTCATGGAGCACTGATGGCGGTTGGAGCATATGCAGCAGCGGTCTTGCGAATTGAATACAACCTGCCAATCCTTTTATGTTTTGTTGTCGCAGTACTAGCCGCAGCGATAGCTGGAGCGTTGTTAGGTGCAGCAGCTGCGCGATTATCAGGTCCGTACTTAGCGGGAACAACTTTGGCACTTGCAATCGGTCTGCCATCACTAGCAAATCAATTTTCTGTGTTGGGCGGCGAGCAAGGTTTAATTTTTGATGTTGGGTTCCCGCCGCTTTCTTTGGGTGAAGATTTCACACAATATAAATGGTTCTTTTGGATCGCAGCATTGGCTGCACTGATTTCAACATGGACTGTTAGAAATATTTTGAATTCGCGGTACGGCCGTTCATGGCGAGCTGGGCGAGGCCACGAGGTTGCAGCTCAGCTAACTGGTATTAACACGGCCCGTTCCAAGGTTTTAGCTTTCACAATCAGCGCGGGCATCGCGGGATTGGCTGGAGCGATGCTTGCGATGACAATCGGCACCGTTTCACCAAGTGCGTTTCCGCTTTCACTTTCATTTGCGGTGTTAACCGGTGCGGTCTTGGCCGGAATCACAACCCTTGGCGGTGTAATTCTGGGAGCATTCGTCCTGGTGATTATTCCTGAGATCGCTGATGTAATCGCCCACAGACTTGGGACCTCAGAGAGCGTCACCACAAACCTGCCTGGGTTGATCGTGAGCGGGCTTCTGATCCTGACCGTTTTATTCGTACCAAACGGGCCGGTAGAGCAACATCGCGCTCGCAAGGCCAAACATGAAGCATTACTGGGCAGTACTCACAAGTAAATACAGTAATCTCGGACAAAACCCTCGATGGAAGGAAACACATGAAAGCACTTAACCGTCGCAAGCTGTTTACAGCTTCAGCGGTACTAGCAATTGTTGGATTAGCTGCAACAGCTCTTCCTGCACAAGCAAAAGAGGTCGGAGTCAGTTCAACTGAGATCAAACTCGGAATGACTCTTCCTCTAACTGGTACAGCATCACTTGGTTACAACAAGATTCCAGGTGCAGCAAAGGCATACTTTGATTACCTCAATGAAAATGGTGGAATCAACGGACGTAAGGTCACCTTGGTTGTTAAGGATGATCGCTATGTTCCAACTGAAGCGGTAGCGAAGACAAATGAACTAATCCTTAAGGATAAGGTCATGGCACTTCTTGCACCTCTCGGTACTGCAAACGTGAAAGCGGTTGCTTCATCGGTTAACCCAGGTCGTCGCGGAATCCCTGTTCTGTTCGTAAACACAGGATTTAGTGGATTCGCAGACAAGAAGAAGTACCCAACTACATACACAGTTCTTCCTTCATACATCATGGAAGCGAAGATCATGGGTCAGTACATCAATGAAAATTTTGCTGGAAAGAAGATTGGACTTCTATACCAGGATGATGATTTCGGTTCAGATGCACTTGCTGGTTTCAAGACAGCAGGAACTAAGTTTGCAGTAACAGTTCCGTACGCATCAGGTTCACAATCAGCAACCGCAGCAGCAGGTTGGATTACACGCTTTAAAGCAGCCGAAGCAGATGTAGTAATTCTGTTCGGTGTTTCTTCTGCAACTTCTGCAATGCTCGGAACAGCAGCTCAACTTCGCTATGCACCACAGTGGATGCTTGGTTCAGTCGGTGGAGATGCAACAACAATTCGTGCTACTGGAGTTCCAGCAGCAGTTCTCAATGGTGCAATTGGCTTCTCGCCGGTTCCAGCAACAAATGATATGAAGGATGAGTACGTCAAATTCTTCTCAGATATCTATGCAAAGGCAGTACCGGGATCACCTTTTGATCTGAACGTATTGCTTGGAATGAACACAGCTTTCATGACTGCTCAGGCACTAAAGGCAGCCGGTACAAGCCCAACACGTAAGTCACTTATTAATGCGATCAATACACGCGGTGCAACTTTTGCTAACTCTGCATTGGTGCCTGCTGCGTATTCACGCACTAGCCAAGTTGGCTTGACTGGTTACTGGGTTGGAAAGTACTCAGCAACTGGCGATCTAGCACCAGTTGGTGGCTCATATGTTGCATACACAACCGATTCAGGATCTGGTGCAGTTGTTAAGTCAACGTACAAGCGTCCTGCAATGCCAGCGAAGGGATTACCTAACTAATGAAGAAAGTAAGAATTCTCTCGCTTCTTTCAGTTGCAGCACTTGCAACAACAGTTCTAGTCGCAGCACCAACAGTTGCTAATGCGACTCCAGCTTGCGATGGCAAGAGTCCAATCCAGTCATGCGTTGGCGTGACTTCAGATGGCGCTCCATATGCAATGCAGGTTCCAGCAAACTTCAATGGAACAGTTGCGTTGTACTCACATGGATACCGTTACAACGTTGATATCCCTGCAGCAATTCCACTAATCGGTGGATACAAGATCACAAATACCCCAGAGCCAGTTCCTGGTGGAAACGCTGAAGTTGCTAAGTACTTCTTTAGCCAAGGTATTGCAATCGTTGGTTCAGGCTTTGCTCGTCAAGGGTGGAACCCAGATTCAGCGATCAAGACAAATGTTGAGCTAATCAGCGTATTCAAGAAGCAGTTCCCAAAGACAACCAAGGTTGTTGCATGGGGAGCATCTCTTGGTGGCGTAATTACTCAAGGTCTTGCTGAAAAGCATCCAGATCTAGTGTCAGCAGTTGCACCATTGTGTATGGCTGACAACATCGCACCACAGCTAACAATGGCTGGAGACTTCCTATGGGGAGTAAAGGTTCTCTTTGATCCAACAATCAAGGGTGGAAACTACTCACCAGGTGCAGCCGGAGTTGCAGAGTCATATGCAGATCTCGGCAAGGTATTTACAGTTATGGGCAAGTTGCAAGCAGCGCTCGCAACAGGTGCATGGCCAGATACTGCATCAGCTACAGGTAAGTCATTAGCTGCAGCCGGAGTCCCATCACGTAGTGCGTTGTTGCTACTTGGCTTGATGGCTGGACTTCCAACACAATCTGCACACTTTGACTCAATCTCAGGTCCAGAAGGTGCTCTTAAGTTGACCTTCCCATTGGCCCTTGCCCCAGCACTTGCAATCCTAGAAAACGGAACAAATGCTGCAGCACTTGCTGTTCTTGCAACACAAGATGTTGAGAATCAAGCTGGCGGAGCAATCTTTGATAACACAAAGACTGATTACGCAGCACGCATTGATGGCGAAAGAGTTATCTTCAACGCTGCACTTTCAGGCAACACAGTGATTGATGCACTACTTGGTGCGCTTTCACCTGCTAACCCAGGTGCACCTCGCGCAAAGGCTGACCCAGCCGCTGTTGCGAAGATGAAGTCACTTCACGTCAACACTGGAAAGATCAACGTTCCAACCATTTTGATGGTCGGAGTTGCTGATCCAATTACTCCAGCAGGTGCTTCACAGCGCCTAGTTGATCTCTATGCAGAGCAGTATGCGGCTGAAAAGGCTGCAGCTCGCAAGGCGTACCAATCAACACGTGCTTACACAAATCCTGCAAGTAAGCTTTTGATGCTCTGGAACACAACTCCAAGTAGCTACACAAAGTTTGATGCAGCAGGGTCGCCAATCACGTCGACACCAGCAGCACCAGGAACAAATCACTGTAACTTCACAACCTCACAATGGTTGCTAGTTGCACGATCATTGGTCCAGGCTTCAAACACTGGCAAGCTACCTTCAGGTGGAGCTTTCTACACAGCGGTACGTAAGGCTGGAAACATCTCTATCGACAAGGACATCAGCGTTCCATTGCTGAAGTACTACACAGACAATCAATAAATCGCAATAAGTCGAGGGAAGTAAAAGGCGGGGCCAGATTTATCTGGCCCCGCTTTCCTTTACTCTAAGTCAGTGATCACAATCGCTACCGCCGAAGCCATGCATCAACTTGGCGTGAAGCTTTCAGCCCAGTTGCGTGCAGGTGATCTAGTACTTGTAAATGGCCCACTTGGTGCAGGCAAGACTGTCTTAGCCCAAGGTATTGGTGCAGGTCTTGGTGTTACCGGAGTTACTTCTCCGACCTTTGTTATTTCAAGAGTTCATAAAGCGGCTATTCCATTTATACATGTTGATGCATATCGATTGGTGGATTCTGACAACCCTAATCTTTACTTGGATGATTTAGATCTAGATATTGCCAATTCAATTACTGTGATCGAATGGGGCGGTGCTGAATCGGCACGCTTAAGTGAAGATCGCATTGAGATCACAATAGATCGAACTGATGATGTGAGAAAAGTCGAAGTTAATCCCATTGGTTCGCGCTGGGCTGGGTTTTCCTTATGAGAAAAGTCTTAGCGATAGATACTTCAACATCACGCACTAGCGTGGCAATCATTGAAAATGGAACAGTTGTTTACAGCGGCTATAGAGATGGAGCAACTGCGCACGGTCCATCCTTACCAGCACTGGTTCAAGAAGCCCTAGCAGTTAGTGATGTTGATGAAGTTGTCGTGGGCATGGGTCCAGGACCATTTACTGGCCTGCGAGTAGGAATCGCATTTGCACAAAGTTTTGCTTTGGCTCGAGCGATACCTGTGCGCGGGGTTTGTTCCTTGGATGCAATCGCTGCACAGATCCAAGAAGCTGATTTCATTATCACCGTTGATGCACGTCGCAAAGAGGTTTACTGGGCACGATATACAAATGGAGTTCGAGTTGGCGAACCTGCAGTTAACTTTCCGGCAGATGTAGCTGGTGCACCTATTCACGCCGATCTATTTCCTGACCTGAATTCCTTGGTGAATTTGGTAGGCAATATAGCTGAACCGATTTATTTGCGCAGACCTGACGCGGTAGCAACGGCGGACAGATGATTACATATCGCGTAGCAACTGCCTTTGATCTTCCAGTTTTTGCTTCATTAGATAAAGAGCTATTTCCATATTCGCCGTGGTCTTCATCCCAATACAAAGAAGAGTTTTCAAGCCCAACCCGCCACTTTGTTGTCGCTGTCGATGATCAACAAAGCATTGTGGGATATGCGGGGGTATTTGCCCCAGGTGCAGCAGAGGCGGACATTTTGACTGTGGGAGTCGTGCCTACCCACCGGGGACAAGGCATCGCTAAAGCACTCATGGGGATGATTACTAATTGGGCTAAAGAACAAGGCTCGATCGCCATGATGCTTGAAGTCAAAGTAGATAACGCTGAAGCCATTGGCTTGTATGAATCTTTGAACTATTCAAAGCTCAATGTCCGTAAGGATTACTTTGGGGCAGGTCTTGATGCCCAGGTTATGCGATTGGATCTGTCATGAGCCAACCAATTGTTTTAGGTATCGAAACTTCATGCGATGAAACCGCAGTTGGCATTGTTCGTGGTCGCACCTTGCTGGCCAATGTGATTGCATCTAGCGTTGAAGAACATGCGCGTTTCGGGGGAGTAGTTCCTGAAATCGCAAGCCGCGCACACCTGGAAGCGATGATTCCAACTTTGCATCAAGCACTTAAGGATTCAAAGATTTCACTGAAAGACATTGACGCCGTTGCCGTTACTGGCGGACCAGGACTGGTTGGTGCATTACTTGTCGGCGTTGGTTCTGCTGCAGGCTTGGCACTTGGATTAAACAAACCAGTTTATGCGGTCAACCATTTAGCAGCACATGTAAGTGTTGATTACTTAACTCATGACAAGCCACTTGATCCAACAATTGCGTTGTTGGTCAGCGGTGGCCATTCTTCCTTGCTACAAGTTGATGACATCACAGGGTCAATCACAAAGCTTGGCGAAACTATGGATGATGCAGCAGGTGAGGCATTCGATAAAATTGCTCGTGTTATGAAGTTAGGTTTCCCCGGGGGACCTGCCATCGATAAATTAGCTGCTGATGGAAACGCGAGCGCGATTGATTTTCCGCGAGGCTTAACAACTTCAAATGATTGGCAAACACGACCATTTGATTTTTCTTTCTCTGGATTAAAAACCGCAGTCGCTAGGTATTTAGAAGCAACGCCTGATTACGCACGAGCAGATGTTGCAGCTTCATTCCAAGAAGCAATCGTTGATGTTTTGTTGTTGAAAGCCCTGGCCGCATGCAAACAATCGGGGATTGATTCACTGGTGATAGCTGGCGGGGTGGCGGCAAATTCCAGACTTCGCGCCGTGGCCCAAGAACGGTGCGACAAGGCTGGCATCCAACTGCGGGTTCCAAGCCCTGGGCTGTGTACCGATAACGGGGCGATGGTCGCTGCCCTTGGCTCGTTGATGGTTTCAGCCGGCCGCACGCCCAGCCCAGTGGCTTTTGACGCGGATTCGAGCCTGCCAGTAACGACTGTAAGCATTTAATCTGGATTTGCCCGCAGGGAATAGCCCGCCTAGAGTTTGCGTTAGCACTCACGGCCCGAGTCTGCTAATTCGAGCCGCACGAGGAAACCAAAAGGTAAAACTTAGAAGGAGCACACCATGGCAGTAAAGCCACTAGAAGATCGCATTGTTATCAAGACAAATGAGGCTGAGACAACTACAGCATCAGGTCTTGTTATCCCAGATACAGCAAAAGAGAAGCCACAAGAAGGCACTGTTATCGCAGTAGGCCCAGGTCGCTTTGATGATGGCGTACGCGTTCCAATGGATGTCAAGGTTGGCGATGTAGTTCTTTACAGCAAGTACGGCGGAACTGAAATCAAGCACGGCGGAGAAGATCTGCTTGTTCTTTCAGCTCGCGACATTCTCGCTGTAATCGAGAAGTAAATGGGAAAGAGCCTTCAATTTGATGAGCAAGCACGCCGCGCTATGGAGCGCGGTGTCAACATTCTTGCTGACACAGTAAAGGTAACGCTTGGACCTAAGGGTCGTAACGTGGTTATCGCTAAGTCTTTTGGCGCACCAATCATCACTAATGATGGTGTGACAATTGCCAAGGAAATCGAACTTTCAGATCCTGCAGAAAACATGGGAGCCCAGTTAGTTAAAGAAGTTGCGACAAAAACAAATGATGTCGCAGGTGATGGAACCACAACTGCAACTGTGCTTGCTCAAGCAATGGTTAAAGAAGGACTTCGTAACCTTGCAGCGGGCGCGCAGCCAATGGATATCAAGCAGGGTATCGAAGCAGCCGTAGCAGCGGTTTCTGAAAAACTTCGCGAGCAGGCAACTCCAGTTAATGGAAAGCCACAGATCGCAGATGTTGCAACTATTTCTGCACAGGATCGCGCAATTGGCGATCTCATTGCTGAAGCTATGGACCGTGTTGGCAAAGATGGAGTTATTACAGTTGAAGAAGCATCAACAACTGGACTAGATCTTGAATTCACAGAAGGTATGCAGTTCGACAAGGGCTACATCTCTCCATACTTTGTTACAAATCAAGATCGCATGGAGGCAATCCTTGAGGATGCCTATGTGTTGATCTCAGCTAACAAGATCTCTGCACTCTCTGACCTATTGCCTTTGCTTGAAAAGGTCGCTCAGACATCAAAGCCACTATTGATCATCGCGGAAGACATCGAAGGTGAAGCACTTTCAACCCTAGTTGTTAACCGTATGCGTGGAGTATTTGCTTCAGCTGCAGTTAAAGCGCCAGGTTTTGGAGATCGTCGCAAGGCGACACTTCAGGACATCGCAATCCTTACAGGTGGACAGGTGATTTCTACCGAGCTTGGAATGAAGCTTGATGGAGTAACCCTTGAAGATCTTGGTAAGGCTCGTCGCATCGTTGTTACTAAGGATGCAACAACAATTGTTGATGGCGCGGGCGATAAGACAGCTGTTGCTGCTCGTGTTTCTGAACTTCGCAAGGAGATCGAAAACAGCGACTCTTCATGGGACAAGGAAAAGCTCCAGGAGCGTCTGGCAAAGCTTGCTGGTGGCGTTTGTGTCATCAAAGTTGGCGCACACACTGAAGTTGAGTTAAATGAAAAGAAGCACCGTCTAGAGGATGCAATCTCTGCAACTCGCGCCGCTGTTGAAGAAGGAATCGTTGTTGGTGGAGGTGCTGCACTAGTTCACGCAGCTGATGCACTTGAAGGCGATCTTGGATTCACTGGCGACAAGGCTGTCGGAGTTCGTTTAGTTCGCAAAGCGTGTGACGAACCACTTCGCTGGATCGCAGAAAACGCAGGACTAGAAGGCTACGTAGTAGTTGCAAAGGTCCGCGCAATGAAGCACAACGAAGGTTTCAACGCTGCAACAGATGTTTACGGTGATCTTGCTGCCGATGGTGTTATCGATCCAGTTAAGGTAACTCGTTCAGCACTTGCAAACGCTGCATCAATTGCTGCAATGTTTATTACAACAGAGGCAGTTGTATACGAGAAGCCAGCAGAGCAAGCAGCTGCTGATGCTGCCGGCGGACATGGTCACTCACATGGTCCAGGTGGACACTCTCACTAATTACTGAGTTAAAAGAAAAAGCCCCGCAGATTTCTCTGCGGGGCTTTTTTATTTCTCGAGGTAGAAATAAATCTATGATGCGTGCGAAATATCTGGCGTGACATCCTTGCCAAGAATTGCCAGGCGATCATCTTCTGATAATCCTCCCCAAATTCCATACGGCTCTTGGACTGCAAGCGCGTGTGCACGGCATGCAGCAATTACTGGGCATGAGGCGCAAACAGCTTTCGCGGTGTTCTCGCGATTGCGTCGGCGTGGACCGCGCTCTCCATCTGGATGAAAAAACATCTCAGAAGGCAGCTCGCGGCATGCACCTTGGTACTGCCACTCCCATTCATCTGCAACGGGGCGGGGTAAGCGTGATATTTCGGCCATGGCGATACTGTACAACCGCGCCATAGGTTGTTCAAGCATTTCCGCGCCAAAAGTTGTTCAAAGGGCGTTTTCAGGTGGTGAGTTGGGCCACTTCACGCCACGATAGCCCCATGGAAGAGGAG
>Ga0315905_10003570_pt1 | contig 16024 bp, 7 predicted proteins | sample LakEriMetagenome_5_FD_203522 | JGI IMG/M metagenome (GOLD analysis project Ga0315905, IMG submission 203522) | Freshwater fungal communities from buoy surface, Lake Erie, Ohio, United States - Buoy 4 MA121 | ecosystem: Environmental > Aquatic > Freshwater > Lake | place: USA: Lake Erie, Ohio... | reverse complement strand
CTCCTCCCCCTTCTCCCATACTCTCCTGCACCCCCTGTTCCAGCCTCTCTATCCCCTTTCACTTCCTCTCTCTCCCCCCCATCCCTTACACGTGGGCATTGCGTCAGTACTGAGCGAGAGAGCGTCCGGGTTGGGGTAGCGTTGCGTGCGAGCGAGGCATCCGTCTTTTGCAAAACTGCTGCCACAGATTGACCACGCCGCTGCCCCTAAACTCCAAACCCTAAACCCTACACCCTGCCCCCCCCCTCTGCTTTGTGTCGGCCTTGTGGCGAGCAGGTGTGCTGGAGAAGGGTGCGCCGCTGAAGGAGACCTTGGCTGCCAGCATGCTGCTCTTGAGCAAGTGGACCCCGGACCGTCCTCTCTTGGACCCTTTCTGCGGCAGGTGCGCATACCCACTGTATCCGAGCCCTCGCGCCCTTAGTGGTGATGCGGCCCTGGGAAGCTGATCCTTCAAAAACAATGGGAAGCCTTTAGTTTAGTTTAGCTCTGGAAAGCTTCCCATAGCTCCAGGAAGGGGGGGGCTCTTCATTGGTGATTATTATTTTATGTTTTGGTGGCATTGTTGAGGGCGATGACGTCCTCACGCCCACCTCTTCTTCTAGTCTGCATCAAGATGCGCTTTTTTTTGCAGAGGCATCTGCTTCTTTTTCTAATAATGCCCCGGGCATATGAACGCTGGTGCGCAGTGGAACGATCCTCTTGGAAGCGGCGTTGATAGCTCACAACATCGCGCCGGGCTTGCGTCGCTCCTTCGCCGCTGAAGATTGGCCTCTTGTCTGTGACCCGAGGGACTGGGAGAGGCTGAGGAAAGTTGCCGAGGAAGGCGTTGTTCAGGCTCCCGCGGGCGTAGAGATTTTCGGAGCTGATATTGATCAGCGCGCTGTGGAAATGACGTACCTCCACCTCCAGGTCGGCGGGTGAAATCCTGAACCTAAACCCTGCCTAAACCCAACGCCCCTCAAGATCTTGTGGTTTCAAAAACGCGCACGTGCGCATGTGTACACCTGTCTAATGTGCGTGAGCACGTGTCTGCTATTTCTGAGCGCAGGCGTACACGTTACACGCACAGTCATGCGCATGCATATGCGTATGTGTGTGTGTGCAAATGCGCGCACTCCTCAATAGTAGGTAGGGATCCAGTGCATACTGGATCATCAAGACAAACATACACACACACACACACACACACACACACACACACACATACATTGTCATATCGTTGTCAACGGCTGTTCTGGGAGCGTTTGTGGCCCTTGGAGCAAGTCGCTGAACCCCCCCCTCCCAAAAAAAAACGGCACACAGGCGGCAGGGCTGGAGAGGTCAGTGGAGCTGTCAGTGTCAGACATTCACCGGCTGCCGCCGCCCCCAGGAGACTTTGGGTGCGTGCTCGTTGTGTCGAATCTTACCAATGTTGTGGGCTATTTCAGACTCGTTTCCGTGTCTCATCTTAATGGAGTGAGGTCTTCAGCAACGGAGGCACTGCCGCATTGTTGGGGGAACCCGTACGTAGCCCACAGGGGGTTTGTGCTCGAGTGCATGTGTCTACGCCCCTTATGCGCATCATTCCTCGCACACATACCAGACTCCCTGCGCGTCCACCCGCACTCGCACTCACGTTTGCACACTCACACAAACGCACAAACGGCAAACGCACACGACGACAGGTGTGTTGTTACGAACCCGCCCTATGGCGAGCGGTTGGGTGGTGCGGTCACCGCCAACGAAGGGATTGGCAGGCTCATGGGCCAACTGCATGACCGAGGCTGGGGTCTCTTCGTGCTCAGTGGTGATGAGACGTTTGAGGAGCAAGTGGGCCGCACGAGGTGTGTGCGTGTAGAGAGAAAGAATCGCTGATACTTGGCCAACAGGATACACTCGCGTCCTCCTTCGAAATCTCATGCCCAGATCTTAGGAGACTTGTCTGTTTTTTGTCGACCTTGCTTGCCCCGTCGCGCACTTGCGCCTATTGCGCCCAATGCCCCAATGCCCCAATGCTCCCCTCTCTCTCCTGTGCTCACTGTAACACGGAGCGTGCACACAGCACCCAGCGCCGCAAGCTCTACAACGGCAAACTGCCATGCCAGTTGTATCAGTACCCGGGTTTCTTGCCACGTCGTCAGCCGCCCAGGCCTGTCGCAGGTACGTGTCAAATCGCGACTGGCAGCCCATAGAGCGCAAAAACATCCGAATGCTCCTCCTGCGAGGCTGACGTCTGAACGGATATGGCGCAGAATACGATGCAGGCAACAGCGTTGTCGCGGGTGGCAGCGGCCGGAAAGGAGATTGGAATTGCCCGAAATGCAAGACGCTGGTGTTTGCGAGCAAGACGGCGTGCGTTCAATGCAGTTACCAAAAGCGCAACGATTGGGCCTGTCCCACTTGTCAATCGTTGGTCTTCGCTAGTAAATCTGAATGCTTCAAGTGCGGGACACCTCGAGAGGATGAAAGCGGAGGCGGAAGTGAGGGCGGAGGGGGCGGAGGAGGCGGCGGTGGGAGCGGAGGAAGAGGTGGCGGGAGCGATTACGGTAGCAGTGGCAGGGGAGATGCGGGCATGAAGTCGGGGTTGAGGGGTGGGCGCAGTGCGGGGTTGGATGCGTCTGTCTTGTTTCTCTGCAAGGGTGGACGCATGCAGGCTGAGCCTGAGCGCACATCGGGATTTGAAATGTGTGCCAGGGCAGGTCCCAGATCGCCTGGCCTACTGGCCGCGTTTGGGGCGGGGTCTGAAGAGGGGAACAAGGGAGAAGCAAAGGATTTATCTGAATGGGACCCTGTTAACAAAGAGTGGGCCCGCATCGGCGAATGGGTGTGTATGAAACAGTGTGGAGCTTGCTGCTTTCTTGGCGCCTCGGACCCCCCGGCTGATGCGACGATAGCAGCTCAGCTCAAGGACATGACTGCAAGCGACGGTTGGTGCAAGCATTTTGACAAGGTCTTACTCCAAACCCCTTTTCGTACCTCCCCCTTCCCGCCACGCGCGCATCTGCCATCCTGTCTCTGTCCGTTTCAGCCTCCCCTTTCTTTCGTTTCGTTCGTTTCTCCTTGGATTCTCCTTTCACCATGTGCCTCTTTGTTGCCGTCGACTCTCTCTGTTCTTCTCCATCGTTCGCTAGTTTCTCTCGTCTGCTGTTTTTCGCACTGTTTTCGCGAACTCTGAATTTTCTCTCTATTGACTCTGAACAGGAATCACGGGGTTGCACCATATATGAGACACGGCCATCTTTTTGTCGGACGTCGCCAGAGTCATTTCGGAATTTGTATGGAATTCCGCCCGCGCAATTCGAAACGGTTGCGCGGAGCTCATGCTGCGAGGCCATCGCTGATTTATATGGCTCCGAGTCTCACGAGCTTGATCGGTGTGTGCCTCCTGCTTGTCTGTTCTCTAGACCTGCTCCTTGATTTCCTGCCCTTACGTTGGAATTCGTGACTCGGATCGTGTAATTCAGGTATAAGGAGACGGCCGGCGGGAGTTACTGGCCTCAACTAGGAGAGATCATGCCAGAGCAATCAACCGAAGAAGAGTAGGCATTGACACTGTGGAATCCGTTGATGAAAGTGAAATTCAAGTCAATTAGACACGAGGGGGTGGGTGTAGAGGGTAGAAGCGGACGGCTGGCAAGACCACACACGATGATGGGCTTACCGTGTGTTTCTTTGTTTTCTGTGATCGATGTCGCTTCAACAGGGTCCCGGGGGCGCACCTGGGGATTACCTGTGGATACCCTTTGCCTTAACTCTGACCCTGGCTATGCAGATCTACCCCTAACCTTATTGGGCGCCCCAGTGAGCGTCCGAGGAGAGGCCTCCGTTACTCTGGCGCACGCTTGTTGGCCCCGTAAGGGGTGTCCTTGAAAATAAACACTCGACACACAGGAAATCCCATGCCGCGGGTGGGCTCGTGTAAGGGGCTAGTAAACGTCCTTGTTTTTAATTTCACAGAACCTCAAGATGCTATGTTTGCTCTCACTCTCGCTCTCGCTCTCATGTTCTCTCATCTCCGATTTCCTCCCCCTCCTCCTCGCATCTCGAAAGCCAGTACCCAAAAAAATGTTTCTATAAACAGCCATCAACAGTGGATCCTCCCTTGGGATGCGCCTAGCACTCACGGCCTTCAAACCAGGCACGGCGACCGCTTGCCCGTAGTTGAGTACACATGCCTATTGTAGGCATCTTCCACCGCGGCCATGCACGAGGCATGGCACACCCCTCGTTTTTCTCCAGCTTTTCCTGTGTTGGAGAAGGACTCCACAGCATCCGCAAAGCATTTGCAGTTTGCAGGGTCCATCACAGAGCGTGCAGACATGCACGCCTGAGCCCGCACCAGACACCTGCCTGCGCCATCTTTGCCCCCGCACCTCTCAACCATGTCCTTGAGATCAGCGGCGCTGATGCTGTTCAGCTTGTGATGCTGTTCAGCTTGTTCAGCTTGCCGTGATTCTACACCCGAACCTTTTGACAGCTTCCGTTTGCCATTACCGACATTGGTCACTCGCAGGCCAGATGCCACCCCCTTTTGTGACCCGCCCTTCGTCACTACCTTCTTGTCGCGGCGCTCGGCAAGTCGTTGCTTCAGCGCCTTGAGAGCCTTCATGATTGCGTGGCGCCTACTCCGCGTGTGTCGCGCATCCCGTAGAGCGGCAAACCAGTCACGGCGCGCTAGAGATCGACCACGCGACCCTCGAGTCGTCCTTCGGGCAGCATGGGCATCTCCGTGCGCCATTTCTTGATGCGCTCCATCTCCCCTGCCCTCATGAAGCCCTTGCCCTTCGGGTCCCTCATGTACTCCCCCCTCAACTTCTTTGTCGGCGACTGTGTTCCCGGGAAACCCGACAGGCAGGTTTTCCTCGACTGTCACATTCACCAGAGATCCAGTGGAAGGAAACAGGGCTGCCACGTACATGCCTCTCTTGGCACCATGCGTCTTACCCTCATTTCCGCCGAGCTCGAGGAACCCAAGAACTGGCACTTTCTTTCTCCACACGGCGAACTTTCTGCCGTCACTCAGCACGGCGGCAAACTCCGGCACAACTTCATATTCGCCTTGCATCCACGCAGGAATGTCGTCCTCTACTTCGGGCGAATGCTTCTTGCTGTCACTCAAAGAAGGTAATCTGAAGGGCAGCCAGGACAGTGACTGCGAACCGTGTTTGGCCTTGGCCTTTTGAGTCTTCTTGGCCGCGGGCAACAAGACATACACTTCGCAAGGCTCATCCACGAACAAGGAAATGAAGGGACCCTCGGATTTGGCATCCTGCACTGCCGTCATGACGACAGGGCGCCCGAGCAGCATGCTGGGCACTTCTTTCCATGTCACATCGTCGTCCACATAGGCCCGCTTGCCCTCTCCCAAAGTGCCAACGGTATATTGGAGGCCACTCTTGCATTCCAGGGCTGACACAGTGGGGTGCGGCTTCAGGAACGGATCTTCCTGCACTTTCGCGCTTGTGCTTACTGCATGATGAACTTGTACAACTGCCGGCCCCACGGGCTCTGCGGCACCCTCAGATTCCGGAAATTTTCCAGCAAAGATCGATTTCGGCTTGTGGAATCTCCGAGACTTGACAGGCCTTGCCAAGCAGCCTGCCGCGCCAGCCGGTGCAAGGCTGCCTTCGGCCGTGAACAATCGCAACGTCTCGCCCAGAGGCAACGCAGTGCTCGCTGACGTGGGGAACGGAAAGCCAGAAGGCGCAACAAGCAGCACCTGAGCGTTGCCTATGCTCCCAGGGTCCGCAAACTTCCCTTGCTCCCTGTCATTTGGCACCACACTCTCATAAGGCGCGACTTCTGAGGATCCATCAGCCAGCGACAACTGCACAAGGCCCGGACCAGCAGGGAATGCGGCATCGGAAGCTAACGCTAGCACCATCTCGGTGCCGTCATCAGCGACACTTACGACAGAAACGCGACTGCCTTCAGCAGAAATGTGCTGTTCCGAGCCTGTCCACAGTTCACGCCGAAGATTTCGGGCGTCACATGTCAATTCGAACGTGCTGACGAACTCGGGTTCCGGCATTCCCTCAGGCACGAATACGTCAACGGCTTTACCATCTGTCGCGACATGAGTAATGGTGTACTGGAAGGGAAAGCCACCTCCCGGCCCAGCACCGCCAGCGGCCTCATCTGCCTCGTTTCTGTCAGCGTTGGGTCGTTTCCATTTGCGACCAGAACGCTCAGCTTCTTCCCGCGATCGACGCTGGCGCATGGGACGATCGCTCACCGACGGCGGGGGCCTAGCCCAGCTGATCGACACTGGACCATCCACAGCTAGCACCGGAAAGGGGTGGCCGTGCCTTGACAAAAGAGTGATACACTCGAACTCTACATCCTTTGCCTGTGACGAGAACAAGTCTCCAGGGGCGGCAGTGACGTGAACGAGCGTCGGGTCTTGGGACGCAATAGACTCTCTGCCCACAGCTGCTTGAGTCACACGCACGGTTGCTGACTTACCGTCGTGGTCTAAGACGCTTACCACTCCTGGGCCCTCAGGGAAGGCTGCGCTTTGCAGAGGATAGAGGGCAAGCATGCCGCCATCTTCCTTGACCCAAGCCACTTCAAACGAGCACAGCCCACCCCGCGTCGAGCCGGCGTATGAGAAACGATCCAGCACAGTACCCCCGTTTTCCATGCCAAGTACCATCTCCAGGCTTCCGTCGGCCTGACCAAGGAAAGCGTGCACGTAGCTTGGGACAGCAAGTGTCATGTTGTGCCCCTTCTCGCCCACTCCAACCACGGAAAACTTGGCCAGACGCGATGGGATTGGTTCGGCCCAGGACTCGGCAATAGATTGCGGCTGTACAAGTCCTGTTGGGAACGGCAAGCCAGGATAGCTCAAAAACTCGAGGGCACCAGTTGGGCTCGCTGCAACGGCATCCACTGGCCATAGATGCCCAGGCACTGCCAGCAGGCTGATAGTACCTTGAGTACCGCTGTCACCATACTTGGCACTCAAGACATGGACGCGTCGAATGAAACCCATCCGCGTCGTCACCTCGAAAATGCAAGGCACAGCCGGAAGCGCTATGTCGTGGACCAGGACTGTCGCTGCACCCCCATCCGATGCTACCCACGTAACATGAAACGTTGCTTCCGGGGAAGGGAGCGCAATCTCATAGGGCCAAACCAGCTGCGCCCCATCAGGCAACGTCAGCATTACGCCCCACTGGGCATCATTAGACCAAGCGTGTTGCGCAGGCGGCGCCTCAACACGCAGAGAAGAGTCGCTCCCCTCCACTGCTGTCACTGGGAAACGCACCGGGCCAAAGCCAGCTGGCCAGGCCTTTGAAGTAGCCACCAAACTACCCGTTCCTGATGATGCAAGTGCACCCTCGGATTCGAAGTCGATGCTGCGCGGGGCCTCGAGAAGCAATCCACGCGGATGCAATGCCACTTTGATCGTGTCCTTTGGCAACGTCTGTCCGCGGACGAGTGCAACCTCAGCCCAGCCCTCTTGACTTGGCTTGTCGCTGGCAGGCCTGACGGCTTCGTATGCTACCAACTTTGGATCTTCGCCAGGAACCAGGGCGATCAGAACACCGTGCGGCGGGAGTGCGTAACCGTCCGTCTTCACCTGGAAATATCGGCTGCCCACTTCCTTGTGGTCTTTTATGATGAGCTGGACCTCCGGCGCTTCCCGCACTTTGTCATAAGGGAACCTTGACACCCTGCCCTGAGCATCTCCGATTGACACGACGCCGGCGGGCGGGAATCGAGCATCAACCGGCGCCGACAAGTGTAGAACAGATCCGCCGCGGCTAACTCCAACGACATAAAACCCATCGGACTCTGCACCAGTGTGCAGGAAGCGTGACAGGCCACTTGCAACAGCCTGGGACGCGGCGTTTTCGACTGATCGTGGGAATGAGTCCCCTACCCTTGCTTGCAGCCTCACGAGACCGACAGTGGGGGTCACAGAGAGACTGTCAGCAGGGAAAGTGAGTGATCCTTGGGCAGTAATGCGCAGCAGCCCAGAGCCGACCGTCATCGGGGTTGCAGAGCTGTATCGGACTGCGATCGTCGTCTTTTCAGCACGCGTCACGAGGAGGCTCCCCGGACCAGGCGGGAAGGCGAATGGATGGGCACGCACGATGCACTGCGAGGCGTTGGGAATGACAGCATACACGGTGAACGGCAGCGCCGGTTCCACGGTCGCGCTGGAGTAGCCAACGTCTTGTACGTCGCCGTTTGGTTCTTGCAGGCGGATGATGCCGCGTGCGGAGCTGATGCTTCCTGCTGGCGCCTGGATGCGAACGTACGAGCCGTCTGCAGCCATGTCCACAAGAGGAAACCACTTGACACGCTCATCTTCAGGGTCTGTCTCATCAATGTCAGTGTTGTAATCGACGGGAAGGCCCAACTGCGCCGACACAGGATACGCGTTTCCAGTCACGGGACCACTGAGGCCCACAATGGATTTTGTCGCGGGGTGCCGGCCCTCAAGGCCAACGACATGAGAAAACAGGAGACCCGTCGATGTTAGGGCCACGCTGCCCATGTTGCCAGGGAACGGAGAGCTTCTCGGAGCAAACACCAGAGCACTCGTCTTGCTGCCCGATCCCGCTGTAGCGTATGCGTAGCTTACCAGCACTCGTTCAGCACCAACAGTCACGATCAACTCCCCAGGTCCTTTTGGGAACGCAGGCACGTGCGTGCCAGGCTCCGAGCCGTCTTGAGGAAGCACTTCAACGAGCATGCGGTCACCCGTGGCCGACTGCGACAGCACGCGATACTTCGCTGGAGGAAGCACCTCAACAGCGCCATACCTCAAGACCTGACGCGAGCCGTCGGGCTTCAAAAAGTCTAAACGTCCTCTCGGAGGGAAGGGCGAGTCGGAAGGCGCCTCCAGACGCACAGTAGTTCCATCCGACGAGACGAAGGTCACCGGAAACGCGGCGTTAGAGGACGCGGCGAGCGGCGAAGGCATCACTGAGCACTCTGCCACAGGCGACTGCGTGAGGAACGTCGGGAACGGCTTGTAATCGGGCGCTTCCAGGAGAAGCGTCGAATCCGCCCATGCCCACATGGCCCCTACAGGGAAGGGGAAGCCTATGGGTGCACGTAGCACGACATGGGGACCCTCCGACTGCACTGCAGAATTGTAGACAACCTGAGCTGAATTCCCACCCTTGTCGCGCAAATTCATCAGCCCGGGTCCGGGAGGGACGGACGCGCTCTTGGCGAGGACCACCATTACGTAACCTTCCACAGACACGTCAATGACTTGCATCTCTACTGACGCAGCGGGCGCCACAGACTTGTAGTTGAGATCCTCTTGCCTTCCGTCCGCACATTCAAGCCTCATTGCGCCGCGCGCTTCAAAGGGTGAGTGTGGCGGAGCGACTACCTTCATGAATGCACCCGTTCCAGTTACTTGCACCACCGGATACTTCCATGAGTCGGCGCTCGTGGTTTCTACAGTGAATTCGCTCGGGCGTGCATTCGATGCATCTGAAGCGCTCGGAGGCAGACGCGACGCAACCAATGGCCCGTGCGAGTCAATCAGCACTGATACAATGCTTGGGTGGCCAAGGCTGGCGCCTCCAGTCGGATCTGACAGCATCAGCGTAAAAAAACGAACCCAGTCGCCGGAGCCCTGCGGAGAAGGAGCGTGCGCTGCCAGCGGTACCTCAATCGTCTTGGGACTGTCATCGCCATCCTTCCAGACCAGCCAGCCGCTCGAGAACTTGTAATCCATGGACTTGTGGGCGGTGCCATCCGAGGTGAAGTACCGCACTGACACGGGCCCCATGTTGCCACCTTGACGGACTACTGATACCTTTGCCGACCACGACCCAACAGGAACGTGCGTTGTAGTCATCGCAAATTCGATGCGCCCATGTCGCTGTTCAGCGGGCTTGGGCGGGGCAAAGGCCTCACCCGGCGGTCCGTCAATGGAATCAAAGTATGGACGCGCATACGAGACGCAGGACGGAAACGACAGACCAGGGCCAACTGTCATCTCAATGCCCGCACCCTGATTCTCGTCGGCCGGCACCGGCCTCATGCTCATGACCGTGTATGGCGCTTCGGCAGAATCGCACCCTTTGATCATGATGAGTCCGATGTCGTCTTCATCTTGAGCGTGCTTGAGAGCATCATCCATTGCATTGAAGCCCGCGGAACCCTCCTCAGGGCCCGGGCTCTGGATCTTAGGATCCAGCGGCGCACTGAAGCCATCCTGGAGCCCTTTGGCAGCGACTCGAATCGTCGCACCATCATCGCTGCGGCTTGTGATCGCGAACCATTTGCCGGGCGAGGAGCTCGTCTTGACGGACATTGGGGTACCATCCCAAGAAAGCGGGCCATTCAAGAGGGCGCGCTTGTTGTTGACAATAATGACCACGTAATTGTGCTTGGACTTGGTACGTGGGAAGGCATCTAGGCCCCCAAGACACACATCACCGGGGGTTGGATTCGGCCTTGAGAGAGGATTGAGACGGAAGAGGAGCAGCTTGCTGCTGTCGTCTGCCTCAACTACGCCTTGTTTGCCCGTTACAGGATCGATCCACGCCAGAAAGTCGCGTGAGAGCCACTTGGGCAGGACACACGGACCCGCAAAAGAACCAGAAGGACACACAGAGGCAACCAACACATCGGCAGGGCGTGATACATAAAAGCTCAGCGCACAGAAGTTTCTGCCAGAGCTGTGGGATGACTGCCCTGGCTGGTTCAAGTCCTTGTCTTGGTCGGCCGTCATAATGAACTGGTCGCCTGCCAAAGAAGCAGGAATCTTCTTCATTGTCTCAGATCCATCTACCCACAACCGTTTTCCCAAGCCAACAGTAGACACGTCGTACTGCAATGTTGAGGCTCTCGCCGGTGGGCCCTCGTAGATTGTAGGCATCCTTGCTCCATCCGGCGTCACCCTGATATTTGTTACCTGCGGCGGGCCTTCGGCATCTGGGTCTGCGACCCCCGCAAAAGAGGCGGCTGCCGGGAACTTATCATCCTGCGTGGCCGAAATTTGCGTGGCAGTGCCGCCGGCCACTGATTTCACTTCGACATACGCCACGTGGATTCGTCCTTCGTGCCCCGGCACGATCAGCGACAGCATTGCCGGTGGCTCAGGGAAAGCATCTTCGGGGGCATTCAAGATAATGTGGTGTCCTCCAGGGCTCACTGACCTCACAGCCCACTCAGACTGTGGCAGCGTTGAAGTGGGGCGCACGTAAGCTGCAGATACCGGAGCGCTTACAGCCATCGTCAGCTCGTATGAGAACCAGCTCTTGCTAGGCACCACATGCCGAGCCTTGACATAATGCAAGACAGCTTCGGACCCGTCCGATCCGTGAACATGCACTTGGCCCCCACCTGTCTTGAAACTGCCTGGCATCGCCTGCACAATCATTGTGTTCCCCTTGACTGCCGACACAGGGAACCACGAATGAGAGGTGACTTCAGTGCTGACGCCTGTCCAACTATTCGAGGCTGTCGTGCCTGCACCAGACGCACCAGGAATATTTAGTGTAGAGTGAAAGAGTCGTCGGTTCCCGTATGCGGTCACATTTCGCCTGCACACCACGACATCATACATCTTCCTGCTTCCTACCGACGGCGCAGCCGCATTTCCGCCAAGGACAATCATGCCCGCGAGGCGCTTCTTGGACATCAAGACCTCGTACCGTGTCTCGGTCGACAACACCTGCAGCCCGGTGTGTTTGAACTGCGTCGACATCCAGAGCGGGAGCTGCTCAGTGCCCCCCGCACCGCCCAAGAACTCGGGGAACCAGTATGGAACCCACGAGTCCTTTTTCTTGGGGCTCTCAACCAGGAGGACAACAAAGGCAGGCTCGTTGAGATGAAACGTGAGGAATCGCTCCAGCGTGCTCGCGCTGTCGGCAGCCGACGTCTCAACGTAAACACTTCCCAGCAGCGCGTCGGGCACGTCGACAAACGACTCCTTCCTGTCTGCGTAAACGGGCTTTCCGTAGCCCAGGGTTCCAACGAGGTAACCATCGGCCGGTACAGGCGGAGCCCTAGCGTCGGGCCCGAGTTGCAGCTTGATGTCCGTTACCCGCAGCGCCGGGCCAGCAGCGGGGCCTGCTAAGAGGCTGTCCTGTGGATAAGACTCGCCGGGGCGCGACATGAACACAATGCCCGAGGGCTCCGTCGCCGTTGCAGCGACTGGGAACATCTGAGAGTACGGCAGAGATAGTTCTGTACCATCGCTGCGCATGACACTCAGTTCCGAGGGACCCTGGTCGAAGGTGCCGTCATCGGGGACCGCAACCCGCATCTTGGTGCCATCGAGTGATACTCCCGTAACCTGGAATTGCGGCGACGGCGTGGCCAAGGCTGCCTCAAGCGGGAACGTCTGTCCCGGGGGGCCGGTAAATCGGAGGCCTTCTTTTGCGGGAGACAGCGTGAGTGCTCCAGCAGGGAACGTGTGCCCGGGGGCAGCAACTACAAGAACGTGACGATCTTGCTTTGGGTTGAGTGTAGGGATTTCCTGAAATTCCGCATATGGAACATTCACGTAAGATCCGTCAGCCAGCTCCACGACAGCGGTGCCACTGCCTTGAGGCAATTTCCCCTCTGGCCCACCCATGCCCGAAGGCGGCACAACCACCAACTCAGAACGTGAGGTTGGCTGTCCAGTCTCCACCACGTAGGTCTGTCGCTGCGCGAGATCCTTTGCCGTGTAAGCCACGTCAACAGTCTTGCCATCTTGGAGCACGAGCTGCATGCGGCCCGGAGCGGGCGGGAACGGCGCGTCAGCATCGCATTGGACGACAATGGAAGTCGCGTCCACATAGGACACGGGATAGACTGCCAGGTCCTTTGCTTGCGGGTATAGGCTGGCTTTGGATGCCAGCTTGGCGGCTGCATCGGCAAATGCTGAGCGCAGTCCAATGGGATCAAATGAAGGCTCGCTCCGCACAGCAACCACGTAATTCTCTGGCATGGGAAGCTGCGAGCGGGCCTCAGGAACAACGACCACGGCGTACATGGTAGCCGCCCCGTAGTTACCTCCGAGATCTACATCGCCCTCAAGAGGCTTTAGGCTGCGCCACACGGCCAGCAAACCCATTGACGTCCTGCACGAAAATTGAGTGCGCTCGAATCCCGTTGAAAGCCACGAGGGCTCTGCCCCTCCCCAGCCCGAGGCCAGCAGGTATACGTGCGACGGTTCGTCTACAGTGAATCGCATGAATTCGCTATCTTCATTTGCGGCATCCGCCACGGCAGTCCGGATCAACGACATGCCCGACAGAACTGCCGGCACATCCAATACCACTGCCTTGCTGTCCACGTACAAATGCGACCCAGGAGTAAGCGTCTCGACCTTGTAAAAGGTCAGCCCTTTGTTTTGAACATGAGATACAGTCACAGGGTGTGGCGCAGGTGCATCGAGCAGGCCTTCCAGTGACACATGGCCACTCATAGGCTCCCGACTCTTCCAGACAAGCATCGAGCCTTCGGTCGTTGGCACCGTCAAGCTCGTGAGGACAAACTGCCGCGACATCCACTCCGGCGGCTCAAAACCAGGCACGGGTGACACGCGGAAGGCTCCGTCAGGGAAAGCACCGCCCCAATCAGGCGAGGATACCTCAATGAGGTAGCCATCCTTGAGGTCGTGCAGAGCTGTGGTCTTGACCTGTCCCTTGAGACTCCCCACGGCCACTGCTTCGCCGGCGCCATCGTCGGGAAGCCGACGCACGGAAACATAACGATGCGTTGACGTGGCTCCATCCGAGTTCATGACCTTGACCACCCATGGCGCAGCCGGGAATGCAGGCCCAGGGACGTCCATGCCCGTTGGCACAATGGCGACGAGCTTTGTGGAATCTTTCGACGAGCGAAGGACCGAAAACCAAGGAGAGGGCGCAGCGAGCCCCGCCCCCGCGAGCCGGCCGTCATCGTTCCGCGGACCAGCTGCATCACTCGGAGAGTCAGCGTTCTGAGGACCAAATGCATCACTCTGAATCTCAGGCACCATGATGAAGACGTCGGCAGCCTGTGTCAACGTCATGGACACGACGCCTGGGCCGTGCAACCCTTTTGGCGAGGCAGGCGTACGGATGTATTCGAGCCCCTGCAGACTCCTGGGAAGCCCTTGCGCTTCTGCTCCGAGCTCATCAGCGTGCAAAGGGCTGCCAACGCTGAGGAGCCCAGTTTTGCACACAGCCACCCCTTGGCATGCGACGTCGTGCAGCACTGGGCCATACTCATTGTCGTGCCTTCCCATTGGTGAAACAGCTGTGGCCGCCATGAGCTCACGCCCAAAGTCGCCACGAAGCAACATTCCTGCAGGGCATGCATCTGAGGCAGGCACCGCAGTGAGAGACTCATACTCTGCCACCTTATGCTGGACAACACCGTCAAGACCCGACAATATGAGCGACATCCGAGACGGAGCAGGCTGGAAGGAGCCGTCATTTGGAGCTGTGACGCGAAGCTCCGTTCCATCTGCTGCCGTTTCACACACCTGGAACGTACGAGGTTCCTCAGGCGCAGCTGAGATCGCGTCCAGCGGGAATGGTTTGCCCTTCTCTGCTGTGAGCAGGACACCGCCAGAAGAGGACCCTGCAAAGAGTCTCGCCGCCACCGCATATTGGGAGGTCATGATGGAACCATCCCCAAGTTCGAGCCGAAGAGCAGCCGGCCCCGGCGGAAAGGTGCCGTCGTCAGGTGCCTTGACCTGCAGCTGCAGACCATCCGGACGAACAGAGATGATCGGCTCAAATTCGGGCGTCACGGAAAAAGCACCAACTGGGAAGACATGCCCTGTCGCTGCCACAAAGATGACCTCGGACGGCCCTTCGCCATCACGATATGGGCGCACTGATGCGTATGGCACCAGCACGGGCCCTTGATTGGGCGCAGTGACGCGGACTCTTGCAGGACCTGGCATGAATGTACCGTCCACTTCTGCACGCACCACCATGGTAGTCGCTTCAACGTTGATGACCTTGTACTCTGCGACTTCCGCATCGAGAAGAGCGCCGTGGGTCTTGGTCGCCGCGCGCTGGGGATCGACGTACTTGGCGAACGCAGGAAACTTGTTCCCAGGCGGAGCCGTGAGCTGAACGAGGATTGCACCAGAGGCCATGCGTGGCAGCATTGCAGCCGTCTCGTACTTTGCGCTCACCTTCTTCCCGTTCTGTTCTTCAATCACCACAACCTCTGGACCAGCCACTACATCCGTCTCAGAGGTGACTTGGATCACGAGCTCATGTCCATCCTTGCTGGTCTTGTAAACGGGAAAGCGGCGCTGCGATGCAGTCCACGCCGCAACAGGGGGCGGATTTGCCGCCGGCCCGACCAGCGTGCTGTCTGCGGGAAACAATGCAGGCGGTTGAGCTACCACGACGAGGCGACCCTTTTCCACACGCGTCTCCTCCACCGGGATCTGTGTTTCCGCACCGTCCTTTGTGCGAACCTTGACAGCAGAGATACCCAGCATACCAGCACCCGACGATGCAACGACCGCAGTCCTCCTGGCCCCGTCCATGCTGATGACCACAAAACGCGCGGCCGGAGACGCCGCAACTGCGTCGGGGGGGAAACGAACACCTTCAGGCGCCTTGAACGCAAGGACTGGAGGTTGCTGCCCTGCCTCGTTTTCCTGACTCTCCCTGTCGATTTCGACATTGACGTACGGGAACTCAGCCACAGCGCCCGTTGCCTGCATGACATCTAAACGCTGCGGGGCCGTCGGAGAAGCTGGCGGGAAAGAGCCATCCACCCCTTGCACTTGCACGAGAAGCCTGGATCCCTGGTTTTTGAGACCAACAACCGAGTACTGCGAAGGTATGTTGTACACCGCCTCCGGTGATGCCGGAATGCCAATGGATTTTGGCGTGTCCATGTGAGAGAGGAACGCTGAGGTTGCTCCAACTGCCAGGGATCCAGGCGCGCCAGGAGACATATCAGCCGTTCCCACCGGGCGCACAGCGACGACGTAGTTGTCGAGAGGGAACGCGCCTGCGCCTTGGGGCGCAGCGGCACCGCGGCTATAATGGGCACCAGCTGGCAGCACCAACACGGCATAATTACCCCACAGGCTGCCCTGAGCAGGAAGCGCAGC
>Ga0315905_10003569_pt1 | contig 16024 bp, 2 predicted proteins | sample LakEriMetagenome_5_FD_203522 | JGI IMG/M metagenome (GOLD analysis project Ga0315905, IMG submission 203522) | Freshwater fungal communities from buoy surface, Lake Erie, Ohio, United States - Buoy 4 MA121 | ecosystem: Environmental > Aquatic > Freshwater > Lake | place: USA: Lake Erie, Ohio... | reverse complement strand
GAGCCAACACACCCAAGCAACCACCTGAGTTAAGAACTTCACCAGAGATAGTGATGGTTACATCAGTATCGCAGTTGTCATTAGCAGTTGGCCACTCAGGCTCAACATCACACTCAGTGCTGATATAATGATCGTAGTCGTTGAAGATTGGATCAGTAGTATCGATCAACGTAATAACCTGTGAGCACTCGCTGCGGTTTCCGCAAGCATCGATTGCTTCCCAAGTACGAGTAATCCAAGTAGTGCAGCCGTCTGTTTCAGACTCTTCACCAACGTAGCTTACAGTAACATCACCGATACAGTTGTCTTCAGCAATGATACCTTCAGCAATTGCAGGAAGAGCATCAGAGCACTCCTGAGTGATAGGAGCTGGACAGTTGATGAAAGTAGGAGCAGTTGTATCGTCGATAACGATCAAAGACTTAGCTACGGTGCAGTTACCGCAGTTGTCCATAGCAGAGTAGATATAAGTGTAGTTGTCGTTGTTTTCACACTCAACTTCAGGTGCAGGACCGCAATCAGCATCTGCGTTCACGTCACCGTGACCGCTGATAGCTTGACCGTTGAAGAAACCTTCGTAGGTGAACCAACCAGAAAGACCTTCGTTACAGTTCTTGTTGTTAGCACCGATACCATATTGGAAACCGAAGTAGAAGTTAGCAGGCATGTGTGACAAGTAAAGAATGTCACCAGCCAAAGCCATATCACCAGTAAGGGTGGAGATGCCGCTTTTCATTTCATAGAACAACCAATCTGCAACGTTGCTTTCAGCGCAAGCCAAACCAAGATCGTTCTTGTATTCACGTCCCAAAGCAGTCCATGCAGCGAAGTCAGTGCGACCTTCGAACCACAGGTCCACGATGAAAGCTTGAGTTGGGTTGTTGGTGTTTATGATACGACCGTGCAAACGAGCAGTACCATCTTCGTACTGTTCGAACTTACCACCCATGTCGTCAAATACCCAGTTAGCACCTGCAGTGTTTCCTGCAGCTGACAAATCCGGCAACCAGATAGCCCAGTCAGCACCAGGACCGAAAGCTGTAGACAGATCACAGATCTGCTCAGGACGGCCGGTGTGGCTCTGCCACATAGTTACTGACTCTTCGCCAGAGCATACGTCGTTAGCAGTAACGAATGCGAAGTCTGGACGATCTTCCTGACACTGAACAGTGATAGTTGGCTCATAGCCATTCATCACTGGACCTTCAGTATCACGCACGGTGATGATTTGAGTGCACTGAACGCTAGTTACTACATAGCCGTTTGCGCAGTGTGAGAAAGATGCGCTCCAAGTACGAGCGTAAATTACGTTGCAGCTACCGCTTGAAATCAAAGCATCACTGAAAGTGATGTCAGCACCTGCGTAGGTGTTGTTCAAAGTTGGGTAACCGGTCAAGTCAAAATCAAAAATGCTTTGACCACACTCAATGATAACGTCTGCAGGGCAGTTGATACCGTTAGATGCAATTACTGCTGGTGGCAGCAATACAGCACCGATAACGTGTACAACACCATTGCTGGCGTCTACATCGGCTGCAAGAACAGGAGAACCGTTCACAGTAACTGAAGTGTCAGTTACACCGATGAATACATCTTGACCTTGCAAAGTAGCGATCTGCTGACCGTCAACAAGGCTAGATGAGAAAGCTTCAGCGCCTACTACGTGGTACAGAAGTACGGTAGTAAGGTCACCTGATGGGTCTGCCAACAAAGCAGCAACAGCGCCGGGAGGCATTGCTTCGAAAGCTGCATCGTTAGGAGCAAAAACAGTCAAAGACGCTGTCGAATCCGACAAAGCGCCTTCCAATCCCGCTGCCAATACTGCAGCTTCGAGTGTGTTGTGGTCAGGGCTGTTAACAATAACATCCCATACAGTTTGAGCGTTGCTGCTCAAACCGCAGAAAGCAAGCATCAGGCTTAGAGCGAAAGCCTTTACTGAAGACGAGGCGCGAGAGATCATGTTTTCTCCCGTGCGACAATCTGCAAACATTGTAAAATGTTTCATTGATTTGGATTTAATTAAACAATTTGTTTGGTTAGTTCTTACTCAAAGTCGCTAGTTGTAAAAAGCAGACGAATTATCGTAAGTTGGCGACAAAAATAAATAAAGAATCGTCAAATAAAAATATTTTTCAGTTATGAACATGTTTTGTTGAAAACATAAGGGTGATTGCATTGATTTTCAACAAGATGAAAATGAAAAAAAAATAGACGAAATAGTATTTTGAGTTGGTTAAGATGGGGCTTTGAGAGTATCGATATTCACTGCTTGAAGCGCGATTGATGCGTGGAATTCATTGGTTGATGTGGTTGAATCGAATTTTGGTGTAGCCTGCGCTACTAGTCCAATACTGCGCTTTTAAGCTCCAGCTTTCATTCCCTTTTGACCGCTTCGCATTGCTTCAATGACATTGAAAAGCTCTTCGTCCTTCGTCCTTCGCCCCTAAAAAAGAAAACCCCCCTCGTTGCCGAGGAGGGTTTTCACCATGTAAGTTCTCTAAAACTACTTGTTGATGATCAATCGCTTGATCTGAACATCCGAACCATTAGTGAAGCGGTACATGTAGATGCCTGTGGCAAGGGCTTCGGTGTCGAAGCTAACCTGGTAGGCTGAGCCTGCCTCTACTGTTCCTGAATAAACGTCTGCTACTTTACGTCCACTCATATCGAAAATTTCGAGTGTTGTTGGTGCATTGTTTATTGTCTTGAAGCTGAATTGTGCAATATCACGCGCCGGGTTTGGAGACACAGCAACTTCACTTGCACCAACACGTCCATCTTCTTTAGCCGTTGCAAATTGCTCAGTGAAATCAGAACCTGTATTCTCTACAACAGGTGTTGAGCCAGGGTAGCTGATAATTTGAGAGCAAGTTGAGCTGTTGCCAGAACAGTCTGTAGCTGTCCATTGACGAACGATCCAGTAGTCCGGGCAGCAATCTAAATCGAGAGCAAAGTCGCCCGCTCCGAACTGTTGTGCAGGAGCTGAAGTTGCGCTTGATTGGAAAATACCGTTGTAGTTGAACCAACCGCCGAAGCCAAATGCTGCGTTGAAGTTGTTTGCACCATCGCCATACTGGAATCCGTAGTAGTTGTTGCTTGGTGCGTGCGTGAGGTTCAACGAAGAACCTGCGTAATCACCAAAACCAACTAGCTCGGCTCCTTCTTCTGCAGAAAGCAAGAAGTACAGCCACTGTTCATAGTCGTTTCCAATGTTAATACAGTCTGCTTTGAAGCTAGCCATTTGGCCTAAGCCTGTCGACCAGGTAGTCCAATCCCAACCACCTTCGAACGTAACGTCAACGAAGAAGCCGCTGGTTGGATCGAACACGTTCGTCATAGTTGCAGTCAAGTGAATCTCGTCTGCAAAGCGAACCAATGAGCCTTCACTCAGCACATAGTAGCGGTATTGAACAGGCATGCCATTCAATTGCATAGCCCAATCGATATCTACACCACCCACATTAATTCCGCAGTTGCCTCCTGAAAGGTGAGCAGGTGTAGTGATGTCGCAATTTGCCAATACACCGGGTTCGTTTTCGTCACCAAAAATGTACTGATTGTAAGCGATGTCCACATTGTCGTCACAATTGTCTGTTGCAGTTACTGCTGCAGGAGCAGGTACTTCATCATCACAACCCAATTCAATGTCTAAAGGACAGTTGTCGATAACCGGTGCGATGGTGTCTTCAAAGCGAATCAATTGCACAAATGGAGTACTTGCATTTCCACAAGCATCAGTTGCAATCCATGTGCGGTTGAAACGTTCGTTGCAACCAACAACGGTTGTTGCACCGTCAGTGTAGCTGTAAGTGATAGTGCTGCAGTTGTCGTCCGCCGTTGGTTCAATCACAGGGGCTGTTGTTCCGCATGGGTATGCGTATTCGTCGTTGTTTTGACTTGCCCAAACCGGTGCGGTGTTGTCAACTACGTTTACCGTTTGTGTTGCGATTACGATGTTGCCACAGCTGTCAGTAGCTCTTACACGACGAATGATAGTGCGCTCAGAAGGACAGTCTCCATCGATTGTAGAATCGGGTAGTGCAACAATCGTCAAATCGTCATCGCAGTTGTCGGTAAACTGCGGATTGAAAGAAGGAATAGTCGCGTTACAATCTACGTTGATGCTGCCATTAGCAGGTGATGCTGATGGAGCGACGTCATCGGTCAATTGGATGAACTGAGTGAATGGGGCGCTAGCATTTCCACATGCGTCGGTTGCAACGTAAGTGCGGATGATAGTACCTGCGCAACCACCTGAAACGTAAACATCTGTTTTGGTCACAGTATAGGCGCTGCAAATTTCAACGACAGTGATGTAGTTGCCGCTGTTGTCATCGCAAGGACGTGAAACTTCAACGTCGCCTGTTACAACAGGGGCAGTTGTGTCAACAAGATTGATAGTCTGAACAAATTGACTTTCATTGCCACATTCGTCTTCTGCTGTCCAGGTGCGAGTAATGCTTTGATTGCATGCCTGTCCGCTTGGCTCGCTATCCACGAAAGTGTATGAAACGTTGCCACAGTTGTCCGTAGCTGTTGGTTGAACAACAGGGATTTCTGTTTCGCACTCATACGTGAATTCATCTTCGTTGTTCGCAGAGAAAACAGGTGCTGTCAAGTCGCGCACAATGATCGTTTGCGATTCCATAGCCTCATTTCCACATCCATCAATAGCACGGAATACACGGATGATGGTGTAGTTCTGCGGGCAGCTTCCTGCTAGCGTGTCTTGTGCCATGAAGGTAACTGTTGCAGTAGAACAGTTGTCTTCTGCTACTGGAGTTGGAAGCACCGGGATAACCTCGTCACATGAGAATGTGAGTGTTTCCGGTAAGCTTGGGAAAGTTGGGGCAGTGGTGTCGATGATGTGCACAACTTGAGATGCTGTGTCTCTGTTTTCACATTCATCTTCTGCAACCCAAGTGCGAATGATGTCGAATGAAGATGGGCAGTTGTCATTTGTTGGAACGACCTCTTCAATGTAGTTGATTTGAACGTTGTCGTCACAATTGTCGGTTGCTGTTACAGGTGCAATTCCGAAGTAATTGCCATTTGATCCAAGATTGATCTGGTCGCACTGCAGAGTAGTTTCAGCAGGAACATTGTTCAAGGTTGGAGCAGTGTTGTCAAGCAAGGTGATGAATTGAACGAGATCGGCAAAGTTGCCGCATCCATCTGTTGCACGATAGGTGCGAGTAATAACACCCAGGCATCCACCCGAGTTAAGCACATCGCTGTAGATGGTTACGGTAACACCGCTGCAGTTGTCTGTTGCTGTTGGCAGTGGGGTAGTTTCATCACACTGTGCAGTGATGTAAATGGGGAATGCGTCGAAAACCGGAGCTGTCGTGTCTACTACGTTCACATTTTGAATGAAGCTCGCTACGTTGCCGCAAGCATCGGTAGCTGTCCATGTGCGTGTGATGGTGTAATTGCCAACGCAGTTGCCGGTGGTTGTTGTTTCAGAGAATACAACACTAACGGATGGGTCGCAGTTATCTGTAACGGTTACTGTGGCAGCTGCAGGAACGTTGTCGCATTCAGCTGTTATAGTTGCTGCTGGTGTTCCTGAAAGAACCGGAGCTTGTGTATCTGTAATCGTAATCGTTTGTGTGCAGTAACTGCGGTTACCACATTCATCTTCTGCAATCCAAGTGCGAATAATGCTGCTTGAGCATCCACTGCCTGCTGGCACTTCACCGGTGTAAACAACAGCAACAATGCCTGAGCAGTTATCAGTTGCTTGGATGTTGTTTGGCACAGCCGGAATTGGGTCGGTGCAATCGAGAGTGATGTTTGCAGGGCAGTTCACAAATGTTGGAGCGATGTTATCGAAAACATTGATGGTTTGTGCAGCAATCGTTGCACGTCCGCAATTGTCTTCAGCGCGGTATAGATAAGTGACTGTAGTGCGATTGTCACAAACACTTTCCTGTGGTTCGCATGCAGCATCACAGTTGATATCACCGTTGTCAGTTACATACGTGTCATTCATAAAGCCATGGAATGAGAACCAACCCGAGAAACCGTTGTTACAGTTTTTGTTGTTGGCACCAAGACCTAGCTGATAGCCGTAGTAATAATTTTCAGGCAAGTGCTGCAAGTAGAGTTGATCACCGGCAAGATCGCCTTCTCCTGTGAGCGTGGAGAAATTGTCAACGAGTTCGTAGTAAGACCAGTTTTGGAAATTGTTATCTGCACAAGCAAGATCTAAGTCATTCTTGTACGAGCGATTCCCTGGGCCGCTTGCAACGCTCCACTCATTCCAATCACGCTTAGTCTGGAACCACCAGTCAACTAAAAAGCGTTCATTTGGATTAATCGTATTAACAAGCGTTCCGGTAAGGTGCGCTGTGTTATCGGCGTACTGCTCGAGTGTTGCTCCGGGAGCTTGGAAGTGGAAATACGGACTTGAGATATATCCCAAATCAGCCAATTCCATCAGCCAAACAGACCAGTCAGCACCCGGACCAAAGGCAGTTGTCAATGTGCAAGAACTGATTAGAGAACCAGCAGCGCTTTGGAAGGACGTAACAGGCAACATGCCTGAACATGCATCCATTGCTGTTACTGACGTGCTTGGAGCAGGAACTGCATCTACACACTGAACAGTAATAGGCGCAGGCACACCGCTTATAACCGGCGCCTGCGTGTCGCGCACAGTAATAACTTGTGTGCAAGAAACAGAGCCCAATGAACCGCCTAACTCTTCGAGTTCGGCAGTCCAAGTGCGTGCTATAACCGAAGTGCAATCGTCAGAAGAAATGGTGGCGTCTGAACTAACCAAATCAAAGCCACCACCTACTAACATTTGAACGGTAGGTGTTCCTGTTAAATCGTAATTGTTGATGTCTTGACCGCATTCGATGATTACATCCGGCGGACAAGTGATAGAAGCGATTTCCGAGGCTTGCGCATTCAGAGTCGTTGCAGAGCCTAGCAGAGCTAGCCCTAGCACGGAGGACAAAAATTTGTTTGACATGTTTTTCCGGTTTTCAGAAAGAACATGTCTCAAAGAAGTTTTAGAGTACTTTTTGGACATGGATTAAAAAGTGTTAGGTTGAAAAAGATTAACGCGCCAAATATTTAGATGAATACGGTATTATTCATGTCGCATTAATCAACATTGCTGACAGACATTTCAACATAAACACGGTTGATGAATGTCAGTAATTAAGGTTGGTCGACAGGGAAAGTTTGTTGGTCGAAAGGGGTGGTGTGTGGACAGGATGTGAATAGCGCGATTTAGTACCCCCATAATCAAGATTTGGTCGACAGTATTTTAGTGCATCGGGTGGAAACCCCTCGGTTAATTCCCGTTTCAAGAGGACTATCTGCCACCAAGCTTCATTCAGTGGAGATTGTTTCCATTCTCCATGTATCAATCACATTGATTCGTTAGCCTTCCCCCTAAGGAGTAATACGGGCAATATTCAATTTCATTCACCCCTAAAAGAAAAGCCCCCCTCGGTTTAACCGAGGAGGGCTTTTCAATATAGGATCTTAACGAATTATTTTCCTACAACCAGTCGATCAATTTTGACATCAAAGCCATTGATCAATCGGAACATATACACCCCTGGAGCCAGGTTGCGTACGTCGTAGTTTACGCTATATACTTCACCCGCTTCCGGAGTGCCGGTATATAAATCAGCCACTTTTTTGCCTGTCATGTCGAGGATCTCAAATGAGGTTTTATCGACTTTGGCAACAGAGAATCTGAAGGTCGTCTGACTGTTGGTCGGATTAGGTGATACACCCATTTCACTTTCTGAATGGTTGCCCGCCAAGGCTTCAGTCAAGTCGTTTTGATCGGCCATGTCTTCGCTACCGGCCACGCTTGCGCTGAAGCTGATGGTTTGCATGCAGGTGCTGCTGTTACCAGAACAGTCAACAGCAGTCCATTGGCGCACGATTTCATAGTCAGGGCAGCAGTCAAGTTCAAACGCAAAGTCACCTGATCCTGAAACATTGGTAAATGGAGCATTTGCATTTGCACGGAATACGCCGCTGTAGCTAAACCAACCACCGAAACCATTATCGGCAGCGTTGTAGTTGTTAGCGCCGTCGCCGAGCTGGAAGCCGAAGTAATTGTTCGAAGGAGCATGCGTGAGATTAACCATAGAACCTGTGAAGTCTCCAAATCCTACAAGCTCAGCATTTGCGCCAGGAGTCATGAGGAAGTAGTGCCAGCTTGGGTGGTTTTCTGATATGCCACCACAATCATCCTTGAAGCCGGTAGGGAAGCTTTGGCTTGACCATGTTTCCCAGTCCATGTTACCTGCGAAGGTCACATCCAAATTCCATCCATTAGCAGAATTGGTAGTACTGCGCATGGTTGCAGTTAGGTGAATGGTGTTGTCAGGATACTGAACAAGGCTTCCACCATCTACTACGTAGTAACGGTTGTTAGAAGGCAATTGGAACATAACCATCGCCCAGTCCGTTGGGTAGCCACAAGGGTTGCCTGCAGGACGAACGGGTGTAATCAAATTACAGTCTGCAACAGATCCTGCTGCGGGCGCGTCACCTACAAAAGTTTGTTCGTAGTATACCTGCACATCCTCGTCATCGCAAGAATCGAATGCGGTGACTACTGCCGGTGCCGGAATATTGTCGTTGCATGCCAATACCAAGTCTTCCGGACAACCACTCAAAACAGGTTCGGTGGTGTCTTCGAAAGAAATGTTTTGAATGAATGGAGCACTAACGTTTCCGCATGCATCGATAGCCGTCCAAACGCGTTCAAACCCATGGGTACAGCCGAGTTCGAAGCTGTTGCCATCTATGTAAGACACAGTAACGATGCTGCAATCGTCAACGGCAACCGGTGTTTCAACCTCCACTCCTGAACCGCATTCGTAAACGAATGAAGTTTGACTTGCATTCCAAACAGGCGCGCTGTTGTCTGTAATAGAAATAATCTGCGTATAGCTTGCAGAGTTGCCACATATATCGGCGGCAACGTACGTGCGCTCGATAGTGTATGAAGCCGGACACAAACCAGGCACGATAGCATCGCTGTGAGTGATTGTCACATCAGAGCAATTGTCATCAGCAAATACTGCAGCAACTTCAACCGCAATCTCATCATTGCAATCGAACGTTTCATCTTCAGGTACTGAAGTAAAGTATGGCGCTATGCTGTCAACGATGGTTATTGTGCGAGAAACAGTGGTCACATTTCCGCAAGGGTCAGCAGCCGTCCAAGAGTGAGTGATTACAGTAGTGCAAGGATCTTCAGAAATCTCTTGATTATACGACAGAATCAAATCATCCATAGAAGCGCAGTTGTCCGACCACATGGGCTCATAAGTCGGAATAGCCTCACCACACTCAATGGTAGCATCAATCGGAGCAACTTCTACCGCAGGCGCTGTTGCGTCTGTCAAATTGATGATTTGCTGAATCAATCCGGTTACTGCGTTTCCGCATGCATCCGTAACTGAGTAAGTGCGAATTAAACGACCGGCACAATTGCCACTTACGAGCTCATCCGAGAATGTGATATTCACTTCATTACAGTCAGTAGCTGATATTGCCACTTCTTCACTGATGTTATCACAAGGCATTTCGATTTCAATTTCGAAAGGATTCACCACAGGTGCTTGGGTGTCAACGATTGAAATGTACTGATTGAATGATGAGCTGTTGCCGCATTCATCCATAGCAATCCATGTGCGTGTGATCAGACCGATGCACGAAGTACCCGCCATTTCAGAGTCAGAATAACTATAAGAAACTAATCCACAGTTATCATTCGCTATTGGTTCGATTACAGCAATCGCTTCTCCGCACTCATAGGTGAATGAAGCATCTTGCTCTTCGAATACAGGGGCGTTCTGATCGAGTACATATACGTAACGAGTTTCAACAGCCTGATTACCGCAGTTGTCAGCAGCACGGTAGGTGCGCTCGATGGTGTAGCTCTGCGGACAATCGCCTTCCAGAATCTGCTCTGTGACTGATACTATCACGTCGTTGTCGCAGTTGTCTGCAGCGCTGTATGTGCCAAATCCAACTTCAGCATCGTCGCAGCTAACAGTCATATTCTCCGGCAATGCCGTGAAATATGGATCGGTATTGTCTACTAATGTTACGACAGTAGTTGCGGTGGTTGAGTTGCCGCACTGGTCGGTAGCCGTCCAAGTGTATGTTTCAATTGTAGTGCAACCTGTTGTTTCAGAAGAGAAGTCAGATGTGATATCCAATTCCTGATCACAATTATCAGTGAAAGTGGCGGCTTGTACATTGTATTCCGAGCCACACTCAGCAGTGAAGTTTTCAGTTACGAAAGTTGTAACCGGAGTTACTTCATCGCTCAATCGAACGATTTGAGTAAACTCAACTGAAGTGTTACCGCAGATGTCAGTGGCAGTATAGTGACGGATGATGTTGCCGGCGCATGAGCCTGATACGATTTCGTCAATATAAGTCACGTTGTACTCATTGCAGTTGTCTGTAGCTTCTACATAGATACCTGCATAGTCATCGCAAGGACGATCGATTTCGCTTGCGCCGCTGATAATCGGAGCAGTTGAGTCAATAATCGAAATGTTCTGAGTGAATACAGAGGTGTTTCCGCACTCGTCTGCAGCTGTCCAAACACGAGCTAAGTAAATAGCGCAAGTGTTTCCTTCCATTTCAGAGTCTATGTAGGAAAGTTGAACAGTGCCGCAGTTGTCGTTCGCAGTAGGTGTAACAACTGGGATTTCGGTGTTGCACTCATACGTAAACATATTCTCTTGCTCAACAAATACGGGAGCGGTTTCATCCATTACAAATATGTCCTGTGACTGTGTTACCGAGTTTCCGCAATCGTCAGTAGCAACGAAAGTGCGAACGATTGTGTATGATTGTGGGCAGTTGCCACCCAGCATTTCTTCTGTGTAGCTTATCGATACATCATTGTCGCAGTTGTCTTCCGCAGTTGGCATTTCTACTGCCGGAATATTCTCTTCGCAGCTGATGCTCAAATCGACAGGGAACGAAGTGAATGTTGGTATTGTAGTGTCTACAATTGTTACAACGCGCGTCACCGATGCTGCGTTGCCGCAGTAATCCGTTGCTGAGTAAACTTCAGTTACGGTTGTAACGCAATCAACTGTTTCGCTGGAAGACATTGTAGTTAGTTCAAGCTCCGAACCGCAGTTGTCAGCAAAAGCAGGGTCATAAGCAGGGATTTCTGAACCGCACTCAATGGTTGTATCCATCGCTGCATTGGTCGCTGAAGGTGCAGTAGTATCCATGATGGATATGTATTGCTCTACATCAGTTGAGTTACCGCATTCGTCGGTTGCACGGTATACTCGGTAGAGTACTCCGAGGCATCCACCTGACTGGTGCATCTCTTCGATAAGTTCAACAGTTGCATTGCCGCAATTGTCAGAAGCTGTAATTAGTGCAGGAATCTGATCACATTCGATATGAGCATAGAATTCGTAAGCATCGAATACAGGAGGGGTAGTGTCTTCAACATGGATTGTTTGAGTGTAGGTTGCTGTATTGTTTTGACACTGATCATAACCATACCATGAACGAATCAATGTATAGTTGCCTGGGCAGTTACCATCGATACGCTCTTCGTTGAATACCATTGTTGGGTTCGTGTCGCAGTTGTCAGCAATAGAAACACCATCAGCAGTAGGAACTGCGCTGCATTCTACTGTGATTTCACTTTCAGGAAGATTGCTCAATACAGGAGCTGTTGTGTCAACAACGGTGATAACCTGAACGCATTCTGAGCGATTTCCGCAAAGGTCAGTTGCAGACCAAGAGCGGGTCAAGGTTGTTACGCAAGCATCGCCTTCAGCAACTTCTCCTAAATAGGTTATCTGTACATCACCTGAGCAATTATCAACAGCTTCAAGACCTTCGATAACCGGAATTGAATCCTGAGAACATTCGGTTGTATAAGATTCAGGGCAGTTCGTGAATACAGGAGCAATGGTGTCATTTACGTTGATTGTTTGCGTCTCTATCGTTTGATGTCCGCAACCGTCTTCAGCGCGATACACGTACGTGAATGAAGTGTGATGAACGCAGTCAGACTCCAGGTTAGTTTGACATGCCAGATCAACGTTCACATCACCATGACCGCTTACCGCCTCAGCACCTACGAATCCTTCGTAGGTAAACCAGCCGGACATACCGAATTCACAGTTTTTGTTGTTTGCACCTACACCGATTTGGAAACCGAAGTAGAGCGAAGAAGGCATATGTTGCAGGTAAAGGTCTGTTCCTGTTAAGGCTCCTGCACCTGTAAGGGTTGAGAATTCATCAACCATTTCATAATAGGTCCAATCTGTGTGGTTTTCAACTGCACATGCAAGGAGAAGATCGTTTTTATAGTTGCGGCCAAGTGCTGACCATGCAGACCAATCAGCTTTGTTTTTGAACCAAAGGTCAACAACAAATTCTTCGGAGGCGTTGATTGTATTGACAACTGTTCCATGCAGGCGTGCAGTGCCATCAGCGAATTGGTCGAAGTGACCGCCATCGGCATTGAATACGAAGTTCGCGCCGGTTGCAGAAGAAAGTGTAGGTAGCCATAGTGCCCAGTCAACACCGGGACCCATTGCTGTGGTTGCTACACACATTGTTTCTACTGCGCCTGTTTGACTCATAAAGCTTTCCACAATTGCATCTCCACTGCAAGCGTCTACTGCAAATACTTCCTGGAATCCTGGGATTTCTTCGAGGCACTGAACGTTGATTTCGCTTTCGAGTCCGATGATTTCAGGACCCTGTGTATCTTGTGTTGTTATGATTTGTGTGCAAACCTGAGAGAGATTTCCAACGGTAATAATCCACGTGCGTGAAATCACTTTTCCGCAGGGAGTGCAAGCGATGAGCACATCTTCGAATACAACTGAAAGAGTGTCATTACAGAAGCTTCCGCTTATGTCCGGCATACCGGTTAATTCGAAGTTACTCTCCTGGCTGCATTCCACGATTACGTCAGAAGGACAAACCACATTTAGTTCTTGTTGGCAAGGACATATCTCGTAATTAACGCGTATGGTTAATTCAACTGTCGTTGAGAGTGGGTTTGTGGGATGGTTGTCTGTCGCAGTAAATATGACTGTATAATCACCGACGGCTACTGAGTTAGCCACATTGAATGTCACATTTGAAGAGGCTCCATCCACATTTGAAAGGATGTTGAATCCTTCAAAAGCACTTACTAGTTCAGTATGCGTGATTTGTTCCGATTCAGGAGATGAGAACGTTAGGGTGTAACCAGAGAAATCGTTTGGACAAAGTTCGATGAGGTTATTAGAAGGAACACCGAATGCAATAGGAGCAAGGTTTGTGTTTCCCGCCACACTGAATTGTGTGCAAAGACCATCGAGGTAGTCTACACCGTTGGAGGAGGCGGACGATGTGTATTCAGATCCCGCGCGATCGAAACGACCGAGTGAGAAATAATCATTACTGTTACCGTAGTTCGCACCAACTGTTGCAGCAGTTCCGCCAAAACCAGCGGATCCACCGGAAGCCGAACCTGTTGTCCAGTCCATGTCGCCATAATGAAATGCAACATTGTTACCGATACCAATAAGAGGGTCGGTTCCGTCGCTGAGCACCAATTGGAAGGTGTTTAACAAGTCGGCTCTTGAGTTGTAATAGCCAACTCCCACCCAGTTAATGTAGATCGAGTTTGAGTTGACGGTATACCAAATCTCACCGGCACCGCTGAGGTCGACGTCAGCCCAGAAGGGAGCAATCATTTTGAAGCCTGAGATTGGGAATCCGGTAGAGGAATATTCCCAATATGGTTCCTCAAATGAAACATTACCGTTGATATTAATGAAAAGTGAGTTGAATGTTTCGCCATAGAAGTCGAATTGGAAAGGCAGGTTGATGAGTGCTGAAGAGCCATCATCTAGCGCATCGCCGGCGCTTCCGCTACTTATGAAAGAAGTAATACGAGCCCAACTAGCAGGATCGTGCGGCATATAGCAGATATCTTGCGGAAGAGCGTTGTCCTGGAACTGCACATCTCGTGTTTGATTCGAGAAGGCTTCCGGGTTCGCTTCAACAGCCGCTTTCTGAGCGATAAGTGCTTGCTGAAGAGCTGCTCTATCTTGACTTTGTGCAAGGAGCTCGGCCGAGGCCAATAGCATCACAATCACAAAGGCGAGATTGCTTTTCTTGAAAGAATTCATACTCGTCATCCAACAGACGCGCATAAAGTCTCCGACGAAATGTCGATTTCTTTTCATGGAACTAGATTTTAATTAATACAACAGTTAGTTAGCGCAGGTTCTACGCAGAAGAAAGAAGACAGGTAAATAGTTTTCGATTACAAAGATAATCAAAAAAGCATACGAATGTTAATAAATAATAGATGAAATATAAAAAATGTAAGATGAAATTTCGTAATAGCTTTTCGGAGAGCCAAGTTGAGTCTTATCCATACAGTGATTTTCCACGGTTCAATTCTCTCTTCACTCATTGTCTCGTGGAATACTTTCTCTTCACATGAAGGATTAAACTCAATGCCTTTTGTTCCCTCCATCTTCGAACCTGGTCCCTAAAAGAAAAGCCCCCCTCGGTTAAACCGAGGAGGGCCATTCAAGTTAGGTTATGACCTATGGATTACTTGTTGATGATCAAACGATCGATCTTCACGTCAGAGCCATTGGTCAAGCGATACGTGTACAAACCGGTAGCGAGATCGCTCACGTTGTAGTTCACGTTGTATGAAGCACCGGCTTCTACAGTTCCCATAAATACATCAGCTACTTTCTTACCTGTCAAGTCGAATACTTCGATTGAAGTCTTCGCTGTGTGAGCGGCTTTGAAAGTGAACATTGCATTGCTGTTAGCTGGGTTTGGAGATACAGCGATAGTGCTAGTGCGCTCGTTGCTTACAGCTTCAGTGTTGATTGTGGAGTGACCATCGTTGCCACCATTACTTGCAACATTGCTGCTGAAGCTGATGTTCTGTGAGCAAGTAACTGAATTGCCTGAGCAATCAACAGCAGTCCATTGACGTACGATTTCGTAGTCTGGGCAGCAATCGAGTTCGAAAGCAAAGTCACCTGCACCTGAGACGTTCGAGAAGTTTTGGTTAGCGTTAGCACGGAATGAACCGCTGTAGCTGAACCAACCACCGAATGCATTATCAGCAGCATTGTAGTTGTTTGCACCATCACCCAACTGATAACCGAAGTAGTTGTTAGAAGGAGCGTGCACGAGGTTGATAGAAGAACCTGAGTAGTTACCGTAACCGGTCAACTCAGCACCTTCACCTGCTTGCAACAAGAAGTATGTCCAAGAAGCGAAGTTGGCACCAACACCGCCACAGTCATCTTTGAAGCTGGTTGGGAAGCCTTGGTTAGACCAAGCAGCCCAATCCATGCCACCGTTGAACCATACATCTACGTTCCAACCTGTACCTGGAGTCAACACGTTTTCAAGTTGAGCAACAAGGTGCAATGAACCGCCTGGGTACTGAACCAAGCTTCCATCAACTACTTGATAATAACGGTGAGCAGTAGGCATGTTGAACATAGCCATAGCCCAGTCGTAAGGGTATCCGCAAGGGTTACCGGCAGGGCGAGCCGGAGTAATCAAGTTGCAATCAGCGATAGAACCTTCAGCCGGAGCATCACCGATGAATATTTCTTGGTAGTACACCTGAACATCAGAATCACAACCATCGATAGCTGTTACTTCAGCAGCAGCAGGAATTACATCTTCACAAGCCAACACCAAGTCAGAAGGACAACCATTGAGAACAGGCTCAGTTGTGTCTTCGAACGAGATGAATTGTACGAAAGGCTCGCTAGCGTTACCGCAAGCATCAACCGCAATCCAAGTGCGCTCAAACGCAGTAGTGCAACCATTTTCGATAGCCTCTCCGTCAGCATAGCTCATAGTGAACTCGCTGCAGTTGTCAGAAGCAACCGGAGAAACTACATCAGCTTCCGAACCGCACTCGTAAACGAATGAAGTTTGGTTTTCACCCCATACCGGACCATTGTTGTCAGATACGTTGATCATTTGCGTGTAG
>Ga0315905_10003568_pt1 | contig 16025 bp, 18 predicted proteins | sample LakEriMetagenome_5_FD_203522 | JGI IMG/M metagenome (GOLD analysis project Ga0315905, IMG submission 203522) | Freshwater fungal communities from buoy surface, Lake Erie, Ohio, United States - Buoy 4 MA121 | ecosystem: Environmental > Aquatic > Freshwater > Lake | place: USA: Lake Erie, Ohio... | reverse complement strand
TATGAGCTTAGATGCTGAAATATCAGATAAAATGGATTTAGACACAAAATGGATAGAAGAATTTGAGTCAGTTGATAATAATTATAAAACATTTTATACTGAAGACATAATGCATATAAAATTTCATTATGTTTATGTCAATAAAGAAAACAACATTGATAAAGTGAAAGAAGAAACGGTCTTATTAAGAACACCAAATTATATTTCAAGGGAAGAATTAATTGGAATACTTAAAAAAAACAATAGAATTTCTGACACAAATTACACTGTTTTATCTATATTGAAATATAATATTGATATTGACCCGTCAGACGTGGCGTATTATATCAAGAGTAATATTGAACATGACGAAGCATACGACTTTTTAAAATCAGTTAAAAATATTGATGCCATTCCATTAAACAAATCCATATCAATGTTTCAAGATTTGAATGACATTATTATCATTTTTTACGAAAAACAAATAAATGACAAACGAGATGCATCGCGTGCGGGAAGTCAAACAAAGAGAATATTTATTAAGACCATTCGCGCTAACAAACGTAGAACATATCGCAAAACGGCTTAAAGACGAGCCCGCATTATAAAGTAACATGGCAGCACTCGTAAACGCTCTTGACTCTTACACGCCAATGCAGGTCGGTGAGAAGGGACACGTAGAATATTCGTGGTCCAGCGACTTACAGGAAAAAATTCTTCAATTGAGTTTCCAATTTACTCGTTGTGATTCATCTAAAATTGAATCGCATGCGCAAATGCTCAGGCAGCTTTTGTGCAACCTTACCGCGAGTAAGGATATCTCAAGAGAAAAGTTTGTAGAGTTAATGACGGTAGCATATAAAATGGTTGGTCACACTCGTGACATTATTGACGGAAAGGGGGAGTATGCCCTTGCATATATGCAGGTTCTGGTTTGGAACGAATTATATCCGGAGCTTGCTCGTTTTATTCTTACCAAGTTTGTGTCCTCTGAGGGCCACCCATACGGTTCTTGGAAGGATATCAAGTATTTTTGCAACTATTGTTCATCCAAGGGGATGTCGGTTAACGACCCTCTTATTCAGCACGCATTTCAGCTCCTGCTTGGTCAGCTTCGCCTAGACGCAAGTGCCGAGAAGAAGTCACTTGCTGCAAAGTGGGTGCCTCGCGCCAAGTCCCACCGATTTGGCTGGATTTTCAATGAGCTTGCTGTTATCTATTTTGGCAAGTATGTTGAGACTGCAAAGACCAATGTGCAGGTTGACCGCGCGGTTAACAAGGCCAAGATGGACTTCCGTAAGCTACTCGCGAATCTGAACCGAGAGCTTGACACCACTCAGATTCACCAGTGCGACGGAACTTGGGCTAAGATTGACCACGCGAAGACGACGTCGCTAACCATCTCTAAGCAGAAGACGGCCTTTCTGAACAAGAAGAAGGACGGCACTCAGCGCTCTGAGTCCGAGGACCGTGTTCAGTGCGCCGAAAACTTCGCTGCTCGTATCAAGAAAGCAGCTGCCGGTGAGGTGGAGATGAAGGGTAAGCGCGTGGGCCTGAACACCTTCACTGTTCAGGCGCGCAACCTCATTCAGAGGTCCCCTAGAGGAAAGGCGACTGAGGACGTCCAGACCGAGATTGACCTCCTCAATTCTCAGTGGCGCAATAATGCTACTCAGACCGCCGCTCTTGGACCAATGGTGGCCATGTTGGACTTTTCTGGCTCCATGAGCGGCGACCCCATTGACTGCGCAATGGCTCTTGGTTGCCGCGTTGCTGAGAAGTCTGTCCTTGGTAAGCGCGTAATGTCTTTCAGCACCAATCCCACGTGGCATAATTTGGACGGCTGTGATAACTTCGTGGACATGATTCGCGTTCTCCAGAATGGCGAGGTCGGTTACAGCACCAACTTCCACGGCGCATTTGACCGCATTCTTGACGCCATTGTTGAGAAGAAGTTGACGCCTGACCAGGTTGAGGGTATGATTCTCGCCATCTTCTCGGATATGCAGATTGATGACCCCAATGTGAAGGCGCCTTCAAACATGGAGTCATTTTACCAGACCATGGAGACCAAGTATGCTGATACTGGCGTGAGGATTTGGGGAAAGCCTTTTAAGCCTCCTCACATTCTCTTCTGGAACTTGCGCGCCACACACGGCTTCCCTTCTCTTTCCTCCCAAAAGAACGTGAGTATGATGTCTGGATTTAGCCCCGCTCTTCTCAATCTCTTCTGTGAGAAGGGTCTGGATGCTCTTCAGGGTTGCACTCCTTGGTCCATCCTTGTTGAGCAGATGAACAAGCCAAGGTATCAGTGCCTGGAGGACAAGGTGAAGGAAGTTCTTCTGGAGTAAAATAAAAGAAAAAACAACAAAAATTAGTAAAATTATACATTTTAATAAAAAAGTATAATTTATATGCAAAGAGAAGCTATAAAAAAAATGGCAGTCGCAGTTTTAACTCGCGGTTATCAAGACGTCCGCAAATACAACACTCTTATCAGGCGAAATATTTCAATTGCTAAAAATTTGGGAGCCCTTAAAGACACCGATATACTCATTTTTCATGAAGGAAATATATTGCCACAACACCAAGAATATATCACAAAATTTACCCCAACTCTCAATCTCATTTTTAAATGCATAAAAGAACACGCATTTAAGGACGAAAAAAAGGAAATTCATATGTTTGAACCAACACGCATGTTTGGCTTAAATTATCGTCACATGTGCTCATTTTGGTTTGTGGATTTCTGGAAGTTTGTAGAAGAATATGACATGATTTTACGCGTAGATGAAGACTGTGCAATAGAGTTCAATATTCCTGAGCTATTTTACACGCTTTTTAATAAAACTGCAGTTTATGGTATGTGGACAAGAGACCAGGATTTTGTAACTGTCGGATTAAATCAATTTACTCGTCTATTCTTGAAAGAAAATTTACCAGATGGAGAGAACCAACAAATAATACAACATAATCCTTCAGGTCCGTATACAAATGTAATTGGTTTAAATTTAAAGACGCTGAGAGAAAACGAGCTTCTTCAAAAATATATCAAAAAGGTGGGAATAATGGACTGTATTTATGCATTCAGATGGGGCGATTTACCATTATGGGGAGAAGCATTATTTTATTTTTGCCACCCAAATTCTTATTCCAAGTCTGAAAAAATCAAATACTTTCATGGAAGCCATAATACCTATGTTGGAGGCGCTCCCATGAATCAACGATTGCAAAGAATGACGTTTTAACTCAACTCAAATAATCCAACACTTGAAACTGAAGATATGGTATATTATGCAACGTTGCGCACCATTGACTGAATCCTGAACCCCAGTTATAAGGAGAGAAGCTTATAATTTGAAAAGCATTTGACATTATATAGAAATCCAATAAAGTCTCCATAACTGCTTGGTCGCTTGGATTATCAGATTCTCCCAAATGAATTATATTTGTCAACTGAATGATAACCTGAGGAAATATTTTTTTTAATAAAAGCTTGATTTGATTGTTATCGCTTAGAATCAAATACTTTGTTCCAAGTTTCATATTTTTCGCTAGAATACTGGTTATCTTTTTCAAGACAAATGGGTTCAACTGGTTATTTTTAAGCATATATTTATCGCCGCTTCTAATATGAATAACCGCAAACTGCTTGGACCTAATTTCAAGACTACTTAAAGCAGTGCCAATATTTTTCTGCATTAGTTCATTTGGGATAAGTTTACTTTTCACAAAATTACGACCCATTTGTTGATAATTATCAAAAATTGGAAGACTATTACAAAACGTAAAAAAATTTTCGCAATCAATTGAATTCAATTTATTAATTAATTCGCTGAAAAATCTAATGGAATCCTTTGTGAAAACTTTTGAGTTAATTGGGATATAATTTATGTTACCATATTTTGCAATGGTTTCGTAATTTACATTATATTTTACTGATTGCACTTCTTGAGAAAGAAACTTTGACATGGGATGATTGGTTAAATCCATGTCAAATTCCAACCCTAAGAGAGAACAGACTTGCATAAGACAGAAACATCCTCTTATATAATCTCCTAACCCTTGCGCCGAGCCATTTGTATATTTTAACTGATAAACGTTTACAAGTCGTTTTAACGTTTTATTTTGAAATGAATTGGCAATTATTTCCATTAATAAATGCCAAATATTATAAAAATAAAATTGAAGCGTATTATTGTGAATAAAATGAGAGAAACAACAATATGGAAAACACAATTACAATTGCTTCAAGTCGGTTTAATCAACAAACGTGGGAAGAAAACTGCACCTATCGCAGAGAGAAAAATATTAGCGGATGCATTTACGGTTCTCCTTGTCAACTATCGTCTAAAATCCAACCCAAAACTTTGGTGTTTATTTCGGAAATGAATAATACAACAAATAAGATTGAAGGCATAGGACTGATTTACAACATCATTAAATACGACAAATATTATAGGGTTTACGACACGGGTAATTATAACCGCTACATCTATGGTAGCGATTTCCGAATAAGTCGTAACGTTCTAATGGAATATAATCCAGAATTGGTAAAGGGTTTGGAACAAATATTGTTTAAAGGAAAGACTCATATGAAACGCGGCTCAGGAATTACAACTGTTCCCGAAAAGCTTTTGAAACACAAATTATTTAATGACCTGAATGTAAGAAAAGAATTGTGTGAAATTTTCAAAGAGTATTTTCAAAAGGGTATAAACGACTGAAAAAAAGGAACCAAAAAAAAGGCACCAACTTTGAAATCGCGGTTATTTCAATATAAATAATTCTATCATAATATATTAAATATGCCTAATCCCGATACAAATGTTGATAATTATACTATACCTGAATTGCTGACTATTTTGGATTTAGAAAATGACCCAACAAGTGATGAAGTTATTCAAAAAACTGAATTTTACATTGATAAATTTACAAATGAAAATAACGAAGAAATGGTTAATTTTTTTACAGATATGCAGAACACCTTGCTGCAATATGTTGAAGATAATAATAATGACGAGATTGAAAAAACCCCTAGTGCGAAACAAACTAAAGAATGGTATGAAAATGAGGTAATAAAGCAAGCCAATACACAGCAAAGCAATAAAAATACTGATAGGAAGCAAAAAATAGATGTTTACAATAGTCCTCATTTGCCGATGAAACGTGAGCATCTGGGTGTAAATAATACATTTCAGATTCCTGTCGCGCAAGACGTTTTAAATCCAAATTTAAAAAATACTACATCTAGAATAATTGTTTTGGACAGCCAATATCGTCAATCTACTAACCCTGCCGAAACTGCCACAGACTACACGTTGGACTTATCTGAACCGCTTTTAAATGTTCTCTCATTAAGACTCTATTCATTTTCTATTCCTTATACTTGGTATACAATTGACGCCATGTATGGAAACACCTGCTTTTGGATAACATTTGTAGGCGACGATAAGTTGCCAATTACTAGCGCAAAAATATCCATTGAACCCGGGAATTACTCTACAACGACTATTGTTACAGCATTATCAGCTAGTATAACTGCTAGTGGGATAACTTGGCCCGGCGACCCAACTCACGTTTCCGTATCTATTGGACCAAATAATTCCAAAATTACACTCAATTTATGGGGAGGAGAATACCAAGGATTAACTATAGATGAGACTACTATAATAACCTTTTTTGACCCCACGGCAGATTTATCATGTAACTCTGTTTGTGCCATGTCTATAGCAGTTAATCAGACATTGGGATGGGTCCTGGGATTTCGCGTGCCAGTTATGAATGTTATTGAAACAGGTAACGTGGCCATAGCAATTCCTGAATTATATGGACCAAAATATTTTATATTAGTTATAGATGACTTGAACCAGAATCATATAAATAGTGGATTAATTGGCATTACTGAAACGTCAAAGGTAGTGAAACTTCCTAGTTATTATTCTCCAGATTTACCTTATACTTGTATTCCAGCGAATCCGGCTGGCACAAATATCGCTTATAATAGCTTGGCTCTGGTAAATGATGCAGATGCTGGGACTTTAATAATAGATAAATTGGACGCAACATATGCACCAACGCCTCGCGTTCTACCAAGTGCTCCAAGAATATTAACACAATCGCAAATTTACACTATAAATGAAATTCTAAAAAATAATGGAAAAACTTATAATTATAAATTAAAGGCCCCTGTTGTTTCAGATACGTTTGCAATCTTGCCAATTAAATTGGGTAACATGAAAATGGGTGATGTAAATACTGAGTTTGGTGGTTCAATGCAAGATAATAAACGAATTTATTTTGGACCTGTCAATATAAGTAGATTGCGAATTAAATTACTTGATGACAGAGGAAATATTGTAAATTTAAATGGTTGCGATTGGTGTTTTACACTTATAAGCGAAAATTTATATCAATATTAATTTATTGGTATCTTTTATAATATCATTATATAACACAATGAACCCATTGTCTTATATAGAAAAAACTGTTGATTATGTTGGTTATTTAGGTCCGTTTATATTACTCATAGCAACAATATTACTTCTTAAAAATAAGACAACCTTATTAACTTATTACATAATTGGTTATTTTTTGAATTGTGGATTAAATATAATATTGAAAGGCCTTTTTCAACAGCCGAGACCAAATGAAGACTTGCGCATATTTAATGCTTCTCTTGCGCAAGGAAAGCGCTTTGGTTTTGATGTATATGGAATGCCATCTGGGCATGCTCAAGGAGCATTTTATTCAGTAGGATTTATTTTATTTGCATTAGGAAATCCTATTATTAGTGCAATTTATCTTGCAATTGCTTTAAATACTGGTTATCAACGTGTAAAATATAAGAATCACACTATTTTACAAGTGATATGCGGAAGTATTGTTGGTATCATTATGGGTAGCATTTTTTACTTTCTCTCATCCAAGAAGGTTATGGGTTTGTTAAGATATAAAAAGGATGATAATGCACCACTTTAATACTTCATATTTTGAGAAATTGCTCTATAAGTAGATAAATAAGGTATTACAGGATAAATGATTCGGCCACCACAATTGAGAATGCTTGTTGCTTCTACGTTTGCTTCTTTGTTTAAAGAATGCAATAATTTAATGCCATCATTTCCGTCAAAACCATATATAACAGAGTTATCTATTTGAATCCAAGCGCGTTCTTGACTTATTTTATATGCTATTAATTTAAAGGAAATAGTTGTATTTTTACAAGTGCAAATTCCAATCCCACGTGGTATCAATTTGGGATAAAATCCATCTCCATATATTTTCTCATATTTATCATAATACATTTTTTTCTTTATTATGATGTCATTTTCCAATCTACTTGTCATACTATTATTCTATCATATCAAAATAACTTTAATAAAATAAATATTATTAATAATAAGTACTATTACCACAATCCAAATAATGTCCCAAGTAAATGCTATGGTCTTCAGTATTTGTTTGCGATAAGCGATATTGGTCCGCACATTTGGGGTCTTCACATTCAGCCGAGCTACATTCTTTCAGTTTCCCTGTTTTGCCTTCAAAAACTTCCCTACATGAATGTAGGTAACCCATTTCTCGCGGCGGAACGTGTGGAACCATATCTTTATCGTGCGTAAAACGCACTAGTTCTTCTGAAATTATGTTTACAAAGCTTGCATATTTATCGTCGCCTACACGAGGTTGTCCAAAGTTATATACTTTATTTTTTATATCTATTGCTAACAATTCCATACCTATTAACTGCGCAATAGCTGCTCCCAATGAATGTCCTGTAACTATGACGTTTGAATATCCAGTTTTCTCCTTTATTTCTCTCACAGACTTGATTACATGGTCTTTTAAGTTCTCTGTCGCATCATAAAATCCATGATGCACTTTACAATCACACTCTGGGTATGTTTCATATTCTCTTTTTGTCACCTCAAAATCTGCCATCCAATTTAATTTTGACGATGAACCGCGAAACACGACATAAATTGTCTTTGTTGATTTTAATATTCCTGTGTAGCCCTGCAAATCTGTTTTGGGGTCATATAAAATGGTTTCAACAATGAAACTAGTCGCAGGTCCGGATAACTTCATTATTTTATAATTATCCTTTCCGCAATAAGCCGCACCACTTAACCAAACTGCAGTGTTTGAAATCTCTGTATTATACGCAAATACTATTGTTGAAAATAACGAAAACATTATATGAAATAGCGATTTCATATAATAACTGGTTAAAATATTTTTTATGGAGGAGAAGAAGACCTCTTACCTTTTTTGGGTTTTTTACCTGACGATGCAGCTGCCGGACCTAACTTAGTTAAGAACGCATTCAGCTTGTCAAAGTCTACATCATCATTTTCATCAATATTGAAAACGGATTTTGGTAATAATGGTGCTGGAGTTGTTGGCTTTCCTAACTTGTCGGAAAAATTTGCTATTACATTACATATATCCGCATTTCTATTCATTCTCGCCTTTACCTCATTTGAATATTTATTAAATAAGAATGAAATTGGTGTTTCCACAGTTTCATATGCTCTTAACCAGCTATCAACTCTAGCTTTAATTAATCTTTCTGAAATTTCGGTTTCTTCGTCAAAATAATTACTTTTATAAATATTATATACCGTTTTTCCATTGATTAAATTTTTAATATAATCCAGTGTTATTACTGGACTTGTCGTAATAAAATTCAAAAATACTCTATATATATTGTTTGCATCAAAATTTGGACCATCACCGTTATCAAATAAATCATTTAACATTCTGAATAATTCTCCTTCAGGATTGGTTCTTAATTTGTATATTGGACATAATCTTGAAGATAAGACCATGAGAGATAATAATCGGTCTGGACGCATTCTTGTAGGGTCTACTGCAACTCCAGGCATAGTTAGTTGAACCATATCTAATAAATTAAAATTATCTGTAAAGCCAAGTTTACTTTTTGTTTCTCTTAATTTTTTTTCATTTAAAACATCATTTAAGCTATTTATCAAGTCATTTTGGTCTACAGTAGTAGTAAATAAATTTACTAATAAAATATAATTTTCTAAATTAGAAGATTCCGGATAACTAAGCATATCAACGCAAAAATTTAAAGCAGATATAATTTGAGGGTTGTCATTTGGTAATCTTCCATCATCAATCGCATCATTAATCCCTTGCATAAACCCTTGAATTGTAGCTCCAACGCGAGTGCCAATAATTGGTTGAGGAATTGGGCCATTTTGTCGCATTTCAAGTGGATTGGGTTGCTGTGTTGCCATAAAACTCAAATCTAATCCAGGTGCCGGACCGGCGGGTGGCGGAGGTGGAGGCGGAGGACCACCTGGAGGAGGATACATTCCTAATAATGCATCATAACGCGCTCTTGCATCTGGGTCTAATAATATATCTCTCATACCAACAACCGCTTGAAATACCGGATTGTATTCTGCTGCTTTTGCCGCATCAGCTGAAAATTTATCTGGGTGAAGTAGACGAGCTATATTTCTTGTAAATGATTTATTTATAGCTGCAGCATCTGCATCTGGAGCTACATTTAAAACTTCATAATATGTTGATGTTGGCACTATTTGCCACGGCATTCTTGCATTAAATAATCTAACTATATCTGCTGGAATTGGAGGTGGTGGTGGAGGTGGACCTGAAGACGTTGGTGGAGAACCTGAAGGCCGAGGTGCCGACCCTCTTGAAAAAAAGCTCCTTATAAAATCACTAAAACGTCCACCTCCGCTCTGTCTTCTTGTTTTTTTATGAGTTTTATAGTTTATTTTTCTTGTTAAAGTCATACTTAATATATGAGAATAAAAAAATAAACTATATAGTCACGCTATTTTACACGATAATATAATAATAGTTGATATCCATTCATAAACGACCATTTCATTGGGGTTCCATCTGTATCATTTGAACCTTCAAATCCCCATGTTTTATTTGTATTTATTGTGTTTTTCCATTTCATTGGAACCAATCTGTGAAAGCTCATTCCATCATAACCCATTTCTTGGCCTTCGCATGTAATAGTTGCGCAGAAATGCTGTTGGGTTGTATCTCTTACCACACAGCTATCCAATTTATACTCCGCTTCTCCCACTCTGAATGTCTCAGGTTTATTCAATGATTCAGAAGCCTTGTCAAAAATTTCAAGTATAATAATGTGTGGTTTATGCGCAAGCGCCTTTACATCCGCACTTATACGAGTCTTCCAGTCAGTTTCTAACTTGGAAACAAATAGGAACTGCAATGAGTGTTCATCCAAATAATTAATAATACTGCCGTAATATCTAATGGGGTTGCTGGCCTCATCCACACCCACTAAATATGGCATATTTTTATGATAATGGTCTGGAATACTCTCATATATCTGTTTTATTATGCTATTTGTATTCAACTCATATGCATATTTTGACCCAGTTAACGCCGATTCAACTGCAAAATTGAGAAGAGCAAATGCGTCTGCAAGCTTTTCGGGTATTTTTGCACCGCTTGCTTGTTTACTTTCTATCATAAGCTCTCTAAAATAGTGGAAAAATTTGCGACCTTTATCGCTAATAAAAAGGGTTGCAAACATTGTATTAAACCAGCAATTTGACTGCATTTGAATAGGCGGGACAACTACACTAGGATTAATGTGCTTGTTTGCAGAAAGATTATGTAATAAGAATTTTTTTGCTTCTGGTTCAGTGTATTTAAAGCAATATTTACCATACATGGAACCAGGAATAGCAATTTTTAGTGGTTCTCTCAATTTAAACGCATTTTCGTTATTGCAGTCTCCTATTTTCTCTCTTGGAATGGATTTCAAAGAGACCAATTGGTCGTTTATAGTTGGTGCGTATGAAGATTTTGAACCGTGTATTGGGTCCATAATACCTTTTGCTAAATCGTGGTCTCCATGTTTGCGGTTTAAAGCGCTTGAAATAACTAAACTAACTCGTTCAATATCTCTCGGCGTTTTGCTTTTTATTATTTTTGTTTTCATTTTATTGTGTTTATTTGGTTTATTGAGTTTGTTGTGTTTGTTGGATTTATTACGTTTTATATTTTTTCTAGTTTTTGTCATCTTATAATTTATCTAGAGAAAAATAATATTACGTTAATTTATGGGAGCTGGAATATTGCCAACATGTATTTATAAAAACAAATTATATTTTTTATTTGGTAAAGAGCATGAGTATTGTGACACGCCTGGATGGAGTGATTTTGGAGGAGGAACTGATAATCATGAAACGTATATACAAACTGCTATAAGAGAAGGAGGCGAAGAACTTACTGGGTTTTTAGGAAGTGATGCTGATTTATCTAAGATGTTGAAGCGCAATGGCACATTCAACGTTGATTATAAAAGTGACGGACATAGTATGTATCGTATGCATATATTTAAAATGAATTACGATGAGGCTCTACCATATTATTATAATAATAACCAACGCTTCTTACAAAAGCGCCTTGACCCTGCCATTATTAAAAAAACAAAGATATTTGAAAAGGCTCAAATCCGTTGGATATGTATTGATGAATTACCAAGAATGCGAAAGGAATTTCGCAGTTATTTCCAAGACATTGTTGGTATGATATGCGATAAGAAATCTGAAATTTTCAGATTTATAAATAAGGGTTCTAATAAACAAACAAGAAGTAATTATTCAAAGAAGAACACTACGCGTAAGCATAAAAAATAGTTTAGATTAATAGATTAATTTTTATCTATAATTATAATATACTGCGATGAAAATGGGTATGAGATTTGCCGTTTTTTATATGATTATTACAGGGTTCTTTACAAATTATTTTATTATGTCAAAAATTATGTCATATGATTCTGGAAATATAACAAACAATTTAAGCAAGGTTTACATGTCATTGTGTATGGCATTTATAATGGGTATTCTAGAAGTCGTTATGCAAGACATGATGCGCGATATTATAAGTTATCATTATTACATTATTTTGACTATCTTTTGTGTTATCTTTTCCTGGCTTTACAGAAAGCAGGTGGCTATTAATGAGGTTGATTATTTGAAGGAGATGATTGAACATCATGATATGGCTCTTTTTACCAGTAAAAATTTATTAGATAAACCAAATATTTCCCCTAAGGTTCGCGCGTTTGCTAAAAAAATTGTAAATGACCAGACCAAAGAGATATCTAAAATGCGTCAGCTTATAGAGGATGAAAAACAGAAAAAATAATATATGATTAATATATGTATATTCAGACACATATTAACCAGCACATATTCAAAACAAAGATTTTACGTTCCCCACTAGAAATTCAAATAGGAATGATGGGTAAAAAATTTAATGGTAAGTTTGACGCTCTACTATTTGTTATGAACACACACGAGTCTTCATTTTGGATGAAGAATTGTATAGTTCCATTGGATGTTATATTCATTAAAAATGGAAAAATAAGTAAGATTCATCATAATTGCCCACCATGTGTAACAGATGAGTGCAAAACTTATCCAGGAAAAGGTGAGCTTGTAATAGAAATGCCTGGAGGTTCGTGTTTCTCATTAAATATTAAACGCGGGGCAAAGGTTTATTTTTCAACTTGATTATATTTAAATTTAAAATTGAATATAAAACTTTAATTAAATAAATAAATAAATAAATAACTAACAACATGAATATCTACTATGTGCACATCAGTCAAATACAACGAAAAAAACCATATAATAGACCTCTACCACAACATTTAAAACGAAGAAAACAACCTTTTAGTATGAAAGAATGGATTCGTAGTTGCAAAATATGGGGGGCAGTTAAGATATTATGTTCTTAGACTTCTACCTCTTCTGGATGATTTTCTGCGAGTTGGACATAATCCATAATTGTTTGTTTCTTCGCATCAGCGGTCGCAACAATATAATTTTGCTTCATCTCATCTGTAATACAAATGGAAATCCACAGCTGTGAAGACATACTAAACGTGATACTCATACTAGAACCATTAATTGGTTCCGTTTTCCAGCCTATTTGAGAATCTTTATTCTTTCCCCGCTTACCAATAAGAGGCACCCATGTATAAGACGATGGATCCATTAAAGGATGGTCTGCTGGAATAATAAACCAATCGTATTGAATCTTTGTTAATTGTTCATCTCGTGCAATAATAGAGTAATACTGAAAGTTTTTCCTCCTATTGATTTCTGCAACTATATCTGTTATATTTCCTGGAGCGCTCGCTGAACAAACCGATGTTAAACGATATGAACTAATATTAAAATGGTCATGCAAAGGCGTCTCATATTTGACAGATTTATTGGAAAAGTTACCAGCGCTACATGAAATGTCACTTCCAGGCGAATGAGAACCACTTGCTTGCGAGTAAACAGTGCATCCAGCGTGTGTCAAAATTTGGGTATTAATGGCCTCCCAAACACTTTCCTTAATAGGTTCAGCATTGAGAAGATGATACCCGCGCACACATTTCCTAAAATAACTCGCAAACCCTTGCGCTAATTCTGGTGTAAACGCCAGCGCCATAATACAGATGAGTTGCTTCATCATTAAACTATAAAAATATAATCAATTTTTTATTTTTATTTTTATTTTTATTGAAAATACAGTTTTATAGGATAATACGCAAATATTATTCGTCTTCTTTGCAATACTTTAAATCAAATAGGTTGCTATATTTGGTCTCAATCAAATTAATCATCTGTTCGGCCTTTAGAATCTTATCTCTCTTCAACATCTCAGCACCTTCTAGCATTAGTTCCTTGCAGTTCTTCAAGATAAACGTAGCATACTTGTTTGCATCATCAATCAAGTCCGCGACTTCATTATCAATCATTTCCTTATACTTATCACTTAAACTGGGATAAATAATCTTATGCTTTCCCATACCATAATACACAATCATCTTCTCAGCCAACTTGAATGCCTCTTCAAAGTCATTAATTGCGCCAGTTGTAATGCTAACGTCAAAAAAGATTTCTTCTGCGATTCTACCAGCCAATAGGATTGCTAGATGTTCAAAGAGCGCTTCTCTCGTGTAAATGCTAGAAGTAGACCCCTCAAATACTGTGTAAGCCGGACTTTTTGGTGACGACAAGTTGATAATAACTTTGGTCATTTTTGAATGATGTTTCGCCACAAGACCCATTACAGCATGACCCATTTCATGAATAGCAATGTGGTCAATAATATCAGATGTAAATTGGTGGTCTGTTGGCTGCCAACCTGCCATCATTTTATTCATAATGATATCAATATCTTGCGATGTCATTTTGTCATTATCATATCTGAGCGCATTCAACATTGCCTCGTTGAAAAGATTCTCAATTTGAGCCGCAGAGAGACCGAGGGTTAGGTCAACCATATCCTTGATAACAATGGAATCGTCATGCGGTTTACCCTTGGTGTGAATATTGATGATGGCTTCTCTCGTGGCGGAATCTGGAAGACCGATATAAATGCGCTTATCAATGCGGCCTGGTCTTACAAGAGCAGGGTCCAACAAGTCTGCGCGATTAGTTGCTCCTATTAGGAAGATTCCTGTGTTGTTTTTGAAACCGTCTAGCTGGACCAAAAGCTCATTTAATGTGCTATCACGTTCATTGGAAGACGACTCGCCGTCTCCAGAGCGTTTCCTTCCAATAGCATCAATCTCATCTATAAAAACGACACATGGAACATTCTTCTTTGCGAGAGAAAAAAGCTCTCTAACTCTGGAAGAACCCACACCAACATATTTATCTTGAAACTCTGAACCGGAAACGGCAATAAAACCAGTCTTTGCCTCTCCAGCAAGAGCTTTTGCTAATAGAGTTTTACCATTTCCTGGAGGACCCTCCAAGATAAGACCCTTTGGAACTCTCACATTATACTTTGCATACTTGGTATAATTGGATAAAAACTCAACACATTGAGAAAGCTCTAGCTTTATTTTATCAAAACCACCGACATCTGCGAATTTTATTGGGTGCTTTGTAACTACCTCAAAATTATCTGATTTTCTCTCGCGATGTCTTCCACGGCCAAAAATATCTTCATCGTCATCATCATTGTCATTGTCATCATTACCATAATTTTGAAATTGATTGAACATTCTTTTATTGATAACGATACGTAAACCTCCTCGCCTGCTATGAGGCTCTCCTGGAGCTTTTGCCTCTGATGCATTTATTCCTCCATTAATAAGTCTCTCTAAGAAATCCAAATTTTCGTCATACTCTTTGGCATATTCTTCTCCCAGCATTTGATAATCACGCTCTGTTTGATTTTTTGAGTTCAACTTGCGAATTTGTTCCTCGTAAACAGTTTTTGGCTTATATCCAGTATATCTGCGAACATGTTGTTTATTATTTAATATGGTCTCATTTTGTTCGGGAATATAATCCGGATTGGGAACTTTGTTCTCTTCTTGAATAGGTCTGGGCTTAGAAAGAGGATACTTTCTAGGGGCACTGTTAATATTAGCAAAATTACTAAAACCATTAGTGATATTTACAAACAATAAGAACAGTAGAATGAACTTCATATAAAATAATACATTGGATCATTTTATATTGTTTATCTTGTTTTAATAATTATTCAGAGGGCGTTGTATGAGTAATTGTTATCCTTCTTAAAGGGTCTGGGATGATATCCGTCATCGGATTTCTTACTCTTTCAAGATGTGTTGGGGGTTCTGTGAGAGAAATATCCCTTTCATTTTTTTGCAAGAGTTTTTTATTTAAATATAATGAACCACGTTTCACATTGGAACCGATGGCACTATACCTGGATTCAACCCCAGAACCATAGCTTGAATAAGTTTTTTTCGCAACTGAACTATAATTTGGTCCAGACCCGTAATTGGCAGAACCTTGAAGAACTCTATCTAAATGCGGATTTATTAATTTTCCTCCACTTGAGAATGCAAAAATTGATATTAATAAAAATAAAGATATTTGCATCCTATTTATATTACTACTAGGAAATTTTTTATATTTGTTGCAATTAAACTATTGTTTCCCAGACAATTTCCGGTGGCGAAGGCCATTCAGAATACGCCATTGCTTTTGTCGTTGGTCTCTCCAATGACAGCA
>Ga0315905_10003567_pt1 | contig 16025 bp, 16 predicted proteins | sample LakEriMetagenome_5_FD_203522 | JGI IMG/M metagenome (GOLD analysis project Ga0315905, IMG submission 203522) | Freshwater fungal communities from buoy surface, Lake Erie, Ohio, United States - Buoy 4 MA121 | ecosystem: Environmental > Aquatic > Freshwater > Lake | place: USA: Lake Erie, Ohio... | reverse complement strand
TCAACACGCTTGTGCGGCACCTGGACCCGGCGCACGCACGCGCCGGTCTGCGCAGCCTGCATCACCCGGCCTACGCCATGCTGCATGCAGAAAGTGCCCTCGCGCTCGGCAACGATGGCATTGCCGTGTTTCGCGGCGAAGGTGGCGAGTGCGAAATCCGCCCGGATGCGGACACTGCGATCACGCTGCTGCGCGCAGGAAGCGCGGGCGGGATGACACTCGCACGCTCCCTGGCCCAACGCAGCCCCAAACCTGAACGCCCTTGCGCCGCAGCGTTGCGCGCGCTCTGGAACGACACATCAGCGTGCGCCTACGGCCTCGATGCGGTGCTGGGTTCCGCGGCCGTGGCGCTGCTCGCACTCGGAGAGGTGCGGGACATGGACGGCGCACGCGAAGCGGCAGAGCAGCTGTGGCAAGGGCGTACTGCCCTGCCGGAGGCACCCGAATGAACCCTCTGCCGCAGGACTACAGCGAGGAAGGCGCCGCCGCGCAACTCGCCGCCAAACGCGAGCGTTTGATGGAGATGCTGCGCCCCTTCGCAGCACCGGAGCCGGAGGTGCACGCCTCGGCCTCCATCCACTTCCGCCAACGCGCCGAATTCCGCATCTGGCACGAGAACGAAGCCACGCACTACCTGATGTTCGGCGGCAAGGACTCGCAGGAGCCCATGCGCCTCGCGCAGTTTCCCACGGCGTCGCGCCGCATCAACGCGCTGATGGAGGAGCTTGCGACGGAACTCGCGCAGATACCTGTACTGCGGCACCGGCTGTGGCAGGTGGAGTTCCTCGACACGCTCGCAGGCGAGAGCCTGATCACGCTCGTGTATCACCGGAAGCTCGACGCGCAGTGGCAGAGCGCGGCCACCGAGGCGTCCGCGCGACTTGACGCTGCCATCGTGGGCCGCTCACGCGGGCAACGGCTTGTGATCGGGCGTGACTGGGTGACGGAGCGGCTGACGGTGAACGGACGCAGCCTTGAGTACCGCCAGCCCGAGGGCAGCTTCACCCAACCCAACGCAACCGTGAACAGCGCCATGCTGGCATGGGCGCAGCGCGCCTGCGCAGGCGAGCCGGAGCGGGATCTGCTCGAACTCTACTGCGGCATCGGCAATTTCACGGTCGCGGTGGCGGGATGTTTCCGGCGCGTGCTGGCTACCGAGATCGGCGCAGGCGCCATCGCCGCCGCACAGCACAATCTGGCCGCAAACGACATCCACAACACCTTCGTGGCGCGGCTCTCCAGCGCGGAGGCTGCCTCTGCGATGGCGCGTGAACGCCCGTTCCGGCGCCTGCGCAGCTTCGATCTGGAGGATTTCCGTCCCGAGGTCTTGCTGGTCGATCCGCCGCGCGCCGGCATGGACGAAGACACGCGCGCCCTGGCAGCGGGCTTCAACCGCATTGTCTACGTGTCGTGCAACCCGGCCACACTCTGCCGGGACATCGAGGCGCTCGGCAGCGCATACCGCCTGCGGCACACGGCGCTTTTCGACCAGTTCCCGTACACGCCGCATATGGAATGCGGCGTGGTGCTTGAGAGACAACACCCCGGAGCGACGTCGTGAACAGACCTGCAAGACTGAACGATGAAACCGTGCACGCACGCCTGTCCGCCCTCCCCGGCTGGTCGCATCAGGACGGCAAGCTCCTCCGCGAATTCCGCTTCAAGGATTTCTCGGCAGCCTTTGCCTTCATGACACGCTCAGCCCTGCGCGCCGAGCAACTCGACCACCACCCCGACTGGTTCAACGTCTACAACCGCGTGAAAGTGCAACTGAGCACGCACGACGCCGGCGGGGTGACCGAGCTCGATTTCCTGCTGGCCGAAGCGATGAACGGCTTTGCTGCCGGATCGGCAAATCAGTAAACCGCCAGTCCGTACTTGAGCAGTTTGCGAGGAAGGACTTCGTCCAGCTTCGGCAGGTCCTCGGCGTCCAGTTCGAGCAGCGAAAGGCCGCTACGCTCGTAGACGCCCCGCTTCGCGAGCTTTGCGCTCAGCTGGCCGGGCGCGTTCTCGTCACCCCAGTACTCGATGTAGAGCTGCAGCGAGGGCAGGTAGAAGTCGCACCGGTACTCGCCTTCGACTGGCAAGCGCCGACCTGCGGCGTGGACGATGCCAGACATGTACAGCCAGTGGCAGATCATCAGATGCGCCCTGCTCTGGAGGACGTGCCCGTCGAGGGCACGATGTGCCGCGGCGCCTCCCAGATCGACCAGGAGCTCTGCCTCCGGGTCGGCGAAGAGCTCTCCTTCGTGAGCCTCGCCCACGTGTTCCAGGGCCTGCACCACGCGCAGGTTCTGCAGTAACACCGGATGTCTCTGCAACGCTGCCGGCCAGCGCACGAATGGCACGCCCGAGTCGGGATACTCCTCCTGCACACCGCCCAGCGCTTTCCCCCGTGGCGTGAGTTCCCAGCCCTTCACGGCACGGCGCATCCAGCCGAGTTCGTGTAGCAGCAGCGAGGTCTGGCGCGCGGAAAGCCCGAAGCGATCGCCCAGCATGGCGGAGGTGAGCAGGCTGTGGTCGTGATCTGCGGCGAAGAGGCGGTGTTGCAGCACAGACTCCGGCCATACGATCCAGGTTCCGAAGCGCTCGCTGCTCTGGTACCGGCCCCCTTCGAATTCGCCCCTCCCGGTGAGGCGCCAGCTCTCGCCCTGGCGTTGTATCCAGCCGTGCTCGGACAGTATCCGGAACAACTCGCGGGCGGGGATGTTGAGGCGGCGGGCGAGTGCCGTTCCAGAGAGCCAGCTTTCTGCTTCAGCCATGGAAACCGCCCTTGGAGTTGTCCACAAAATCTGTGGATAAGTACGAGGATAAGTTCTGAGTATGCTGCCCCGAACCGCACTCCTGCTGGATCCGGCTCGGATTGATCACAAAATATACAAAATACATATTTGTTAATTAAATCATGGGTTTAAAAACACAACTTAAAGCACTCAGGAACCAAGATGACGAAATTGTTTCGTTTTTACACGCTTCGTCACACCCTGCAGCCACATGTGCATAACCAGCAGGTAGAGGTCAAGAGCCTTGTGACTGCAGGTAGCGCTCGGCGAGCGCTGCGTAAAGGCGGGCCGGGAACGCCGAATCGGTGTTGTCAAGATGTTTCATCAGCTCGGAGAGGTGCTCGTTGTCTTCTCTTCCGGCCCACTGCTTGCGGTAACTGCCGTCCTTGTAGCCGTTGTCCTGACGGAAGAAATTGAGCACGTTCTTGCCAACGTAGGCAGTGAACAGACTGTTGTTGTCCAGACCGGCTGCCGCCATCACGGGCCAGAAGCGGCTGAGCGGGAAACGGCGCTCCACCAGCACAGCCGACACCAGCGCCTCCACAGCCTCGAGCAGAGAAAGCCCTGCTTGGGGAACGAGCCGCAACTCCTCGAGCATTTCATCGGCGATCTGTTCGGGCGTGTTGCTGCCGTCAAACCGCATGCTCATCCCGAAGTGCCAGATGTCCACGACCTCGAGCCGGACGTGCTCCCAGTCGGGCTCCTGCTTCTTCCACCACTTGTAGCCATGGTGCTCGATCAGTTCGCCGCATTCGATCCACAGGGCCCGGTGCCAGGCAAAGCGTTGTCCGATCCAGTCAGGATGAACCTTGCGGTTCATACGCTCCTGCATCTCGAGCATGGTGATCAGTTGCTGGCGCATCGGCTTGCTCCCGTGGTTAGAGGCACATTCTAGGTGTCATTCACGGCGCAAGGCAGCGCCAAAACACATTCCGGAAGGGGTAGGCAGCGGGCAACAATGCTGTATATATTTACAGTATGAAAGACAGATCAGATCCCTTGCAGAGCATCCTTGCCCGACCCGACATCTGGCAGGCCGGAAGCTCCCCTGCCGCCAACGAGCCCGCCTACAGCCTGCCGAGCGGGCACACCGCGCTCGATGCCGCACTCCATCAGGGAGGCTGGCCACGGGCCGCCCTGACCGAACTGCTCTCCGCGCGCTGCGGTATAGGCGAGATCCAGCTCCTGGCACCTACCTTGGCCCACATCTCCCGCGGAGGCAGACGCATCTTCCTCGTGGCCCCGCCGCACCTCCCTTACGCGCCGGCGCTGCAGGGGCTGGATCTGAAGCTCGCGCAGATCGTGGTCCTGCGGCCAGAGGGGCGTAGCGAACGCCTCTGGAGTCTGGAGCAGATTCTGCGCTCCGGCAGTTGCGGCTGCCTTGTGGGCTGGCTGGAACAAGACAGCAGCGCAGCGATGTACGCCAGCCTGAGAAGACTGCAGATCGCGGCACGCAACGCGGCCGGGCCAGTCTTTCTGTTCCGCAAGCCCCACGCCGGCAGTGCGCTCTCGCCGGCCGCGTTACGCATCCATCTGGAGCAGGCCCCGGCGGGGCTCAAGCTCCGGATACTCAAACAGCGTGGCGGTCGTGCCGGACAGGAAGTCCTGATCAGGCGCCCGTCCCAACTGCTGGCGCGCCGGGTCTTGCCCGAACTGCTGCCTGCCTGCGTCAGCGGCGGCACGCAGGAACAGCAGACAGACCAGAACATCCTCCCCGGCATCCGACCCCCGGCGGCGCCCACCTTGCCGCATCCCTCCTTGCACTGAAACTCCATGCTGTGGCTCTGCATCCACTTCCACGGCTTGCCGCTGGAGATTTTTCAGCCCGCAAATACTGCCGCACAGGATGCAGCGCTCGCCATCGTCGAACGGCACCGCATATGCGCGGCAAACGCGTCCGCACTGGCACTCGGCGTGCGCCCGGACATGTCGGCCAATGCGGCGCTGGCGCTGTCCGACGCATTGACGCTGCGCGATCGTGAACCCGCTCATGAGGCCGCAACGCTGGCTGGACTTGCGGACTGGGCCTCCAGCTTCAGCTCGCAGGTATCGGTTTCACCACCAGACCGGCTTCTGCTCGAGATCGGAGCCAGCCTGCGCCTCTTCGGCGGCACCACGGCGTTGCTGCAAGCGGCAGAGGCCGATATATCGTTACGCGGGCACCGTGTGCGGCACGGCATTGGCCCCACGCCACTCTCAGCAGAGTTGCTGGCACGCGCCCTGCCCTGCTCGGCCGCAGCGCCACCGCCCTGGGCCACGGCAGACGATCCGGAGGCGTTCAGGCGCGCCCTGCACGCCGTGCCCATACAGTTCCTCGATGCGCCCGGCAAACAGCAAGTCGCCATGCAGCGGATGGGCCTGTCCCGCGTCGGAGAACTCTTCTCCCTGCCGGCTGCGGCGCTGGGAAAGCGCTTCGGCAAGGAGTTCACGTTGTATCTTGCGCGGCTGTGCGGCGAGCGGCCCGACCCGCGCCCGCTGCACCGCCCACGCGAGCATTTCGCACGCAGGATCCACTTCCTGGAGCCGCTCGCGAGCACGGCAATGCTGCTCTTCCCGATGCAACGCCTGCTGGGAGAGATGGGGCGCTTCCTGGATCGTCGGCAGCTCTATTGCCAGCGTCTCGAATGGCGGCTCGGCATGACACGCGGATCCGGGCAAACACTGCCCATCTCCTGCTCGCTGCAGCAGAACCGCATCGATGCCCTTCTGGGGCTGACACGGCTCGCGCTGGAAAAACTGCGTCTCGGCGGCCCCGTCGACTCACTGGAACTCGCCTGCGTAGAGAGCGCCGCGCTGGAGGCCCGGGAAGGGCAGCTGTTCGGTGACGGGCAGGACAGCGACCCGGAGGCCGAGCGCCTGTTGCTGGACCGTCTGCGACTGCGTCTGGGTAGCGATCGGGTACACGGGCTCTACGTGCGGGACTCACATCTGCCCGAACAGGCATGGGGCACTGTGCAGGAGCCTTCGGCCCCGTCGTTCAGTACCGCGCCGCTGCAACGTCCTTGCTGGCTTCTGGAAGAGCCGTTCGCACTGGAAGAACAGGGCGGGCATCCGAGATGGAATGGCGCCCTCGAGTTGCTGTCAGGACCCGAGCGGATCGATACCGCCTGGTGGTCTTCTCCACAACGCCGCGATTATTTCATTGCCCGCCATGAAGACGGAGCACTGCTGTGGGTGTTCCAGGAAAGAGCGAGCAAGCGCTGGTTTGCGCAGGGCCTGTTCGGTTGAAGAAGCGATATGCGGGAGGCGCAGACAGCGCCTCCCGCAGGCGTCAGCGGGGATGGATCTTCAGGAAAGGATTGGCCAAACGGCCCATCCAGCCCTCGAGACGGATCGGCGCCTCGAGCACCGCAAGGCACAGGCAATCACCGTCCTGCGCCGCCACCGGACGGTGGACATCCTCGGGGCCGCGTACCAGGAAATCACCCGGCCTGTAGCAACCGTCCTGATCCGAGAAACTGCCGTTGATCACGACCGTGATTTCAGCGCCATGATGCCCGTGCTCGAGCACTTTGCCACCGGCAGAGATGTGCTGGAGTGCCACTTCGCGGGCCGGGTCTCCGAAACGAAGACGCGAGGACCGGAGCGAGCCGATACGTTTCCACTCTAGAGCGTCCAGGCCCGCCGGAATCAGCGTCTGCAGAACCCGCGGCAGGGAGGGATCAGCAGGAACGGCACAACGGACCGGGGGGGCCTCGGAAGACTCGGCTGTGTCGATACAACGGAGGACCTGCTCGAGCGCACCATCACTGACGGGCACCGGATCGAGATCTTCGAACAACTGCGCACCGACCTCCTGAAGCTGGTGGGTCTCGGCACGGCACTGCTCGCAGTACTCCAGGTGGACGGCCAGCGGCAAGGCAACGGCTCCGTGCAGGGAGCCCGCTGCGTAATCAGCCAGGATGAACTGGTCCGGATGGAAACTGGGGGTGGTTCTGGCGTTCATCGCTGCAACATCACCTTGAGTTTGCTCATGGCGAGACGGATACGGGACTTGACGGTGCCGAGGGGGAGATTGAGCTCTTCCGCCACTTCACTGTGGGATTTGCCCTCCATATAGACCTTGGCGATGATCTGGCGCTGCTCCGATGGAAGCGCCCGGAGGGACTCGCGGACATCAACTTCGATGCGCTTCTGGTAGAGCGCGTCGTGCAGCTCTTCAGGATCGGTGCCGAAGTCCCAGAGTTCGTCGACATCCACCTCTTCGTGGACACGGAACTTGCGGCGCAGGAGGTCGATCCGGCAATTGCGGGCCAGGGTGTAGATCCAGGTCGTGGCGCTTGCCTTGGCCGCATCGAAAGTGGCTGCGCGGTTCCAGATCTTCAGCATCACTTCCTGTACCAACTCCTCTGCGAGGGCGTTGGAGGACATGCCGGAAGTGGACAGCGCGAAGGACTTGAGGAGCGGAGCAAAGTGACGGAAGAGTTCAGCGTAGGCCTTTCTGTCCCGATCACGGGCTACCGCCTGGAGCCGGATGGTCCAGGGGTCGCTCTCGCGCTCGAATGCCACTACATGATTCATCTCAGGCAATGATGGGCGTCGGGCGGCCGACTGTAAACCCGGGCGCGGCACAAACGGCAGCACGCTGGCTCTGGGGCTCATGGCCTGTACTCCTGGCTGGTGTATCGCAGAGGCTTACGCCTGCCGCGTAAAGCCGGATCAACGCCTGAGCGGATTTCTCGCGGGCGCGGCACCTGACGCAAACGGACGCGCCCGGCATCACGCTTGATCCGGGCACACCCCAAACCCGTAAACTGCGCGGGGCGCGTGGGGCCGGGGCGGGGAGAATCACAGGTGAGAATCGCGATCGTCGGCTCCGGCATCTCCGGGCTGAGCACTGCGTGGCTGCTGGCCCGCAGCCATGAGGTCGTGGTCTTCGAGGCCGAACCACGTACAGGCGGTCATACAGCGACGATCGATGTCCGGCTTGACGGCAGGGACTATGCCATCGATACCGGCTTCATCGTTTACAACGACCGTACCTACCCCAACTTCATCCGCCTGATGGCGGAACTGGGGGTTGCCTCGCAAGCCACCGAGATGAGTTTCAGTGTCAGCCACGACACCGCCAATCTCGAGTATGCAGGCTCGGACCTCAACACCCTTTTCGCGCAGCGCGGGAACCTGTTCAGGCCGGCGTACTGGCGGATGCTGAGGGACATCCTTCGCTTCAACCGCGAATCGGTGCAGGATCTCGACTCGGGCAGGATCGGGCCGGATATGAGCCTCGGGGAGTATCTGGACCGCAACCGCTATTGCGCCGAGTTCCGCGACTGGTACCTGGTCCCCATGGGCGCGGCGATCTGGTCCTCCGGCACCCGCGGCATGGACGCCTTCCCGGTGGGATTCTTCGTCCGCTTCTTCCGCAATCACGGTTTGCTGGGCATCAGCAACCGCCCGCAGTGGCGCAGCCTGATCGGCGGATCACGCAGCTATATCGAACCCCTGAGCCGCTCATTTGCAGGATCGATACGCAGCGGGGAAGCCGTGACATGCATCCGGCGCGACGAGAGCGGCGTCCACATCCGCACGGCCTCGGGCGAGGCTGGCAGCTTCGAGCAGGTCGTTATGGCCTGCCACAGCGATCAGGCGCTGGCCCTGCTGGAGGCGCCCACAACCGCCGAGCGCGAAGTGCTGGGCGCGATTCCCTATCGCATGAACGATGTGGTGCTGCACACCGACACCCGCCTCCTGCCGCAGCGCAAGCTCGCCTGGTCGAGCTGGAACTACCGAATCCGCGCGGACGGTGGCGAGCTTCCCGTGCTGAGCTACGACATGAACATCCTGCAGCGCATTTCCTCGCCCCACACCTTCGTGGTCACCCTGAACGACAACGACGCCATCGATCCCGCACGGGTACTCGGACGCTACCGCTACAGCCATCCGGTGTTCACCGTGGCAGGCATCGAAGCGCAGCAGCGCTGGGCCGACGTGAACGGCCCTAACCGCAGTTGGTACTGCGGCGCCTGGTGGGCAAACGGCTTTCACGAAGACGGCCTCGCGAGCGCGATCCGCGTAGCCAAGGGTCTGGGTGTCACATGGTGAGCGCCGAGGCCATCTACACCGGCGAGGTGCGGCACCGCCGTTTCACCCCGGTGGGGCACGCGTTCCGATACCGGCTGTGCATGCTGTACCTCGATACCGAACGGATCGAGTCACGCTTCCGCGGATCATGGCTATGGTCCACGAAACGCCCCGCGCCGGGCTGGTTCAGGCGAAGCGACTTCCTCGGCGATCCCGCGCGGGAGCTCGGCGACTGCGTGCGGGATCTCGTGGAAGCGGAAACCGGCAACCGACCGGGCGGGCCGGTGATGCTGCTCGCGAACCTGCGCTACTTCGGCAAGCTGATGAACCCCATCGCCTGCTATTACAGCTTCGAGGAAGACGGCGAAACACTGGCGGCCGTGGTGGCCGAGGTCACCAACACACCCTGGGGCGAGCGCCACGCCTACGTGCTGCCGGCCACGCCGGGCGCCCCGCTCCTGCGCGCGCGCTTCGACAAGCAGTTCCACGTCTCGCCCTTCAACCCGATGTGCATGCATTACGACTGGTGGAGCCATGCACCGGGCGAGAGGCTCGGCATACACCTCGAGAACCGGATGAACGGAGCGAAGGTATTTGACGCCACGCTCAGCCTGAGGCGCGAGCCCATCAGCAGCGCCGCGCTGACGCGCCTGCTGCTGTGGAGGTTCCCGCTGATGACACTGAAGGTGGCCGCTGCCATTTATTGGGAGGCACTGCGGCTGTTCATCAAACGCGCGCCCTTCTACGGTCATCCCGGCACGCCGCTCACAGATAAAAAGGAAACCGCCCCATGAACTCCGCCACCCGCGAATTGCCGCCGCAACTGCGCCTCGCCACACCCGGCTGGGCCGCCAGACTCACCAGGGACCGCATTCTTTCGCGCATTGCCGGCCTGCCCTGCGGCCAGATCAGCATCGAGGACGCCGACGGCAAACACACCGTGGGCAACGGCAGCGATCGCCCAGATCTTCAGGCGCACATCCGGGTCCATCACGAGGGCTTTTACCAGGCGCTTGCCTCGAGCGGCAGCGTGGGTGCGGCAGAGGCCTGGGTGCGCGGACACTGGAGCAGCCCCGACCTGCTGCAGGTGGTGCGGCTCATGGCGGCAAACGTCGATGTGCTGAACCGGATGGACGATGCTTCCTCGCTTCTGGACCGCATCGGGCTGCGCATGCTGCACGCGCTCAAGCGCAACAGCAAGGACGGTTCACGTCGCAATATCGAGGCCCACTACGACCTCGGCAACGCGATGTTCGAGCAGTTCCTCGACCCCACGATGATGTATTCCTCCGCGATCTTCCCGCACGCGCAGAGCACGCTGGATGAAGCCTCTGTCGCCAAGCTCGAGCGCGTCTGCCAGACATTACGGCTCCGCCCCTCGGATCATCTGGTCGAAATCGGCACGGGCTGGGGCGGGATGGCACTGCACGCCGCGCGTAACTACGGCTGTCGCGTGACCACCACAACGATCTCGCGCGAGCAGCACGACTTCGCGACAAAGCGCATCGCCGAAGCCGGGCTCTCGGATCGCGTGACGGTGCTGCTGCGCGATTACCGGGAACTCGAGGGGCGCTTCGACAAACTCGTCTCCATCGAGATGATAGAGGCCGTTGGCCACCGCTACCTGCCGGTGTATTTCGAGACCTGCGGCAAGCTGCTCAATCCGGACGGACTGATGCTGCTGCAGTCCATCCTGATTCCCGACCAGCGCTACCACCGTGCGCTGGACAGCGTCGACTTCATACAGCGCTACATCTTTCCGGGTGGATTCCTGCCCTGCCCGGGCGAGATCCTCAAGCAGGTCAGTGCGAAGACCGACATGCAACTGGTCGAGGTTTTCGACATCACGCTGGACTACGCGCGCACACTCGAGGCCTGGCGCAAGCGCTTTGGCGCACGCACGGAGTCCATCCGCGCGCTGGGGTACAGCGAGGATTTCCTGCGGCTCTGGGATTATTACTTCGCGTACTGCGAGGGCGGCTTCCGTGAGCGTGCCATCAGCACTGCGCAATTCCTGATGGCCAAACCGGGATGGCGACCGGACGCCACATGAGCACGCTCGTCTGGTTCCGCTCCGATCTGCGCTGCGACGACCATGCCGCCCTTCATGCCGCGCACACGGCGGGAGGCGCAGTTACGGGGCTTTTCCTGATCGCGGACGCCACGTGGCAGCGCCATCACTGGGGGGCACGCAAGCAACGCTTCGTGTGGGAGCACGCGATTGCTCTCCGTGAGCGTCTCGCCGCTCTGGGAGTACCGCTCCACATCCTTCACGCCCCGCGCTTTGCAGACGCTGCAGGGGCTGTGCTGCAACTCGCCCGGGACGTTTCTGCCGAGCGCGTGCTGGCAACGGCCGAGTATGGCGCCGACGAAATCGCACGGGATGCACAGGTGTCCGGGGCCCTGTCCGGCGCAGGCATCGGCTGGCGCCTGATGCACGATGCCTGTGTGCTCGCACCGGGCACTGTACGGACCCGCGAGGCGGCACCCTTCAAGGTCTACTCACCGTTCCGGCGCGCCTGGCTTGAGCAGGTGCGCGGAGAGGCGCTGGGCTGCGTGCCTGCACCATCCGCACGGACGCCTGTGACACCACCGGCACTGCCTGCATGGCGTCCGCCGGAGGCCGATCTGGACGCGTCGTGGTGGCCTACCGGCGAAGACGCCGCGCACGCGCGCCTGCATGCCTTCTGCGAGGGCGGCCTCCACGCCTATCACAGCGCCCGCGACATTCCCGCGCTTGATGGAACCTCGCGACTTTCACCGTTTCTGGCGACGGGAGTCATCTCGGTGCGTCGCTGTCTGCAGGCGGCACTCGCAGCCAACAATGGCGAATGGGACAGCGGCAGCCGCGGCGCGCAGATATGGATCAACGAACTCATATGGCGGGAGTTCTACGCCCACATCCTGCAGGCCTTCCCCGCTGTGAGCCGCGACCGCCCCTTCCGTCCCGAAACCGAACACGTGCCCTGGCGCACGCATGCGGACGACCTCGCGCGGTGGAAAGCCGGCACCACGGGTTTTCCGCTGGTTGATGCCGCCATGCGCCAGTTGCTGGCCACGGGCTGGATGCACAACCGTGTGCGCATGCTCACCGGCATGTTCCTCTCGAAGCATCTGCTGATCGACTGGCGGCGCGGCGAGGAGTGGTTCATGGAGCAACTGGTGGACGGGGAACTCGCCGCGAACAACGGCGGATGGCAGTGGTCGGCCTCCACGGGCACCGATGCGGCACCCTACTTCCGGATCCTGAGCCCGGAGCGTCAGGCCGAGCGCTTCGACGCAGACGGCGCCTTCGTACGGCGCTACGTGCCCGAGATCGCGCACTGCAGCACCAAGGCCCTGTTGAAGCCCGGCCACCCCGAACTGCTCGCGGCGGGTTACCCCGCCCCGATGCTGGACACACGCGCCGCACGCGAGCGTGTGATGCAGGCCTTCCGTGCGGCAGGCCTCGCGGCTGCGGACGACGGCGCAGTATGAGCCCCGCCGTTCGCGACTACCTGGTGTTCCAGTGCGGATGGGCCGCCTGCGTGGCGTTTGGCAACCGCGGCGCGTTGCTCGCGCTTCTGGTCTTCGTGCCGCTGCAGGCGCTGTGGCCCGCGCGGCGGCGCACACGCGAGTGGCTGCTGGTGTCGGGCTTCAGCATTGCCGGCGTCGCCATGGATGCCGGCTGGCAAGCGATCGGCCTGTTGAGCTTCACGGGGCAACTCGTGCTCGGGATTCCGCTCTGGCTGGTCGTGCTCTGGCTGCTGTTCTCGGGAACGCTCTTCCACTCGCTCGCCTTCCTGCAGCAGCGTTTGTTGCTGGCGGCCATACTGGGAGCGACGGCCGGACCCTTGAGCTATCTGGCGGGTATGCGCCTTGGTGCGGCGACCAGCGTGCACGACGCGTGGACGGTGGCGCTCACAATGGCGCCGGCATGGGCACTGTTGCTTCCTGCCCTCGCGTACGCCGCACGCCCTCCCACTCCCGGAGACACATCGATATGAACAAGCAGGGACCGATCCGTCTCCTCGTCGCAGCTCTGATGGGTTGCATTCCCCTGCTGACAGTTGCGAGCCCTCTGCGCATCGAAGGCATCGCGCGCAGTGCCGCCGGGCAGGAGGTATACCGTGAGACGCACGACTTCGACGGCACCTCCCATCGCATCCTCTACCACGATCCCGCAGGCGCGCTGATCGCAGAGAAACGGCTCGATTACAGCTGCAGCGATTCGGCACCTGACTGGCAGCAGCACGACCTGCGCAATGGCATGCGTGTGGGCGGGCACTGGCGCGGAAGTGAGTATGTGCTGGAACACGATGGTCGCAGCGGCACCGTCTCGCCCGAGCGCGCACTGGTGGCCAGCTCAGGTTTCGATAACTACGTACGTGATCACTGGGTGGAACTCGCCAGCGGCAAGACGCGGGAGTTCGACTTCGCGCTTCCGGCCCGCTTGAGCACCATCGGCATGCGCATCTACAAGACACAGGGCATACCCGGAGAGAGCAGCATCACCGAATGGTTCAGTGTCGAACCTTCCTCCGGCATCTTCCGCCTCTTCGCCGGCAAGATCCTGCTCGGCTATGACGAGGCGCGCGGGCTGCAGTTCTACCGCGGGCCCTCGAACATAGGCGACGCCGAAGGGCGTGACGTGGAGGTCGAAATCCGGTACCAGCGCGTTCAGGGCGAGGCCGACCTGCCTGAACTGCCGCTCGCCCGCACACACGGCTCCCCGCAAAGCCACTGCCCCGGGAGTGACGCATGAGCCGGGAAATCGTGCTCGACGAGACCATCACCGTTCCGCGTTCGCTGCGCGATTGCTTCGCCTATGTCGCGGATTTCGCGCATGTGGAAGAGTGGGATCCGGGAGTGCGCAGCGCCGAGCGGCTGACGCCGGGCCCGCCGCGCACGGGCAGCGAGTACCGCGTCGTCATGAAGGCAGGCTTCTCGCTGCATTACACGGTGGTGGAGTTCGAGCCACAGGCGCGTGTGCTGATGGATGTACGCTCGTCGGTATTCGATGCCCGCGAAGAGATTCTCTTCGCGTCAACAACCGAGGGCACGCGCATCCGGTACATCGCGCGTTTCCGTCCGCGCGCGCTGCTGGACATCGCCGCGCGCATGGCGCCCGGGATGATGGATGCCGTCGGCAAGAGCGCGATGAGAGGGCTGCGCCGCGCGCTGCAAGACGCCTACACCGCACCCTCGGATCCTTCGCGTCACGAGCGCTGCGACAGGCTCGTGCTGCCCGGCATGTTCGGCTTTACGCGATTCGGCTACCGCAAGGCAAAGCGACGCTGGAAACCCGTGTCCGCACGCCTCGACGGCAGGCACATCGTGCTGACCGGCGCGACGTCCGGAATAGGCCTTGCGGCGGCGCACACGCTGGCGGCAATGGGCGCCGATCTCACGCTGGTAGGGCGCGACGGGAGCAAGCTCGCCGCCGTGGTGGATGCGGTGCGATCCAGCTCGGGGAATGCCTCGGTGCGAGCTGAAACGGCAGACCTCGCGTTGATGGCAGATGTGAATGCTCTCGCCGATCGCCTGCTCTCGCAAGGCAGGCCCATCTCCGCATTGATCAACAACGCGGGCGCTCTGTTCAACCCCCGGCAGGAAACGGAGGAAGGCCTAGAGAAGAGCTTCGCCCTGCTGCTGCTCGGTCCGTTCATCCTGACCGAGCGCCTGCACCCGCTGCTCGCGCAGGCGGGATCTGCGCGCGTGGTGAATGTGCTCTCGGGCGGGATGTACACCCAGCGCCTACGGGTGAGGGACCTGCAAAACACGCGGGGCCCTTACTCCGGCTCCGCTGCCTACGCGCGCGCCAAACGCGGGCTGATGATCCTTACCGAGGAGTGGTCCGCTCGCTGGCGAGCGGAAGGCATCGTGGTGAACGCCATGCACCCGGGATGGGCAGACACGCCGGGCGTAGAGAGTGCGTTGCCAGCGTTCAGGCGCCTCACACGGCCGCTGCTGCGAAGCCCGGCCGAAGGCGCGGATACGGTCGTCTGGCTCGCTGCCGCCACCGAGGCCGCACAGGCGAGCGGCCTGTTCTGGCTCGACCGGGAGCCCCACCCCAGCCACATCAGCGACAAAACCCTGGAAAGCGGCGAGGACCGCGCAGCCTTGGTGGCCGCGCTGGAGGGATTTCTCACCGAAGGTCCTGGACATCCGGACACCCAGCGCCGCGGCCGCAGGAGTAAAGGCTGAACACCACGGCAACAACCAGGCGCGCAACCGATCTGGTGATGCTGTTCATCGAAGAGGCAGAGCGCGCACGGCCAGCGACACCAGCGGTGGTGCTGGAGCATCCTGACCATCTCCGGATCCAGGCAGAACAGGAAGGCCTGCGACAGTTGCTCGCTGAACTCCTTCGCATCGGGATAGCTGCCGCGCTGCACCGTGCAGAGATCCGGCTCGAGCTTGGTGCTCGTCCGGGATGCAGTTTCCACCTGCGCGACAACGGCCACGGGCAAGCTCAGGATCTGGGCCATGCCGCGAGCGTCGCGGCACGCATCGGCGCGACACTGTGGCAGGAGCACGAAGCGGGCTGGGGATGCACCATCCGCGTACTCCTTGCGGGCTCTCCGGCAGATGACGATGTCAGCGCCGGCCCCTACACTGGGCCGGTTCCACTGCGGTAGATCCGGGATGAATGCACTGCGCAAGCTGATAGCCTCCGAGTCGGGTGGAGGCATCCTGATGATGCTGGCCGGTGCGCTGGCGCTGATCCTCGCCAACTCCCCCCTGCAGCACGCCTACGGTACTTTCTTCGGCATGGAGATGCAGGTACGGGTGCACGAACTGAACGTGCAGAAGCCGCTGCTGCTGTGGATCAACGATGGCCTCATGGCGATCTTTTTCTTCACCGTCGGACTGGAACTCAAGCGCGAAGTGTTGGGCGGGGAACTCTCCAGCCCGCGCAAGATCGCACTGCCCGCCTTCGCCGCACTCGGCGGAATGGTGGTGCCGGCGCTGGTCTACAGCGCATTGAACCAGGGCGACGCATTCGCCATGCGCGGCTGGGCCATCCCCACCGCCACCGACATCGCATTCGCACTCGGCGTGATCACGCTTTTTGGCCGCAACGTCCCCACCACGCTGAAGCTCTTCCTCGTGACTCTCGCCATCGTCGATGACATCGGCGCAATCATCATCATCGCCATGTTCTACACGGCCGACATAGCCCCGCTCTCGCTCGCCATCGCGGGAGCTTGCTGCGTGGTGCTGCTCGCGCTGAAC
>Ga0315905_10003566_pt1 | contig 16032 bp, 18 predicted proteins | sample LakEriMetagenome_5_FD_203522 | JGI IMG/M metagenome (GOLD analysis project Ga0315905, IMG submission 203522) | Freshwater fungal communities from buoy surface, Lake Erie, Ohio, United States - Buoy 4 MA121 | ecosystem: Environmental > Aquatic > Freshwater > Lake | place: USA: Lake Erie, Ohio... | reverse complement strand
CGATAACCCAGAGATTCGGAACTTGGTGTTTGTTTCAGATGACTCAGAAACTATGAAGTGGGTATTCCCAACGCAAGATCAAGATCTGGTCAGCGTTCATCCATTGAGGAATGGTTCTGGTGAAATGAAAGGCATTTATGTTGAGTCTGTTGCAAAGTCATCTGAACCAAAGGCTTCCGGCTTTCACTTGAGTTCAATTTACTTGGTGTCTGCTGATGGGTCTGTTTTAAAGAAGGTTTTGTCCGATGTTGATGAGGTAGTGAACAGGCGCAACGATGCTCATAAGTTACGCTTAATCTATAAGAAACAAAATACCGTCCGAATGGCTCAGATTGACATGCAAGATTTCAAATTGCTGACCGATCGTGAGCTAGCCAAGCTGAATTAATTGGGGTCAGAGCAACATTAATTAATGTTGCTCTGACCCCAATTATTAGTTATCAAAAAACTTTGAGTTGATCTCCATGCTCTGATGCAGCACTCTTACCACTGTAATGCCTTGATGGGTTGGCAAATAGTAAATTGCAAAAGAGGTAGATGAAGGCCACGACCTAAGCTTTGCTTGCAGATCAGCTCTTACCCTACCCATCAAAGGCTGAAATGCCAGAACCTTTGATTCTTGTGCTATTCGGTCCAGAACTGAGTCGGCATTGTTCGTGTCTGTTTGTGCAATGAAAATCCAAACTTCTTCTAAATCAATTTCTGCTTGGTGACTTAGAAGAACGTTCGGCATGCATTCACTTTTTAGATAATCGAGCCTTCCGTTTTATCGCATCGATGTCCATCTTTTTCACTTTGCCGCTTTCAATGTCCTTCATTCCCTTTGCAATTTCTGCCTGCAAATGACTCAGGTTGGCAGATTGAATTTGTTGATAGGTTTCAAATAAGCGAAGCGCTTCACGAATGACTTCACTGGCTGAGCCATAACGTCCAGAAGCAACTTGCTCTCGCACTCGATCTTCTAATGCTTTTGGCAGGGAAACGTTAAGAGTCATGATCAATCCTTAATGGCAATATTTGCCATATATTGCCACACTTCTGCTCATCTGTGTATTGCATTAATTGGGGTCAGAGCAACATTAATTTGGTCAATCAAAAGGGGAAGAGGCTAATGGGGGCTGACGATTTGTGGTACTTCACCATGAGGAAGCCACCATTAGCCTCTTCCCCTTTTGATTGGAAATTAATGTTGCTCTGACCCCAATTAAATGACCCCGATCTTTAGCCCAGTCAGCGGCAAGTCATAACGACTCTCCCAAGTCTGCCCTGCCACCAACGGCCAAGCATCAGTCCAAGTGCCGGTGGTAATCACATCGCCTTCTTTGACATCTGGTGCACCGGAGCATTGACGCAGAGCCTTCATAAAGTGAAGTAAAGCCATTAGCGGGCTGTCCAAAACATTGGTAGCCTGCCCCTTCTCTACCACTTTGCCCTCATGTACCAACTCAAGCGACATACCTGCAAGCAACTCATGCAATTGCGCGCCATTTGTGGCTACATCTTTCAGAGGCGCCTGCTGTCCAACAAGCAGATGAGCATGCAAGCCACTGTCGGTCACTGTATCCGCCACTTTAAATTTCCAATCTAGCGAATGCGATTGAACAATTTCAAAACCAGAGGCCATCCACTCAATGGACTCAAACAAGCTTTGCACAGTAAGGTCTGCAGGCGGCGTGCAGCGCATGCCAAAGACCAACTCGGGCTCAAGCCGCGGCTGGCTCATGTGGCTTATATCCACAGTGCCCTCGCCCTGCGCATTAGCCATGGTCAAAGTGGTGTTCCAAACCGTGCCCCAAATGGGCTCGAACACCTGATAGCGCTCCCAAATACTGCGGTTGGTAAACCCAATTTTGTAACCCCGAGGCTGCTCACCTCGAGCTTCCCTGAGCTTTCTAACTTGCAAGGCAGTTTGATAAGCCTGCGCAACATCAGCAGTAATGCTGGCCAGCTGAGCGTCTGACCAAAGCAGACCTTCATCGATATGTTTCAAAAGCGTTTGCGGTGTCATGTGTTGCTCCTTAAATAATTGGGGTCAGATCAACATTAATTTTCAAGCTACTTCTAAAACAGGCAACTTTTCTACCTTGGTTTTAGAGACACGCTTTTCTTCATTGGCAGGCAATCCGCGAATCGGCCGCAATATGGCATCTGGCACTGCGCCTCTGCGCCTTCGAACCATTTTGCCGCCAACATCGTAAAGCATAGGCCGAGGCGCTTCAGCCATCCAGATGTGCGAACCCTTAAAGTCGACCAGCGCATTTTGATTGTGGTGCTTTTTAATCACCCTCACAATAGTGCCGATGTTTTCTGGATTGTGCGCGGTAATTACAACGGCTAAATCGCCAGGTTTGCAATTGAGTTTTGTCATGAGTTTCTTCTTTTAAAGGACTTTGTCAAAATTCTAAGTTTTAACAGGCCCACCTCGTGAGCCCGTGTCAATTACTTCACTTCGCTCAAGGGTGGAATTTTGATCCACTCACCTGGTTGAAATGTTTCGTTCCGTCTGAGCCATCGCCAAAACTTGCTCCTCACCCATCCGGTAGCTAAGCGATAGGCGTCAACTCGCCAAAGCCATTGTTCTACGATACAAATATGCCCCTCTGGGAAAATTCCATGGTCGACATAATGGAAAAGAATTAGATTAAGCAAATACTCTCTTGTGCAAAAGCAGTAGTAATGACCGCCAAAGAAAGTGCTTGTCTTTTGCGGATAGCAAGAATCCACAATTTTCTTGGCATCTGCAATGACTTCAAGATCGTCAATGTCTGGCGAAATGTTGGCGTACCAAACTTGTTCGCCGTAATAAGTTTTCATTCCTCCCCATGCCGTTTGCCTACGCCCTTTTATTTTGGGGAATAGAGAAAAAACAATTGGGGTCAGAGCACAATTAATTTTTGGCTCGGATGGTGAACTAGTGGGGTGGGAATTAATCATGATCTGACCCCAATTATTCGTCGTCTTCGTCGTCTGAATGCAGTTCATTCAAGCCGCGTTCTTCTCGGCGTCGGTCTACCCATGTGTCTACTCGTTGGGTGACTAAATCTCCAAACTCGGCATAAAAGCTAGAGCTTGCGTCTACGATGAAACCTTGTACTTCTTCGCGGTTGTAGCCATGATCGCCAAAGTTCGCTTCTAGGCAGCAGAACAAGTCCCAGCCTTTGATGAAAAAGTCGAAAAGTTCTATGAGGGTGAGCGGCCTGAGGGAAGTTCTGGTTCTCTCGTCGAGAGTCATGTCCTCGTATTCATCCACCACTCGGTAATGGATGCGCGATGCGCCCCGTTTGGCGTACACACAGGTCACATCTTGCATAGTAGATGCAATAGTGATGCGCGCAATTTCGACTTCTTGCGCTTCTCGGTTGGGCAAATACTCGCCGCCCATCCAGGAAGGATGAATGCCACTCTGAGCCTTTCGTTGCTCATGAGTAAGCTCAGGCTCTGAAATGATGGCATTTGCAAGATGAATGTCACCCGATTTAAGGGCGCGTTCATACATCGCCTTTCTTTCAGCGCCTTTGATGTCAGATGCGAGCTTGATGTTGTTGTCGTAAGCCCAAAAATAGGACTCGGGGCGAAAGGCAAGGTCAATTGCCAATGGGCGTAGCTGGGACATGGTCCACCTCCTTTTTAGCGACTTTGACAAAATGTCGGGGGCCGCAATAGAGAACAAATCTCCCCAACCGTTTAGGACGGTCAAGCCATAAAAAAACCCGCCTCAAGGGACGGGTTTGACTTCGGATGTTTGCTGCTAGAGCCTCATCTGCCTTTTAGGCAAACCACCTTGCCCGAAAGCAGGTTGGTACAGGCGTCAAACCCGTTCTTGATGTATTGAAGATAATATAACAAACAAATTAAGTCTGTGCAAATTAATTTTTGGTCATTGCGCTTTGATGCCGTTGGCCTTAATCAGGCTACCCCATTTTGTAATTTCTGAACCCAGATGATCTGACAGATCTTTGGGAGAACCACCGAGAGGGGTGGCACCAATATCTGCCAAGCGCTTTGTAAAAGCTGGATCTTTGAGAATTTTGTTCACTTCTAAATTCATTTTGGCAATGATTTCTGGTGGCGTGCCTCTAGGTGCCAACAAGGCAAACCAAGTGGTCGACTGCAACTTAGGAAAACCCAATTCGGTGGTGGTAGGTACATCTGGCAAGGCAGGTGAACGCGAGGGCGACATGACCGCCAGGGCATTGACTTTGCCTGCTTTAACTTGTGTTGCAATGCCTGGAATTAATTGAAACATCAATTGAATTTCGTTGGAAATTAGGTTGGTGGTAGCGACGCCCGGGGCGTTAAATGGCACATGGACCATTTTGGTACCCGTTTCACGCATGAACAATTCGCCGGCCAAGTGCATCGAACTGCCAATGCCCGTAGATCCAAAATTCAACTTACCCGGGTTGGCTTGTGTATAGGCAACAAATTCCTTCACAGTCTTGGGTGGCAAAGTTGAGTTAAGCACCAAGATATTAGGCACATCACAGATGAGTGCAATGGGGTCAAAATCTTTTTGTGGATCGTAGGCAATTTTTTCATAGAGGTTAATGTTGACTGCCAAAGTGCCCGCCCACGAAAACAAAAAACGATAACCATCAGGCTGAAACTTTGCCGCAGCCGCAGCGCCAATGTTGCCATTGGCACCTGGTCGGTTGTCAATCACAATGCTGGTCTTTAAGTTGATGGCCAGTTGCTCGGCTAGCAATCTGGCGATCGTGTCTCCTGTGCCACCACCGCCAGGCGAAGGCACAGTGAGCTGAATAGGACGGCCCGCTGCAGGCCAATCGTTGGCGTTGGCGGCTCCCACTAAAGCAAAACTCAAAAGCAGTGCCAAGGGTTTTAGTTTGCGCATAAATTTGTACATAGAAAATCTCTACTAAAAGTTAAACAGAAGGAAAAATAGGTTCGCCCAAATTGAGCATCAGCCTGTTGGCCCAAGCAAAAATAGCGATTGAATGAATCAGGTCTAATATTTCTGAATTCTGAAGACCCGCGTCTTTTAATTTTTGAATACTACTGACATTGACATGATCTGGGTTGAGTGTCAATTCAATTGAGAAATCAACAATTGCACGCTCCCGATCTGATGTGCCAGCGCCATGCGGTTCTTCAAAAACTTGCTCAATCACATCTTGTCTTTTGGCCAATTGCTCAAAGCGTTGCGCATGCACTGATGCGCAATAAACGCATCCGTTGATTTTAGAGACCACAGTAGATGCAAGCTCGCGCTCAGCCCGCGATAAACCGCCAGGCGCATACATGATGGCATTGAAGGCCAACGACCTTTGGCGCAAAATTTCTGGTTGATGGACTAAAAATAAATAGTAATCAGACTCTTTTGCTTTGGGGTGACTTTCTTCTAAAACCGATATCTGTGCAGGTGTTGCCTGCGCTAATTGCACGACATCGAGCCAAGCCTTCCAACCCAGTGTGTCGTTGGTAAAACCATTGATGTGGATGGGCGCACTCATGACGCCAACTCCAATGCCTTCATGGCACGCAAGCCTGCAGCCAATCGAACTTGGTAAGACACAAATGAAATGAGTTGCGCCAATGTCACCACTTCAGGGGTACTGAGTCCAGCCTTTGGCAACGCAGACAAAGCCATCTTGTCGGCGCTAATGGGCTTGGTAATTAGGGTGTGCGTGAAATTCAAAATAGCTTCGAGGCGCGCATTTCCAATACCCTGAATGTCGGACTTTTGAATCAAAAGAATGGTCTGCAAATTAGCACCCAACTTTTGCAATCTGCTTTCATACTCCGCAGCCAAATCTGGCGAAGGCGTGAGTAAACAAGCATAAAGCGCCACATAAAGTCTTTCCTCAACACTCAGTCCAGGCAAGGCTGGATCAAACAACCCGTCTTCACTGCCCTGCGTAGCGAAAACTACTTTTTCACGCTCGCGCCTTGCGGCATAAGTTTGACTTTGAGGTAACAAACCTACCAATCGGTCAAGTGTGTCTGATGGACTCTGATTCAACATTTTGCTTCCTTTGAATAAAGTTTTTTTAAACTTGAGGTGGGGCTGCAGGCGTCCATTCGTCTCCCAACAATTCTGGCTCAGAATAAGCTTTCATGCGCTCAAAATGAGCCTCAATATCTTCATTGTAAAAATGTGAAGCAATGCTCTTTGCCAATCTTTTTGCGCCATCGCTGATGGCCGGTATATCGCCAGAAACGGTTCCGTGACTTAAAGCGGCCGGATAGCAGAAGCAGTGAATGCGAGACAAACCTGGACACGCGCCCGGCGTTTTTTCTAAAAACTCAAAGCCTGGTCCTAAATCTGGTGAGTCAATCATTTCTTGATTGCCAGGCTGTTCTGAAGTTTGAAGTCGATTGCCCCACGACAAAACGTGCGGAGCAAAGGCTGAATATTCTGGTCGATTCCACCAGTCAATTTTGAAACCTGTTGAGAAAATCAGAAAGTCTAAAGTGAATGTACCGCGAGAAGTTTTGACGACAACTTTTTCATTCTCGATTTCTATTTTTTCTAGTGCGCACCCCAGATTAAATTTGGCATTTGAAAATTGTGAAACTCTAAGCGTACTGCCCCTTGGCGAAGGCACTTGTTGCGTGCCTAAATAATGTCTGATTCGCCACTTCCATTCGGGACTTAAATGGGCAAAGCCTTGAACCATACCCGCATTGCCAGCACCTTTGCCTTTATTGATGCGCGGTAAATCTGTTCTTCGCACAATAAGATCTACTTGCGCAGCGCCCTCTTCCAATGCGGTTGCGGCGCTGTCCATGGCCGAAGCACCTGCACCCACCACACCCACACGCTTATTGCGCAATGTGCTGTAGTCAAATGCATCGGATGAATGAACCCAATAGTGAGCAGGAATTGTTTTGGCAATTTCTGGCAGGTAAGCACCACCCAAGCCATCACGCCCTGTGGCCATAATTAAGCGACGTGCATAAACAGTTTGCAGACCTGTTGGAGATTGAATATGCAGTTCAACCAATTGGTCTGCACGTGGTTGGACTTTTTTGACTTCATGCAAATTGAGTACTTCAAGCTTCAGGACTTTTCGATACCAACGCAAATAATCCATCCACTGCAACCTTGGAATTTTGTCAAGTTCGTCCCATGCAGATAGACCAAACTGGCATTCATACCATGCACGAAATGTGAGCGACGGAATGCCAAGTGCAGGACCCGTAAGCTGTTTGGGTGAGCGCAATGTTTCCATGCGAGCCGTGGTGACCCAAGGCCCTTCAAAACCTTCTGGCGATTTGTCAAATACAAGTGCTTGCACACCCATCATCTTGAGAGCACCGGCTGCCGACAAGCCAGCCATACCGCCACCAATAATTGCCACCTCCAAAACCGGAGAGCCATTGTGCATTCGTTCAATGACCCAACGCTTGGCAGGTAACTCTAGCCAAGCAAGGTCCTGAAGCAAACGCGCTTCCAACTCACTCAATTTTTCTTCAATAGGACCCATGAAACCTCATAGAAAACAACAATATTTGGTCAAAGCCTAGGCTCAGCCTTGAAGAATACTACAGAGCCAGCCTTAGGGTGTCACTTATTAAGATTACCCCGTGTAGTGACGAACCTCAAAGCTCGCCTTCTTCCACGAATAGTTCTCCAGGTCAGCACATGTAAACGGCCCATCGGCAGGCCGCCAATCGGGCTTTCCAAATCTGTCTGCCCTGTCCATGCGCACTGCCAAATAATGACGTTGCGCCAAATAGGCCAGCACATGGTCTGGGCACTGCTGCAGTAAGGTTTCAAATGAGGCCAACCATTCGCGCGGGCAATCCTTCACCCGCTCGTAAACCCACTCTTCAGCCAGCATCACCCCTTCATCACAGCTCTGCTCGAGCAATACCCAAATGTGGTTTTCGCCGACGAACTCCTCCCATTCTTCTAACAAAGACTCAAAGTCTTCATCTTCCTCCGCCATATTTTGCAAGTGCAAAAGTTCATCCGGCAATTCCTCAGCACAATCTGCAGCCGCATAGTGCTGATATTCAGGAAAGCTGCTTAAGCATTCCACAACCCAAGCTTTTTGCTCTGGCAATAACAAATCAAAGTCATTCATAGGCATTGGTTGTACCCATTCCCCCGCCATCCAGCAAGACTGTCATTTGACACAGCGCTAATTTGCGTCAAAGATTGAGCTTCTTTAATTGGGGTCAGATCACAATTGTTTTTACTCGACTCAATCGCTCTCATCAGCAACGAACAAGCCAACGCCATAGTGATATCGGGCTCACACGGTGGCCGCTCAGCCGCTGAATTTGTATTGGCACTCAGCCAAAGGCCAAGCTGCGTTTTCTTTAACGATGCGGGCGGGGGGAAGGATGATGCAGGCAAAGTAGCTTTAAAAATGCTACAATCTCACAACATACCCTGCGCTTGTTACTCACATATGTCTGCCAGAATTGGAGAAGCGCAAGATGGATATGACAATGGACTTGTAAGCGGCCTTAACGAATTGGCCAAAGCGCTAGGCATTGAATTGAACATGCCTGTTGATGAGGCTGTTAAATTATGTTAGCTGAGACAATTAATTGGGGTCAGAGCAACATTAATTTAGTCAATCAAAAGGGGAAGAGGCTAATGGGGGCTTCCTCATGGTGGGGTACCACAAATCGTCAGCCCCCATTAGCCTCTTCCCCTTTTGATTGGAAATTAATGTTGCTCTGACCCCAATTAATTATGCGTACCAACAAGCTATTTGCCACTCTTCTGTTGCTGCTCAGTTGCAGTCTGCACGCTTCCACACTACAAGGCAAAGTGGTGGGCGTGGCAGATGGCGACACAATTACGGTTCTAGACGCCACCAACACCAAACACAAAATTCGTTTACAAGGAATTGACGCACCTGAGAAGGCTCAGGCATTTGGACAAAAATCGAAGCAGTCTTTAAGCCAGATGGTTTACAACAAACAAGTGGTGGTTGAGTATCAGAAGAAAGACAAATATGGCCGAACCTTGGGCAAGGTGTTACACAACGGCACAGACGTTTGTTTAGAGCAAATTAAATTGGGCATGGCTTGGCATTACAAACAGTACAAGTCGGATCAACCCAAAGAAGACCGCGAAACATATGCTCAAGCTGAGCTTGCGTCAAGATCGATGGCCGTGGGTATCTGGAAAGACAAAAATCCAACCCCGCCTTGGGAGTTTAGAAAGCAGGCGAAAAATTAATTGGGGTCAGAGCAACATTAATTTGCAGGGTAACAACTATTGCATTCTGGCCACAAATTCTTAAACTTTCTTCTTCAGTTTAGGAGATGTAACATGAAGGTTTCACGACGCGTATTTAGCAGTGCATTAGGCATACTTGGCGCCACCCCTATTTGGGCTCAAACGGGTCCGTCTTTCCCCAACCGCCCTATCAAAATTGTCCCATTTGGTACAGCTGGCGGGCCCATTGATACTTTGGCCAGAATCTATGGCGAGAAGCTTCAGCAGCGCTGGGGACAACCCGTCGTGATCGATGCAAAGCCAGGCGCAAGTGGCATCATCGCTGCAGACTTTGTAGCGAAAGCACCAGCAGATGGCTACACCGTCATGATGACGCTGCCCCTAACCCACGTGAACAACGCCATACTGCAAACAAAATTGCCCTACGACCCCGTTAAGAGCTTTACGCCCTTAAGTATGTTGGCCACTGGCGGTCCCATGTTGGTTGCTAGAGCCAATGCGCCATTTAACAACATCAAAGAATTTGTTGAATACGCCAAAAAGAAAGGCAACATGAACTACGGCACTTGGGGCACTGGTTCTTCTGCGCACTTATTTGGTGAATTACTTTCACAACAAGCTGGCGGTAAATTGGTTCACGCAGCTTACAAATCTGAGGCTGCTGCCCACAATGATTTATTTGGTGAACTCTTAGACTTTGCTTGGGCCAACCCCTCAACAGCCAGAAACCAATCGCAAGCTGGCAAGCTCAAAGTGCTAGGCATTGCAGGTACAAAACGCGTCTCAACCATGCCCAACGTAGCCACTTTTTCTGAGCAAGGCTATAAGGGATTTGACGTCGACAGCTGGATTGGCATGTATGCTCCAGCCAATTTGCCCGCAGAAATTCAAAATAATTGGGTTACGGCTTTGCGAGAAATTACCATGCTGCCAGAGATTCAAGCCAGATTGGTGAGCTTTGGTTTTGAGCCTCTGGGCAACACGCCCGCACAGTTTGCAGAAGTCTTCAAAGCAGACTTTCCCAGGGTTGCAGAACTCATCAAAGCCGCTGGCGTGACTGCACAATAAGGGCCAATGTGATGCAAGATTTTGCTGCCTCTGGAAAACGCGTCATTCCCATTCAAATTGACACCGGCACCGCCTACGGCAAACCCGAGCCCACCTCCAAATTAGAGCTGGCGCAAGTAGGCAAAGGCACCCCTATGGGTGAATTAATGCGTCGATATTGGCATCCAATTGGCATGCTGGCTGACGCCACTGAAACGCCCAAAAAAGTAAGAGTGTTGGGTGAAGACTTGATCTTATTCAGAGACAAGTCTGGTAACCCAGGCTTGGTTTACCCCCACTGCGCTCACCGTGGTGCATCTTTGTTTTATGGCAAGGTTGAAGAAAAAGGCATTCGCTGCTGCTACCACGGATGGCTATTTGATGTGAAGGGCCATTGTCTTGAGCAGCCCTGCGAGCCCAATGGCGGTAAAAACTTGGACGAAGCCAGGCAACCTTGGTATCCGGTGCAAGAACTGTACGGACTCATTTGGGCCTACATGGGGCCACCAGACAAGAAGCCCATATTGCCTCGATATGAATGTTTAGAAACCTTAGAAGAAGGTGAATTTTTAGAAACCAATGATGACAGCATTGGCGGCGGCGGACCGCAAATCATTCCCTGCAATTGGTTGCAGCATTACGAAAATTTAGTCGACCCTTTTCATGTCGTCATCTTGCATTCTTCCTTCAGTGGCACCCAATTTGTAGAGCAGATGGCATTAATGCCAAAAGTAACTTGGGATACACAAGAGCACAGTGTTAGAACAGTTTCACTCAGGCAATTGCCCGATGGCAAAACACTCCGTCGAATCAGTGAAGCCGGCTTGCCCACTCTTCGCGTCATTCCCAGCCCTCGCATTGGCCGCTATGGCATGGTCGAATCTTTAGGTTGGGTGCTGCCCATCGACGATCATTCATTCAGAATTTTTGTTGTGGGTCGCGTCAAAGAACAAGGCGAGCTAGTCAAAATGCGTTCTCGCTTGAACGGCAAACTTTGGGAGCATTTAACCGAAGAAGAGCACCAACAATTTCCGGGCGACTACGAAGCTATGGTGGGGCAAGGCCCAATTGCCAAGCATTCTGAAGAATATTTAGCAACTTCAGACGGTGGCATCGTCAAACTTCGCAGGTTGCTCACGCTACAACTAAAAGCACTAGAAAAAGGCAACGACCCTGCAGGCGTCAGCTTTGACCCTCTTTCAGAGCCAGTGAAATTTACTGCTGGAAATTTTTTAGAGTAGTTGTTACACAACTATTGCCGGCTAATTGGGGTCAGATCAACATTAATTTTTTAACAATAGAGTCCATTTTTAAAATGTCAGCCCTACAACTAGAACAACTTGTTGAAAAATATTTCGCAGCAGTAGACAACAAAGACCTGTCTGCTGTTCTGTCTTTTTTAACCCCAGACGCAACATTTACGATTGCAACTTATCAAAGCACGTTCAAAGGTCGCGATACCGAAATCTCAGAGATGTTTGAACGCTTGTTTGCCAGATACGACAAGATTGTGCATGCAAATTTTGATCACTTCCCCTCTGGTCCAAATAAGATCAGCTCTAGGTTTGAAGTACAAAATTCAAAAATTGGTTCACCTACGATTTACAAAAATAATTGCAATTTTTTTAAACTCCAAGGCAACTACTTCCATGAAGTCTATGTCTACATGAGCGGTGACAACGCCTTGGCTTAGTCAGTGCCGACAAATTTAATTGGGGTCAGAGCAACATTAATTTGGTCAATCAAAAGGGCAAGAGGCTAATGGGGGCTGACGATTTGTGGTACTCCACCATGAGGAAGCCCCCATTAGCCTCTTGCCCTTTTGATTGGAAATTAATGTTGCTCTGACCCCAATTAATTCCACTGGCTCACGTAGTAAGCCTCTGCACATTTAAGCTCTGCTTATCGGTCTAGTCCACCACAGGGCTGGGGAAGTTGTTCCATATTGCTGACCCCGACATTCGTCAAATCAGCTAAAAAGGAGATCAAGAAATGAACCTCTCAAATAGCAGTTCAACACCATCAGGCATGGGCCTTAGGTGCAAAGACGGCGACATGGCTGTCATTGTGGGCGATGTGCCAGGCTGCGAAGGCAACATTGGTTGCATCGTCCAAGTGCGCGGCCCCACCACCAAACTCTCCGGCTATATCTGCTGGCGAATCAAGCCACTAGAGAACAGAAAAATACTCATCCGAGAATTTAACGGCACTATCGTCAGTGAAAAAGTTTTTTGGAATTCAAGAATCCATCATCCAGACTGCTTCTTAGTGCCCATACGCCCACCTGAAGATGGCAAAGCTATCGAAACAAGCAAAGATTTAAAAATTGAAAGAACAGATCATGCCAATGTCTAAGCTCTCCAGCGCCCTTGCGCTAGCAGTGCAAGCCCACGAAGGCCAAGTTCGCAAAAGCACCACCATCCCCTACATCTCACACCCCATGGCCGTTGCATCCATTGCACTTGAATTTGGTGCTTCAGAAGACCAAGCCATAGCCGCCCTCCTTCACGATGCCATTGAAGATGGAGGTAACAAATACGCCAATATCATCAAAGCCCAATTTGGCGATCATGTTCACGATTTGGTCCAAGGCTGTACCGATGGCACACCCGACCACACCGGCCAAAAAGCCCCTTGGTTAGAAAGAAAGACAGCCTACTTGGAACACTTGCAAAAAGTATCCGATGACATCTTGCTGGTCAGCTGCTCAGACAAACTCCACAACGCCCGAGCCATCGTGGCCGACCTAATCAACGAAGGCCCGTCAGTTTTCGAAAGATTCAGCAGCACCCCAGAGCAAACCCTCTGGTACTACCGCCAACTGGCAACCATCTTTAACAACCGAAAAGCGCCACCAGCCAAAGCCTTGGAATCTGCAGTCTCCCAAATGGAAGCCCTCTCCCAAGGTGCTTGGTAATTTAATTGGGGTCAGAGCAACATTAATTTGGTCAATCAAAAGGAGAAGAGGCTAATGGGGGCTGACGATTTGTGGTACCCCACCATGAGGAAGCCCCCATTAGCCTCTTCTCCTTTTGATTGGAAATTAATGTTGCTCTGACCCCAATTAAATTATTGACACTTGATTTAAACAGTTTTAGTGTTAATATAGGTTCATGTCCAAAACTTTCAGTCTTGATGAACTCTGCACCCTCACCGACTTGCCCAAGCGCACAGTGAGGTACTACATGCAAATGGGACTGGTAGACCGGCCCATTGGCGAAACCAGAGCGGCTCACTACCTCTCTCAACACCTAGACCAGCTTTTAAAAGTCAAACAACTTTCAGACGCTGGCATCTCCTTAGAACGCATTGCAGAAATTCAAAACGGTGAAGAACTGCAAATACCCACCAAGCCCCGCAAGCCTGGCGACATTCAAGTCAAGAGCCACATCCACGTAGCCCCTGGCATTGAGTTGCAAATTAGCCCCGAAGAAGCCGACATGAGCCCCGAGCAAATCAGAGCCCTTGTCAAAGCAGTCATGAAAACCATCCAAGAAATCAAGGCCTAAACATGTACGAAGAACAAGAAACCTGCTCCCTCACCTGCGGCGGTGAAGAAGTTGCCATGAAATCTGTGCACGTGCACGGTAAGTTAGACGGCTTGCTGCTCAGAATGAAAACAAGGCAGACCTACACCAACCAAACTGAAGACACCCTAGAAACCGTCTACACCTTTCCATTGGCCTGGGGCGCATCACTCTTAAACTTAGCCGTAGAACTCAACGGCAAACGCCTTAACGGCACCGTGATAGAAAAAAAACAAGCCGTCAAAAAATACGAAAAAGCCATCGATAACGGCGACACACCCATCATGGTGGAGCGCTCAGGACGTGGCTTGTACACCGCCAACTTGGGCAACCTCCTCCCCGGCGAAACAGCCGTCATTGAAATCGAATACGCACAGCTTCTAAACTTTGAAGCCGACCGCATCAGACTCAGCATTCCCACCACCATCGCCCCACGCTACGGCGACCAACACCTTCAAGGCGGACTACAGCCCCACCAAACTGCCGCAGCAAATGGCTTGGTGGAATACGGCTTCTTCATGACCTTGGACATTCATGGCACTGCAGCCAAAGGCATGGTCAGTAGCCCCACACACGCCATCAAAACCACCAAAAACTCTGACGGCGTCAACGTCCAACTTGGCAAACAAGCCTACTTAGACCGCGACTTTGTGCTCCTCATTGAAGACCTTCAAGGCGAATCATTCTGCATAGCCGGCCCCGACACAGAAGGCAGCAACACCACCGCCATCATCACCAGCTTTTGCCCCAAATTGCCGCCCTCCAAGCCCAATGCACTCCGCCTCAAAATACTTTTAGACTGCTCTGGCTCCATGGCCGGCGACAGCATGGTGCAAGGCCGCTTGGCCCTGCAGCACTTATTCAAATCATTCAATGCCAACGACTGCTTTGCCTACACACGATTTGGCAGCAGCGTAGAGCGCGAAACACCGCGCATGGTAATGGCCGACAGCGAGCGCATTCAAAGCTTGCTACAAAAGTTGCCCAAAACAGAAGCCGACCTGGGTGGCACCGAACTAGGCGATGCCATGAACGACGTCTTCAAAATGGGTACCCGCGTCAATTCACGAAACCCCAAAGAAGATGCGTTGCCCACCGACGTGTTAATCATTACCGATGGTGAAGTTTGGAACATTGAAAACATCATTGCCTTGGCACGCACAAGTGGTCACCGCGTTTACACCATTGGTGTGGGCAGCGCACCCGCAGAAAGCTTGTTGCGTGAATTGGCCAAGGACACTGGCGGTACGTGCGAATTTGTAACGCCCAACGAAGACATGCGAGGCGCCGTAGACCGCATGATCACACGCATGCGATCTGCCCACGAAGTGCGCTTTGCCATTCAATGGAATGCCATTGAAGACAAACACAAAGACCACGAATGGGCCAGCACCCTGCCCCCTCAATTGATCGATGGCGAAACCGTGCACCTGTATGCCAGGTTGCCTGCTAAAACAGAATCGCCTCCAGTTTTAATTTGCAAGACTTTAGTCAAAGCACAAGAGCATGAAGTAAGCCGCGCCAAGCCCTTAAGCATCACATGGGACACTGAAGGCATTGTGGCCAGGCTGTGCGCAGCCGCGCAAATTACCGAGCTGACTGAAGACAAAGCAGACACCAAGTTGGCCAAGTCTTTGGCGGTCAAATACCAATTGGTCACCCAGCACACCAACTTCTTTTTGGTACACGAACGCGCAGAAGAAAACAAAGCAGAAGGATTGCCCAAGTTGCAACAAATAGCGCAAATGCAAGCTGCAGGTTTTAGCGGAAATGGCACGGCATGGCCGCCAGGCACCATTATTTTGCAGTGCAAAATGAGTCGTTCGACAACATCATTTGAGTACGACGAAAGCAGCAACTCCTCCAAGTTAGGCGGAGACTATGGCCGCCTCAACACCCCCAGCGTTTGGCGCACCAACAGAACAGCTGTGTCAGCAAAATCAAGCATGTCTGGTTTGCAAGGCATGGACGATGTTGAAATTCCAGCTTTCCTGCGAAAACAGGCACCCACGCTGGATGAAATGATTCAAAGATCTATTACAACGCCAGGCAATTTACAAGAATTGAGCAGTACCGATACTTCCTTAGTGGCTAAGGTGGTTAGCAAAGTCAAAGATTGGGTGACGCCAAGCACGGCAACACCCGCGAAGCCTCTGCCCCAACATGCCTCTTTAGAAGACATTGCCAAGGTACTGAACGCAACATCCCTAAAAGCCACATCGTTCCGCCTCGCTTTACAACAAGCACTGAAACTCAATCTCAAACCTGAGTACTCTCAGATCATCATCGACCTTA
>Ga0315905_10003565_pt1 | contig 16036 bp, 14 predicted proteins | sample LakEriMetagenome_5_FD_203522 | JGI IMG/M metagenome (GOLD analysis project Ga0315905, IMG submission 203522) | Freshwater fungal communities from buoy surface, Lake Erie, Ohio, United States - Buoy 4 MA121 | ecosystem: Environmental > Aquatic > Freshwater > Lake | place: USA: Lake Erie, Ohio... | reverse complement strand
TCCGAAGCCCTTCCGAAAAAGGGATTGAAAAAGAAAATGAAGAAAAGAAAGATACCGGTTTTCATCTGCTTGCGGCTACGCGTGCTTTTTTGCCTGTGATCAAAATCTAAACTTAATACTATCCAATTTTCCTGAAAAGCCCCATTCTGATTACCAAACTAATAGTAAAGAAGGTGAATTTTTCTTCTCTCAAAAAATTACCAAATTTTTAGGAACAAGGAAAACACTTTCCTTCCACAGTCTGTTAGCCCAGCATGAAGTACAACAGGATCGTGGTGTGGTTTCGCAATGACCTTCGTCTCTCAGACAACGAGACGCTGACAAGGGCAATACAGCAGGGGGGAGAAATTATTCCTGTGTACTGTCTTGACCCTAGGCATTTTGCAAATACCAAATTAGGGCTCCCGAAAATTGGGGCTTTTCGAGCCCAGTTTTTGATAGAAGCACTAGAAGATCTTCGTAACTCATTCATTCAGATTGGCGCCAATTTGGTAATCCTTCAGGGCAAACCAGAGCAAGTCATCGTAGATTTTGCCAAACAGGTCCAGGCTTCCGCCATCTTTTTTTCCAAAGAAGTAACTTCAGAGGAGCGTCAAGTGGATAAAGGCCTAGAGGAAGCCGCGTTTTCAAAGCGAATCGCTTGCGAAAGCTTCTGGCAAAGTACCCTCTACCACAAGGATGACCTGACTTTTCCAATCAAACAAACGCCTGAAGTATTTACACAATTCCGCAAAGAGGTGGAAAAGCAAAGTAAAATCCGTGCTACTTTTCCTACACCTACTGCTATAAACTACCCTGGAGAAGCACTGATCCCAAAGGCGGGACCGCTCCCCCAGCTTACCGATAATGGACTGGAGAAGCCCAAGCGAGAGGAACACTCGTGGTTGAAGATACGTGGAGGTGAGTCTTCCGCGCTTGGGCAACTTCAATCCTATTTTTGGGAAAAAGACCTACTCAAGAAGTACAAGGAAACGCGCAATGGCTTGATTGGCATGGACTACAGCTCCAAGCTATCTCCTTGGCTGGCCTTGGGCTGCATTTCACCACGCACCATCTACACAGAAGTGAAGCAGTACGAGAAAGAACGCGTCAAAAACGACAGTACCTATTGGCTGATTTTTGAATTGATCTGGAGGGATTATTTTCGATTTATCGCCAAAAAACACGGTACCAAATTATTTCAAGTAAGCGGCATCAGAAATCAAATGGACTCCTGGCGAAGGGATAAGGCGCAATTTAAGCGCTGGGCAGAGGGGAAGACAGGAGTTCCATTTGTAGATGCCAACATGCGTGAACTGAATGCGACTGGATTCATGTCCAACCGAGGCCGGCAAATCGTGGCGAGTTTCTTAGTCAACGACCTGGGGATCGACTGGACCTGGGGAGCAAGCTATTTTGAAAGTATGCTAGTGGATTACGATGTCTGTTCCAACTGGGGTAACTGGATGTATGTAGGTGGAGTAGGCAACGATCCCCGAGAAAATCGCTACTTCAACATCCTTCGCCAAGCAAGCAACTACGACAAAAGAGGAGACTTTGTACGGCTTTGGGTCCCGGAACTCCAGGCCATTCAAGGGTTCGACATCCATCAGCCTTGGGAATTACCTACCGCTGAGTTAAGCCGCCTGAAAATTCAATTGGGACTCAGTTATCCACAGGCTTTGGGCAAAATTCCTGCCTTGGAAAAACTCGCTTAAAATTCCTGCGGAGCAATGAATTCGCCTTTGGTAGTTTTTAAATCACACCAAAATCACGCCGCTGGAAAAAGCCGTTAAGCTTACAATAAAAAATAGGCTGCCGCCGCCAAGGCGCTTCTACTATTTGGACAGTCAAGTTTGGCAATTCTTCTATTTGTCGAATAATCCACTAAATAGGATCCATCCACCCTTGCAATTCGCTTATAGTCTGAATACCGAATGACGTATTGGTTATCAATTTTCAAAAGTCTTTTGTAAGTCGAATAATCAATTAAATAAGCTCCTTCAAATTTATAAAGCCTTTTGGAAGTGGAATAAGAAACCCCATACTGCTCGTCTACTTTCAACTCCCTTTTATACGTGCTATAGTTATACACATAACATTGAGCTTGCGCAAAATTGAAACTTAAGGCCATGCATATAAAAAGTAAAAATTTTTTCATGATTTAAAACAGTTGTTGAAATTCCTTTAGCATTCCTTCAAATCCCGAAGAAATTAGAATATATAAAATTCCCAGAATAAAAATTGCTGAGGTGAATAATATAAAGGTCACGATTCTCTTGTCACTTACAAAATCTTCCACAAAGGAGATGAGTTCATAGTCTTCCATGTACGTGAATAGGAAAGAGATAAAAAGAAACAAATAAATAAGTATGCCGCCAAAACTAATATGCATAAATTGAGCTAAAAGAATCCCAATTACCCAAACGCATAATCTATATAGCCAGGCTTTTAGAGTAGTTGAGTTAGAGGACCTGAGTGTTTGGTAAATTGCGTTTGCAATCAATAAGGCGAGCAAAGAGATTAGGATTATAAAACTTGCTTTATTCCCAATTATTCTTTGAAGGAACATGGCAACAAAGGGTCCTCCAAACATGTAGGAAACCCTAACAGCAATCATTAAATTCTTGTTCATTACATTACGTTTATCAATACAACACCAACAGAATCCTCCAGCCTGCCGATTACTTCCCCTCCCTGGAAGTTCCTTGGATTAGCTTGCCTTCCTGACCAGTTGCTTTTTTTACGCTAAATAAAGGGAAATACCCACTAGTAGGAAAACTTGAATCTACTCAAATCCGGCACTAGTTGCTTCTTTCTTTTCAATTCCCGCTGATACAGGTACTCCCCTAATTCTGCAAAGAAGGGTAAACCTACCGCTCCTATCTCGTACTTGTCGTCGTTGAGCACCTCATCTTCATTGACATAGACGATGGCGGACACCAAAAACTCCACCCCCGTCTCAAAATCCACAAAATACCCCCCATCCACCAGGTGTCCATAGGACCATCCGGTCTTGTTGAACAAACGGAAGCGGGCTGGAATCCGCGTTTTTTCAGTTCCAAACTTGAAAAACTTGGAGTAGCCGTCGTAAAATTTAGTGGTGTCGTACGTAGGATAACTACTTTCTCTGGGAAGCATACTCATGTGCTTGAGCACAAAATTACGATGCTCCTCATTCAAATTAAATCGCTCCATTTCGACAAACGCCTCTGGAAAAATCGTTCGCTGAACCACCCCATGCAAGTCAGTAAGGGAAAACTTATTCTTGTAGGAAAAGTCCATTCCCCCCTGAATCAAGCTGTCATTTTTATAATAGGCACGGCCCAATTTGGGATAGCCAGGGACCACATACGCACTGTCAGCTTGTCGAGCAGGGATTTCCAAAAGGATCTTTCCAGAGTTATCCACAAATCGAATGGGGTTAAACTGCTGGTTTTCTTCCGGAGAAATAGGAAAACTCAGGCGCTGCATAATCGCCGAATTGAGCAGCCCTTTTTCATTTAACTTTTGATTGATGTAATCGGTGCCCAGCAACTCATAGAGTCTATTGTAGGCGTCATTATCGGAAACCAGAAGGATTTTTTTGATGTACTGCCCGATACTTGGCAGTCCACTTTGGGAGGTACTATCGCTCCCTGCCGGCAAATGGGAAGGGCGTACCGAGTCGGTCAGCATCGTAGTTTCTAGGGTTAATCCAGGCAATTGCTGCTCCTCAAGCCACTCCAAGGCGAGTAGTGCCACAGGTAGCTTGACGGTAGAGGCAGGATAGAAGTACCGGGAATCATCCACGTTGAAGGGGTACGTAGTAAACAGCGGGTTGCCATGCTCATTGCGATCAATCTGCGTATACAGGATCTGAACCTGGTACTTGGCGGTGTCGGCAAGTACCTTTTGCAAGGTCGGGAAATCTTCCAAACCCTCCACAAAAAGGTTCTGGGGTTGAGAGGAACAGCCCGCAAAAACAGACAAAACAACTAGGGAAAGGAAGAAATTTTTCATGGCGTCTTAGCGAGATGGAACAAGAAATCTCTCAAAGCACGTAGCTCATCTAAGGTGGGGAGCGGAGAGTTTGAGCGCGTCCACAGAAAATTACTTCGCAAAAATCTGGGCCTGATCTTGGAAGGATTTAAATTCCAGGGCATTGCCACAAGGGTCCAAGAAAAACATGGTTGCCTGCTCCCCTACCTCTCCTTTGAATCGGATGTAGGGCTCAATGACAAATTCAATGCCATGGGCTTTGAGCTTGTCAGCCAGATCGTGCCACTCGTCCCAGCCCAGTATCGCACCAAAATGGCGAACAGGAACATTTTTTCCATCCACCTCGTTAGTTTTGGCGTTGGCAAGTTCCTCCGGCTTGATGTGGGCAGAAAGCTGGTGGCCAAAGAAGTTAAAATCAATCCATTTGTCGGTACTTCTTCCAATATCACAGCCCAGAAGGCCTCCATAAAATTGGCGAGTTTCTTCGATGTCACGAATTGGAAAAGCGAGGTGGAAGGGTTTAAAGTCAGACATAATGCTTAGTTTCGTTGGGTGATGTGTTCAGGGATTAATCGAAAATTGTACCCTAAATATATGGCAAAAAATAAAACAGTTTCATTGGTTTTGAGCAGCGGCGGCGCAAGAGGATTGGCGCACGTGGGCGTGATCGAAGAGCTGGAGCGCAGAGGATACAAAATTAGCGAAATTGCGGGCTGCTCCGCAGGTGCCCTAGTTGGGGGCATGTATGCCGCGGGCAAGCTACCCGAATTCAAGGATTGGATCTGCAATCTGGATCGTGTAGATGTGTTTTCCTTGATGGACTTTACTTTTTCAAGTCGAGGATTTATCAAAGGGGAAAAGGTCTACCAAGCCCTAAAAAAGGTGGTTCCCGACCAAGCCATTGAAGATTTACCCCTCCGGTTTTCCTGCAATGCCGTAGATGTCAACTCTGGAAAGGAGCATGTTTTTACCCAAGGCAGTTTGTACAAAGCCATCCGAGCCTCGGGTAGCATCCCCTCAGTTTTTTTACCCGCCCAAATCGATAAGCGAAATCTTATCGACGGAGGCGTATTGAATCCAGTCCCCATCTCCTTGCTTTCTGATCCCCATAACACCCTCGTGGTCGTAGTCAATGCAAATAGCTTGGCAGAACATTTTCTTCCCCCTCCACACAAAAAATCAAGCCAAAAACAATCCATGAACTTACCAGAATGGCTGATGGACTACCAAGATAAGATGAAAGCCTTTTTTCCGGAGGAGGAGAAAAAAGTGCAACAAAAGCGCTATTCCGCCATGGAACTGGTCACCCGCTCCTTTGACTTGCTCCAAGACCGCTACTGCCAACTGCTGCTTGAAAACTACTCAGTAGAAGTCGAAATCAAGGTTGCCAGTATTCAGGCGGGAACGTTGGAATTTCACCGGGCCGCGGAACTGATTGAGGTGGGGAGAATCAAAGCATGTGAGGCCTTAGATCGATTGGAAAATGGAAATTGACGAGCTAAATCGCCTACTTGGCAATGTGGATAACTACCTTTTGGATCAACTCCTAAAAGGTCGATTTACCAAGGACATGAAGATCTTGGATGTGGGCTGTGGGGAGGGTAGAAATGCAGTCTATTTCCTCCAAAAAAACTATTCCATTTTTGGCATCGATCCAAATGAAGTCGCGATTCAGTATTGCCGGTACCTGGCAAAAAGTATTCAGCCTGAAACGGATGTCCATCGCTTTCAGGTAGGCGATGGTGCTGCCATACCCTTTCATACAGCTGCATTTGATGCCGTCATCAGTTCGGCCGTGCTCCATTTCGCAGAGGGGCATGCCCATTTTTGGCAGATGATCTCCGAAATCCATCGCGTACTTAAGCCAGGAGGAATTTTTTGGATGCGTATGTGTACGGGCCTTGGCAATATCTTGGAAGAAAGTCAGGATTTAGGAGAAGGTAAGTATGCGCTTCCAGACGGCTCCGAACGGTATGTGCTCCTACCTGAGGGGCTGCAGCAACTGGAACAAATGGGCTTTCGGTTCCTCGAAGCTCCCAAAACGGTCCTTGTCTACGGGCAGCGGGAGATGGGGGTATTTTTGATGGAGAAAAAGTTTTAACTGATCCTGCTCGACATTATTTCCCCTGAACCGCCTTCACAATCAAGTCAAAAATGCTCGTGGGAGCGATACGCTCTGCCTGCGTTAACGACGCCTCGCAAACCAAGAGGGGCTTGTCTAAATCCGACTCTGGAACACGTCCATGAGCTCCCTTAACCAAGGTTGCGTCCAAGGGAATCACGTCCATCAAGTAGCGAAAACCGAGCTTTTTCTTCAAGAGCTGGGTCCCCACCTTGAGCATAGGAATGGAGATGCTGGGATCCATAATCAGTTCCACCGGATCGTACCCTGGCTTGCGATGAATGTCTACGCAGCGCGCATAGTCTGGGGCTTTGGCATCGTCCAACCAAAAGTAGTAGGTAAACCAGGAGTCGGCATCTGCCACGACCACCAAATCTCCGGAGCGCGCATGGTCGAGATGGGCATCCTTTTTTCCTTGGGAATCCAACACCTTTTCCACTCCGGGCACTTGCGCAAGCAGGGCCTGCACCTCAGCAAGCAGGGATTGATCCTGTACGTGCACATGCGCGACCTGATGGTCTGCCACGGCAAAAACGGTTGAAGTACCCGCATCAAGGGTCTCCAAACCCAGTTCATTTTTCACCTGAATCCATCCCTTCTCTCGGAAAATACGGTTGAGGTGAATCGGCTGAGAAACAGTCGTGATGCCATATTCGGAAAGCAGCAAGACTTGGGTTCCTTGATTTTCAAAGTAGGTGATCAGGTCCTTTGCCAGGTCGTCAATTTCCCGAAGGTCTTTCCCAATTTTGGCAAAGTCAATTCCATACTTCTGCAACGCATAGTCCAAGTGGGGCAGGTAAATCAAGGTGAGTGTGGGGGAATGCCATTGGTCCACTTTTTTGGCGGCCTCCGCTATCCAGCGGCTAGATGCAATCGTCGTAGCCGGTCCCCAAAAGCTAAAAAGTGGAAAAGGGCCCAACTCGGCTTGCAGACGGTCTCGAAGCTCCATGGGTTGGGAATGGCAATCGGGTAGCTTGCGCCCATCGGCAGGGTATAAGGGCCGTGGGGTGACAGCAAAGTCCGCCGTGGTATACATGTTGTACCACCAAAAAAGGTTGGCCACGGTAAATGTAGGATCCTCTTTGCGCAGCAGGTCCCAGACCTTCTCTCCTTGTACAAGCTTGTTGGACTGCCTCCAAAACTTGATTTCACACTCCTCTTCAAAATACCAGCCATTGCCTACTATGCCATTTTCAGCAGGCCACTTGCCCGTAAGATAGGTGGATTGCGCAGAGCAGGTCACTGCTGGTAGCACGGGCTCCACCACCGCTTGATGTTTCGATGCAATCCATTGGTTCAAAAATGGAGTATGCTCCCCAATCACTCTTGGTGAAAGGGCAACAATATCTAAGACAACGGTTTTTTTCATGGGTTAGAAAAGTAGCAACGGAGGTCAATTACTGGAGCTGATCCTTCACCCAGGCCAACTCTCGAGAGATCGCATCTCCCAAGGTAAGGTGTGTGTCTTGTGGAAGAACCTCCCAGGTGTAAGTTTCCACTTCCAAATGTTTGGTGATGCTTGGATCTACACTGACTAATTTCAACACCTCCACAATGTCCTCCTGTGTGGATTGGAAGGTTCCGTAATTTTCAAGAAAAACAGGAACATGGAAATGTACCCGCCACTCCAAATCCTGGGTTTCTCCTAATTGTGTAAGGGCTTGCGGTAAATCGGGATAGGATTTCAATCCTCCTTCATTTGTCCTCCCCACTACTTGGTGGAGGTAGGTGGTATCTGCAAATTCTCCAAGCCTTTTTCCAATACTAAAGCGCTCAAAAGGAGATTCAGGGATTAAAAGTTTGAGCGCAGCAGATAGTTGTATTTTTCCAATACCAATTCCCGCCTGCTTCAGTTTTTTGATTGCCTCTTTGGGCTTTTCGTAGCCTATGGCAAAATGACAGACATCGTAACATACCTGGAGGTGGTCTTTGATCAGTTTTTCAGCTACTTTTTCGCTAGTCCCAAGTTGCTTGGCAAGGCTAGACTTGCCTTCTGAGAGAAGCCATTCCTTGAAATATTGGATCAGTTCTTCAGAATTCTCCAGCAATCCATCCGGCTCAGGCTCAATATCCAGATGAAGAAATTTTCCAGTCTCCTGCTGCAGTCTTACCAGCTCAACTACGACGGCTATCAAATGAGTGGTTGATTTTTCAAAGGCCTCCTTCTTTTCCAAATCAGTGGGAAACCAATGCCTGTATGTCAGCGGGGAGGTGGAAATTCCGCCTTCTACACCCTCAGGTAGAAGCTCAGCTAAAATTCGAAAACTTCGAATCGTATATTCTAGTCGGTCCTCAGTGGTCCAATCTGGAGCATGCACTTGTTCCTTCACTTTGGTTCGGTGAAATCCTCCGTAAGGGAAGCAATTCAAGGTATAAACGTAGGTGTTACTTTTTTTCAACCAATCCCGAAACTCTTGCAGGCGATCAGGACGCTCCAATACCAATGCTGCTTCATGAGAAAGGCGAAGTCCAATGCCAAAAGCACCCTTGTGGGCCAAGCGTTTCTTTACTTCAGGAATGTATATCTTCAGATTTCGAAAGGTGGCGTCCCAACTTTCCCCTGCATGGATGTTGCTGCAATAGCTTAAGTGAATGTCCTTGATGTTCATAGGCAACTATAGCTTATCCTTGGATGGTGCCGCTCACTTCCCATTTTCGGAGGAGGTGTAAAGCCTCCACAATCAAGTTAGAATCCATCTCATGCACCTCCACGCCTTTTCCTAACTTTTCTAGCAGCATGATCGTGAGCCTTCCTCCCAGGTGCTCTTGAAATTCTTTCAAGCCTTGAAGCAAAGCATCTTCTTGAAGTTCGGGAGCATACAAAGACAGCCCCAAAGTGTGAAACACCCTAAAAACACGGAGTAAATCTGCTTCTTCGATTCGCCCTTGCAAAAAGGAATAGGCCGAATCCAAGGCAATACCGATGGCAACTGCCTCTCCGTGTCGAATTCGAAAGTCGCTTAATTTCTCCAGTTTGTGTGCCGCCCAATGCCCAAAATCAAGTGGCCTACTCGATCCAAACTCAAAGGGATCTGCCCCTGCGATGTGGTCCATGTGGTGCTGCGCGCTACGGATGATGTGCTCCTTCATGGGCTCCATCTCTCGACTCGCGAGTGCGAGTGCTGCATTTTCTAACCACTCAAAAAACTCCAAGTCCTTGATCAAGGCCACCTTGATGGCCTCCGAAATCCCCGAAGCCCAATCTCGGTCTTCCAAACTTTCCAAAAAGGTAAAGTCATTGAGCACTGCAAAGGGTGGAGTAAAGGTGCCCAGGTAATTTTTTTTGCCAAAGGCATTGATGCTATTCTTCACTCCGACAGCGGAATCGTTTTGGGACAAGACTGTCGTAGGGATGCGGATCAGACGGATCCCCCGGTGGGAGATCGCCGCAGCAAATCCCACCATGTCGAGTACTGCTCCACCACCTATCGCAGCGATGTAAGAGTGACGGTCGATGCCAAAGCTATTGGTAGCATCCACCACCTGCTGGTAGGCATCGGGGTCATTTTTACAGGCTTCACCCCCAGCTACCACTAACGGCTCAGCCACTAGGGCTAGTCGTGAAGGATAGGCCGCCACATAGTTTTTGATCTGGGAAATCAACTCCGAATGATGTGCCACTACGCCAGAGTCCAACACAAAAAATACCCGTGCCAATTGCCCTTCTGGGAAGGTATCGGCAAACAAGGTTTGGGAGGATGCAAACAAATTCTCCGTGAACGCAACCGGGTAGCGAAAGGGTACCGAGAAAGATTGTTGGAGAATCGTGGACATTTTGGAAGGGGATAACTCGTCTTGAGAAGCAAGTTGTGAAAGAAATTGAATTATTCAGTGTTTAGGTCACTGCAAATTTTTTGGCGAAGCCCAAAGAGATGGGAAGCAAAAACAAAATTACTAGCCCGATAGGCCAGCCCGAGAAGGCAGTGGCTAAAGTTGCATTCACCAAAATTAAGGAAAGTACGGCCGCTTTCACAGACTTCCCGATGTACTTGGGCTCTTGGGTACGAATGGCTTTTAAAAGCGGTGGAAAGAGCCGGTAACCCAAAAAGGCTAAAAACGGCAAAATCTGCAGGTAACCCGGACTCTTTTGGTAAGCGAGAAGAAAAAGAGCTACGAAAATAGAGGCATACATGGCTCCACCGAGGAACAGTGCACTGCGGTTTTTCCCATGAACTTCCCCTCTACTAATGATCGTAATCGCCGCTACATAGACCAGAGGAAGCAAGCCCAAGTACCAGGTAGTATTCAGCAATGCAGGAACTACCGAGATCCCCAAAAGGAGATTTCCTGAGCGACAAAGCCCCATATTGATCGGTCCAAAAACGTGCTGGTGCTTACCCCAGTAATCGTACAGCAAAGCGCATCCCGCAACAGCGATGGCTAGGCCTCCTGCCACAAGATTCACCTGAAAAGCACAGGCAATTCCTCCTAGAAGCAGGAGCGAAGCCATCCCAATTGCTCCTTTTTTGGAAACTCGTCCACTCGGGATGGGGCGCTCCGGGCGCTCCACAGCATCCAATTCCGCATCGGCAATGTCGTTGAAAGCCACCCCTCCACCATACAGTCCGATGGTGCTCAGTGATAGCCAAAGTAAATTCCACCAGAAGTCTTGGTCTCCATAGATCCAGTTGGTGGCCATGGCATCCCAAGCACCTGCAATCGCAAATCCCGCCCAAATATCCGCCACTGCCGTAACCACATTGGCCGGCCGTGTCAGTTGGAGGTAAGCGAAAATCTTGGAATTGGCCATGATTTAGTTTTCTACGCGGTCATCTGGACCTTCTACGCGGGGCACTTGCCCACCGCGAAGTACAGAGTTGCCGCCCAGTTTCTTGGTTTGATCGATCGGCGCTGCCTTGAGCCAATCGTCCTCGTGCATCTGCCCACTCAAGCCAAATACAGTGAGTGCATTTTGGTACGTAGTCAGGCGAACATGCTCTTCAGGTACGCCCATTTTGCGCATCAGCGCGGCAGTTTTAGGTACCGCAATGGGATCAGAGATGCCCCAATCTGCCGCCGAGTTCACAATGATGCGCTCTGGACCATACTGTTTGACGATTTCTACCATGCGCTCGGAGCCCATCTTGGTATGTGGGTAAATGGTAAATGCGGCCCAGAAACCACGATCAAGCACCTCTTTGACTGTTTCCTCATTGTTGTGATCGACCACCACCCAATACGGATCCATGCCATGTTCCACCGCCACATCCATGGAGCGGGTAGTGCCCTTCTTCTTGTCTCGGTGGGGGGTATGAATCAGCACAGGTAGCTCCACCTCTTTGGCCAGCTCGAGCTGCAGGCGGTAAAATCGATCCTCTGCTTCAGTTTGGTCGTCGTAACCAATTTCGCCGATGGCGACCACCCCTTCTTTTCCCGCATAGAGGGGCAAAAGTTCCATGACCTGTTCGGCCAAAGCCACATTGTTGGCCTCCTTGGAATTGAGGCCCATGGTGCAGTAGTGGACAATCCCAAATTGGCTGGCACGAAAACGCTCCCAACCTACCAGCGTAGAAAAATAGTCTTTGAAGGACCCCACTTCAGTGCGGGGCTGGCCTAGCCAGAATGCGGGTTCGATCGTGGCCACAATGCCAGCTTTGCGCATGGCTTCGTAGTCGTCGGTAGTTCTAGAAACGAGGTGAATGTGGGGATCTATGTACATTTCCATGGGTATATTCTGAGGGATGGGGGTGAATTTACGGGTTGAGGAGCGATTAAACTCGATTTTTTTGAAATTCTATTCCTAGCTCTACCCAGCGGTAGGCGCCGGTTGCACAGGCCTCCTGAAGCTGGGGAAAGGAAGTTAAAAGCTCCTTAGCAGGAGCATAGGAACTCTGGTACGCGGCCAAAGCCCCAGCTTTTTGCTCCGTGGCATCCGTAGCCGCCAGCACTTTTTTCAGGTCATCCAAGTACTGGGAACCCATAAATGGCACAAGCAGTCGCCATACTTCTGGCATCACTGCCCTGCCGGCTGCCCAGCGCTCGTGCGCAAAATCGGTGGCCATGGCTGCAAGCGCCGAATTGCGTCGCTCATCTAGCTGTTGAATCAGGTAAAGCGGGCGTTGCATGAAAATGGCTTTGAGGACCAGCTGATTCCAGTTGGCTTCCGGAAAAAAGCGTGCCGGATAGGGATTGTTTAAAGCGATGGCATCAAAAACCAGCGACATGTTGGTGCGGCAGCCTTCGATGGCACGAGGTACGAGTTCTTCTGCAAAAGGCAATAAAGGCAGAGCGGCATACAAGGCTTGCTGCTCGTACATATCTGCCGTTTCAAAAAGCTGCTGCACAGTTGTCATCCAAGGCGTTTTTTCTTGGGGCAACTGAAGCAATAGAAAGGTGCGGGCAGCCTGCAAACTATCCCAATGGCTTAGGGAAAATGGAAGCATGCCGGATTCCTCCAAAGAAAGTGTCCCAAGAGCGGTTGAAAGGTTGTCTTTTTTAAAGTGTCGGGAAGCCTTGGAGAAGGCCAAAAAAAAGGCGTTCGGGCTAGTCGAATGGGTAATTTTTTGGGATTGTTCGGCTAGCCAAGCAAGCGCTTCGGGGCCCGAATTGTCGGCTAGGGCCTTTTTTAGGTATTCTTGAACTGCTGCTTTCGCCATGGTAGGAGGGATCTGGGGTATTGTTACGTAAAGAAACTGGAAGCAGAAGAAAAATCCATCCTGTTTTAGACAAATGGAGGAAAAAAAGTTGGTCAACCGTCCACTGTCGACAGACAACAGCAATTTGTGTTAGAGGACTAGGATCTGCTGTGGACCGTGGACTGTTAGCCGTTGACCGACTTTTCCTAATAATCTACCAGCGGCTTCAACAAATTTGAAGTTAATTCCTAGATTTAGAAACTAAACTATCTCGCTATGAAAATCCGCAACAGCTGGTACTTCGGGCTTGTGTTTTTTGTTGCCGTACAGGTACAGGCACAAAATCCAGTCATCGATGCCATCATCAAAGAAGCAACCCAAAATTCCAAACTAGAAGTTCTTGCCCATGAAATCATGGACGGAGTGGGCCCACGATTGGTTGGCTCCCCACAAATGCAAAAGGCCCATGACCTGGCCGTCACCACCTACCAGAGTTGGGGCATCCCCGCCCGCAACGAAAAGTGGGGCGAATGGAGAGGCTGGGAAAGAGGTGTCACCCACATGGACATGATTGCCCCTTGGACCAAATCCTTGGCCGGCACCCAATTGGCTTGGAGCCCATCCTCTCCGCAAGGGGGTGTAAAAGGGGAAGTGGTAATTCTTCCAGAATTTGCCGATTCTCTTGCCTTTCAAAAGTGGCTGCCATCCGTAAAAGGCAAGTACGTGATGATCTCAGTGCCTCAGCCTACTGGGCGCCCCGATTACAACTGGGAGGAACACGGAATGCCTGCCTCCATTGAAAAAATGAAAGCGGCTCGCACAAAACTCACTGAATCTTGGACCAAGCGTCTTCAGGCTACTGGCAAAAACCGCAACCAGCTACCCCTTGCACTTGAAAATGCAGGCGCTGCAGGCATCTTGACCTCCAACTGGTCCAATGCCTTTGGTGCAAACAAGATTTTTTCTGCCTCCACCAAAAAAGTGCCGACCGTAGATATTTCCCTAGAAGACTATGGCCTACTCTATCGATTGGCAGAAAACGGCAAGAAACCAATGCTACATCTGAATGCCCAATCCAAAGAAACAGGCATGCAGCCAACTTACAATACCGTAGCTGAAATCAAGGGGAGTACTAAACCAGACGAATACGTGATGCTGTCTGCCCATTTTGACTCCTGGGATGGCGGCACTGGCGCTACTGACAACGGAACTGGCACCATCCTGATGATGGAAGTGATGCGGGTCTTGAAGCAGGTGTATCCCAACCCAAAGCGTACCATCTTGGTAGGACACTGGGGATCCGAGGAACAAGGGCTCAATGGCTCGCGTGCATTTGTAGAAGATCATCCTGAGATGGTGGGCAAGATCCAAGCCCTGTTCAATCAGGACAATGGAACTGGCCGTATCGCCAATATCTCTGGTCAAGGCTATGTGGATAGCTACGAGTACCTGGGCCGTTGGCTCAACAAAGTGCCTCGAAACATTACCCAAGACCTGAAAACTGAGTTTCCTGGCAACCCAGGGGCGGGTGGTACAGACCACGTGTCCTTTGTGGCAGCGGGTGTTCCAGCCTTCAACTTGAGCGCTTTGCCTTGGAACTATTCCAACTACACCTGGCATACCAATTTGGACACCTATGACAAGATTGTCTTTGACGACGTGCGTCAAAATGTGATCCTCACCGCCATCCTCGTGTACATGGCATCAGAAGAAGAAGGCTTGGTATCACGTGAGCAGCGCATTCCTATCAATGCCCGCACCGGCGAACCGGCAGAATGGCCTGGCAAAAGATCTCCAACAAGAAAAGGAGGGGTGAATTAAGTGGTCATAACGCCAACGGATGACAGTCCACGGTCGACAGCCAACTGAATTGAACCTCAAAATTTGTTCTGTTTAGTTACTGGTAAAGAGATGTTGAATCGTACAAAGAGAGGCTGTCTTGAAGAAGAAAGCCTCTCTTTTTGTGTTTTATTGATGTTTTATTCAACTTCTAAATCCCCCTAACCCCCTTAGTAAGGGGGAGTCACCCAATTAGGCCTTCATATAGGTTTTCTAAAATCAAATTCTAATTGAAATAGAAAATCTGACTTCTTAATTAATTGTTTAGAATATAAGGGATGCAATTCCCCCTTGAAAGGGGGTTAGGGGGATTTGCTACTATTGAGGAAAGCGTTTTTTCAATTCATGCTTATTTCTTTTGGGATTTCCCCGACACTTTCCAGGTGTTTGCACTGTTATGGTTCCCCACCACCAGCACCTTGAAAAATGATTTTTTAGCCAAATCTGGAGGAAGAGTATACTGCTTTGCATCGGAAGGCACCTCCCCAAGGAAAAAATACTCGTCCTGACCACCCTCGGCAAAATGGTCGGTTGGGCTCCAGTAAACCTTCAAGAGGTCTGTGGCTGCGCTTGCCTTCCAAGTAAGATTTTGGATCGTGTCACTACCCTCAAGGCTTAGTTCAGTAAAAGATAGCGGACCTGTCAAAGGATATCCGTCCAGTTCTTGTTCCCGGTTTTCGGGCACCACCAAGTTAAAAAATCGAAAAAAAGAAGGGAGTAGGTCCACATGAGCCGCTTTCCCGGAAAAGAAATGAGGATTTAGGTTCCTGGCATTGGTAGCGATCCACACTTCCCGCTCCGCCTCGCTCTGCCCACCATGGCCTTTACCCTCCGGCTCCTTACGCCCGTGGTCGGTAGTCACCCAAAGTTGCCAGTCTTCACCTTTTTGTTGCCGCTGCTGAATGGCCTGCCAGATCAAGCCTACCTGGGCATCTGCTTTTTGGATGGCAGCATCCATTGCTAGACCTCTCCCATACTTGTGTCCCATGTCGTCGGTATACTGCAAATACACCCAGGTCAAGTCTGGACCTTGGGCGCTTAGGTAAGTTGCCGCCTCCTGTGCCACCTGCTGGTCAATTTGGTGAATGTAGTCGGACTGGGCATCGTGGGGGTAGCGCAGGGTGTCTAGCTCCAAGCCGTCCACCGCTCGGTCTAACTTCAAGAAGCCTGTTTGAGGCAGATTATCTCCCAAGAGTTTGGTGCGGTTGTCCTGCCAGGTAGAAAAAATCGCTGTCTTGGCATCGGGACGGGCTTCTTTGAGGTAGCGAAAAATCGTCCAGTACTGGTAATTCGGGGCTTCAATTCCATTTCCCCAAACCTGGTGCTTATTCGCCCAAGTACCAGTCAATATCGAATTGTAGCCTACGGCAGAAATGGTCGGAGATTGGGAGTATTCTCCCCTTTTTCCTCCCGTATAGGCCCGTGCATAGCCTCCTTGTTGGACGATTTGGTCCAAATTGGGAGTTTCAACCCGCTCCAAATCCTGGGCAGGAATGCCATCTAGAATGATGAAAACGAGCTTTTTCTGTTGCGCCAGCCC
>Ga0315905_10003564_pt1 | contig 16038 bp, 16 predicted proteins | sample LakEriMetagenome_5_FD_203522 | JGI IMG/M metagenome (GOLD analysis project Ga0315905, IMG submission 203522) | Freshwater fungal communities from buoy surface, Lake Erie, Ohio, United States - Buoy 4 MA121 | ecosystem: Environmental > Aquatic > Freshwater > Lake | place: USA: Lake Erie, Ohio... | reverse complement strand
GTGTAACGTGGGCCTTTTGTGCGGCGAACCTGATCTGGTCCCTTTGACATTTGGAGAACATAATCTTCATCCGCCTGACCCTTTTCAATTTCTTCCATTGCCAGCTCGCCAGCGTGCACAGGGTCACGCCCGGTATATTTCGAACCCGTCATGTCATCCGCCATGGCCTGAACTTCGAGAATGTGAATCCCGCAGAACTCAGCAATTTGCGAGAAGCTCAAACCCGTGTTGTCGACCAACCAAGCGGCGGTCGCATGTGGCATCAAAGGGGTGGCCATTTCATTTGCTCCAATAATAAGGGCCGCCCCTTACGGAGCGGCCTGAAAATCTTAACCAAGTATTAGGCGAAGTTTGCCATATCGGCAAGCGACAATGCGCGTTTGGACTTGCACCCGCTGCACCACCCGTGCATTCCAAAGCAATTATTGGGGGAAGATATGCTACGTTTGATCAAATGGCTCGTCATTTTGTTGCTTGCCGCCATGGCCGCGCTGTTTTTCTGGGGCTATGCGCCGGACACCGATGCTGCCCAAATGGAGAGCAAATATAGCAACGCCGCGTCGCGCTTTGCCCAATTGGAGCCTGGTCTGCGTTTACATTATCGTGATGAAGGCAAATCCGATGGCCCCGCGCTCGTCCTCATCCACGGATCAAACGCCTCACTGCATACATGGGAACCATGGGTCAAAATTCTCGGCAAGGATTATCGCGTTATTTCGCTTGATCTTCCCGGGCATGGCCTGACTGGCAACAACCCTGCCGGTGTCTACGACAACGCATCTTACGTGAACGTTGTGGACCGTTTGTTAACCAAGTTGAACGTTGATAAAGCTGTGATTGGCGGCAATTCAATGGGTGGCGGCGTGTCGTGGCTATATGCATTGGAGCATCCGGAGAAAGTCGAAGCTTTGTTATTGGTGGATGCAAGCGGCCAACCATCTGCAAAATCGGGCAAATTACCGCTCGGTTTCCGATTGTTGCGTATGCCAGTGATAAAAGAAGCCGCGCGCTTCATTGCACCGCGCAGCATTTTTGAATCGAGCGTCAAAACGTCAATGAGCGTTCAATCAAAAATCGACGATAAGCTCATTGATCGTTATTGGGAATTAAACCGCTACCCAGGCAACCGCGAAGCAACGATGCAGCGCTTTGCAAGCCCCCGAAATATGACAGCTGGAACAAAAGAGCGGCTCTCCGCCATACAGGTGCCAGTTTTGATCTTATGGGGCGCCGAAGACAATTTGATCCCCGTCACATCGGCCAGATGGTTTGCGGAAGCTTTGCCACAGGCAAAAATGATCATTTATCCCAATGTCGGACATATCCCGATGGAGGAGATTCCTGAGAAAAGCGGCAATGATGTCAAAATCTGGCTGGATGACGTGGTGGCGAAAACCCCAAAGGTATAAAAGCACCTAAACTTTCAGCATGATCTTCCCAACATGCGCGCCGGATTCCATATAAGCGTGCGCAGCAGCGGCTTCGGCTAAAGGAAAAATCTTGTCCATTTCCGGACGCAGCGTACCATCGCATACTGATGGCCAGACTTTCGCAGATAGTTCTTGCGCAAGCATCGCCTTAAACGCCGCAGTTCGAGGACGCAACGTTGATCCGGTAAGCGTGAGGCGGCGCGACATGACATAGGCCATGTTGATTTCCGCTGTCATCCCACCCTGCACCGCGATCGTGACGTGCCGACCGTCTTCACGCAAGCATTGCAGGTTGCGCGACACGTAGCTCCCCGCAACCATATCAAGCACAAGATGTACGCCCTCGCCACCTGTGAGCGCCTTTACGCGTTCGACGAAATCGGAATTGTTATAGTTTATGGCATGATCCGCGCCGATTTTTTCCGCTGCAGTGCATTTGTTGTCAGAACCACAGGTTACAATCACGGTCAGGCCGAAAAGCTTACACAGCTTGATCGCCATTGTGCCAATTCCGCTGGTCCCGCCGTGAATGAGCACCGTCTCTCCTGGAGAGGCATGGCCCCGTTCAAACACGTTATGCCACACGGTGAACAATGTTTCAGGTAAGCCGGCCGCTTCGGCCATCTCCATGCCCGATGGGACCGGTAAACACACATCCATCCGCGCAAGGCAATATTCAGCATAGCCGCCGCCCGATACCAACGCGCAGTAAGCATTACCGATGATAGCAGGGTCAACATCTGCCCCCACGGCAACAACTGTTCCCGACACTTCAAGCCCAGGTAAATCGCTCGCGCCGGGCGGTGCTGGATAAAGCCCTTTGCGTTGGATTACGTCGGGCCGGTTAACGCCCGCATAAGCTATTTTTAATAGCAATTCACCTGCACCCGGAACGGGCAAAGGCCGCTGGGCCGCCACAAGTACTTCGGGCCCGCCCGGCGTGGATATTTCGATTGCGGTCATTAGTTCGGGTAGCTTCACCATTACTTTGATATCCCCTTTGAATGGCCGGTCTTTTAGGCAAGCTTCATATTGACAGCAACTGCCCATCGGTAAAAGATAGCTTATGGATATTGACGAAAATCTGCCACGTCGTCGTGACGATCCTGTGGCCATTCTTATCAAGCAGGATATTGACGCCCTGTCTGTCGCGGAACTTGAGGAACGCATTGCCACACTGAAGGCTGAAATCATGCGTTGCGAAGGGAAAATTGCGTTCGCCAGCCAGCATAGAAGCGCGGCGGATGCTTTGTTCAAAAAATGATAAACGGCTGTCTATCCGTTCGCAAAAACCAGGCACATGTCGTTATCTGCCCCATCATGCTTGAAAGCGCCGAAGGCCACGCCGATATAGGCTTCAGAAGTTACAGCGACTCATAAGGAGACGAATTTATGCCATCATTTGCAGAGTCGCTGGAAGCCACGCTTCATAACGCATTGAAGCATGCTGGCGACCGTGCGCATGAATATGCGACGCTGGAACATCTCCTGCTGGCGCTGATTGACGATGCGGATGCTGCGAAAGTTATGCAGGCTTGCGGCGTTGATCTTGGCGAACTTTCGGACATCATCATCACTTATTTGGATACCGAGCTGGAAAGTTTGCGCGTGGAGGGCAAGGTTGACCCATCGCCGACGAGCGGATTTCAGCGTGTCGTTCAACGCGCAATTTTGCACGTCCAAAGCTCCGGCAAAGATGTCGTAACCGGTGCAAATGTTCTCGTCGCTCTATTTTCCGAGCGGGAAAGCTATGCCGTATACTTCTTGCAGCAGCAGGACATGAGCCGGCTTGATGCTGTATCTTATATCAGCCACGGCATCGGCAAGGACGGGAAGTTCGCCGAACCGCAATCCGTCTCTGGTACAGAGCAGAAAAGCGAAGACCCAGACGACGGGAAGGCAAAAAAGGACAAGAAAGAAAGTGCGCTGGATCAGTTCACAGTCAATCTGAATGAAAAAGCCAAACAGGGACGTATTGACCCACTGATCGGACGTGCTGTCGAAGTAGACCGTACGGTTCAAATTTTGTGCCGCCGGTCGAAGAATAACCCCCTTTATGTCGGCGAACCGGGTGTTGGGAAGACCGCGATTGCCGAAGGTCTTGCCCGACGCATTGTTGAAAATCAGGTGCCTGAGGTTCTGTTGCCCGCGGTAATCTACTCGCTCGACATGGGGGCATTGCTGGCTGGAACGCGTTATCGCGGTGATTTTGAAGAGCGTTTAAAGGCGGTTGTGTCAGAGTTGGAAAAACTGCCCGATGCTATTCTTTTCATTGACGAAATCCACACGGTCATTGGCGCGGGCGCAACAAGCGGCGGGGCGATGGACGCTTCAAACTTGCTGAAACCCGCATTGTCAGGCGGAACCATCCGTTGCATCGGATCGACCACTTACAAGGAATTCCGCAACCATTTCGAAAAGGATCGGGCATTGCTGCGCCGGTTCCAGAAAATTGACGTCAACGAACCAAGCGTCGAGGACACGATTAAGATTCTTGCTGGTTTGCGCAGCGCATTTGAAGAGCATCACAAAGTTAAATACTCCCCCGATGCTATTAAGGCCGCAGTGGAACTGTCCTCACGCTATATCAACGACAGAAAGCAGCCAGACAAGGCCATCGATGTCATTGACGAGGTTGGTGCCATGCAGATGCTTGTGCCCCCATCAAAGCGACGCAAACTGATCACCGCCCGCGAGATTGAGGCGGTTATAGCCACCATCGCGCGTATCCCGCCAAAGCAGGTGTCGTCAGATGACAAGACCGCACTCGGTACGCTTGAGGCAGATCTCAAGCGCGTCGTTTTTGGTCAGGACAAGGCCATTGAAGTGTTGGCAAGTGCCATCAAGCTCAGCCGCGCTGGCCTGCGTGATACCGAAAAACCAATTGGCAGCTATTTGTTCAGTGGCCCTACGGGTGTTGGTAAAACCGAAGTTGCGCGGCAACTGGCTTCTATCCTCGGCATTCCGCTCAAGCGGTTTGATATGTCAGAATATATGGAGCGTCACAGCGTGAGCCGCCTGATCGGTGCGCCCCCGGGCTATGTTGGCTTTGACCAAGGCGGACTTTTGACCGATGCTGTAGATCAGAGCCCGCACAGCGTATTGTTGCTCGACGAAATCGAAAAGGCGCATCCGGACCTTTTCAACATATTGTTGCAGGTGATGGATAATGGTCGCTTGACCGATCATCATGGCAAGACTGTCGACTTCCGCAATGTCATTTTGATCATGACCACCAATGCAGGTGCCAGCGACATGGCAAAAGAAGGCATCGGTTTCGGCAACAACATCAGCAAGGAAGATGCTGGTGACGAAGCCGTTAAAAAAATGTTCGCGCCGGAATTCCGCAACCGTCTCGATGCTACAGTGCCCTTTGGATATCTACCAACCGACGTCGTCGCGCGCGTTGTCGATAAGTTCATATTGCAACTGGAGCTACAGCTCGCCGACCGGAATGTGCATATCAAGCTTGATGACGAGGCGCGGGCATGGCTGACTGAACGGGGTTATGACAAACTCTTCGGCGCACGTCCAATGGGCCGCCTGATTCAGGAGAAAATCAAGCAGCCGCTGGCGGAAGAGCTATTGTTTGGAAAACTCGTGCATGGCGGCGAAGTTGCGGTACGTATCAAGGACGGACAGCCCGCCTTTGAAGTGACGCCAGCACCCCCCAAGTCTGTCAAACCCAAGCCGGCAAAAAAGAGTGCCGCGAAAAAGTCTAGCAAAGCCCGCTAAATATATGGCCCCCGTGATTTGGGGGCCATTCTAATTTTGGCCGATGGGCAACAATTGGGCAGACGTTCCGATTCCATTGAACAATTCAGGTTCAGTACCGGTCATCCAGACTTGAGCGCCTGTATCGGCCAGTAAGCCAAACAACGCGGCGCGCCTTGACGGATCGAGATGCGCCGCGACCTCATCCAACAGTAAGATCGGCGGCGCGTTGCGTTGCGCCGATACCAGCGCCGCATGGGCAAGAATGAGCGACAACAGCAATGCCTTCTGCTCCCCTGTGGAACATTGCTCAGCGACTTGCCCTGAGCTGCTGTGTAACACTTCGAGATCAGCGCGATGCGGGCCAATCAACGTGCGTCCGGCCGCAGCGTCCCGGTTACGCTCCTTACGCCATACAGACGCAAGATCCTCACCACCTGTTGCCCCCTTATCGATTAACCTGATCTGCGGTGTGGCAAATGGCCCAGCCATTGTTGTCAGCAACTGAGCACTTAACGCCTCGACGACAAAAATACGTGCCGCCTGAATAAAGTTTCCACTCTCCGCCATCTGCGCCTCAAGCGCATCTAGCCACAGCGGATCGGCGGCAACACCACCCGCCAAAAGCCGATTACGTTGTTGCATAGCCTTTTCATATCGACTGCTGTGCCGCGCGTGGCCGGGGTTTATCGCCAATACTAAGCGATCTAGAAACCGCCGTCGGGCGGCGGCGCCATCGGCAAATAACCGATCCATTGCCGGTGTCAGCCAGATTACCGAAAGCCATTCGGCAAGGCTGTTTATCGCGGCATTGCTTTCATTCACGCGGACCTTGCGCCGTTCAGGCTGCTCTGCGCTAACGCCCGTACCGATGACATTGCCCCCGACCTCCCCGACAATAGTAAAGCCACCATTGCCTTGGCTGCGCACCATGTCAGACATGGCGGCCCGACGCAGACCTCGGCCAGGCACCAACAGCGACACTGCCTCAAGAATATTTGTTTTACCCGCGCCATTTGTTCCATGAAGCGCAAGAAATTGTGCCTGCGGCCGAATTTCCAGCGCAGCATGATTTCGAAAATCATTCAGGGTCAGACGCGACAGGGCCATAATGTGCGTCTGCTATAGTATGACCACTTTTGGTCAAGCGGCTATTGGTATTTACGCGCTGCCAAATATTGGCATTATTTCCCAATATGTGAAAAAATTCTAAGATTGTTATTTCTTAAAATATTTTAATATATTGATTTTATTGTATAAATAAAATTCGGCACAAGCCATGCAAGGTAGTTGGCATAGTCGGAATTTTCCGGAATAAACAAAAGGAAATCAACATGACACCATATGCTCGCACACAAATTTTATCGGTTTTCGCAGCACTTATCTGCGCATTCATCACCATCGGCACTAGCGTGGCACCTGCTGTAGCGCCGGCCGCTGCAATCATCGCTTAGTATAGCACCGCATTTCACATTCAGGGAGAAATTTAATGGCACGTTTAACACTTGCTAAAACCAATAAGAAAATTCTCGGCGTTTGCGCTGGCCTTGCCAATTGGACAGGCATTGACGCTATGATCATTCGTTTAATCTTCGCCGTTGCCACGGTTGTGGGCGTTGGTTCACCCGTTTTGATCTACATTTTGCTGGCGCTGATACTCGACTAAATTGAATAAGGTCGAACGCATACAGCAGTTCATTGGTAGCCGGGTTTACGCCCTGGTAAACCCGGTACCTAATCGATCAAGCAACCTTCCGTACGAACACCGAACCCGCCGAATATCCCGCGCCGAATGAGCAGATTAAGCCAATATCTCCTGCGATTAGATCTTCATTATGCTTGTGAAAGGCGATGATAGAGCCTGCGCTTGAGGTATTGGCATAGGTGTCGAGAACCGTAGGGCTTTCGTCCTCATTGGCTTCATGCCCCAAAACCTTTTGTGCAATCAGTCTGTTCATGCCCGTATTGGCCTGATGCAGCCACATGCGGCGTAGATTTGATCCAGACAGGCCCAGGCTATCAGCATGCTCGACGATCATTTGCCCGACCATCGGCACCACCTCTTTAAAGACCTTCCTGCCTTCTTGAACAAATAACTTGTCATTGCCGGGCCCGCTTTGGTCGACCACGCCTTGCCCGTGAGCGCGGTTAAGGAAACCAAAATTGTTACGGATATTGTTCGAAAATTGCGTTTTTAGCCGCGTCCCCAGAATTTCCCAATGTTGTGCAGGAGCCATATCCTTTGCCTCAACCAATATAGCTGTAGCCACATCGCCAAAGATGAAATGGCTGTCGCGATCGCGCCAGTTAAGATGTCCTGAAGTTATTTCCGGATTTACAACCAATACCGAGCGCGCGTTACCGCTGCGGATATAATCAGCAGCGGTTTGAATGCCGAACGTCGCCGAAGAGCAGGCAACATTCATGTCGAAGCCAAAGCCGCGCTGCATACCAAGTGCATGTTGGATTTCCACCGCCATTGCCGGGTAAGCACGCTGCATATTCGACGCTGCGCATAAAACGGCATCTACATCTTCAATGCTCCGCCCGGCGCGCTCCAACGCATCCCGGCACGCCGCGACACCAATTTCCGCCATTAACGAAATCTGGTCATTTGGCCGTTCGGGGTAGCGCGGCTCCATGATATCAGGGTCGACGATGGCGCTTTTATCCATCACATGCCGGGACTTTATCCCGCTAGCTTTTTCGACAAATTCAACCGAGCTATGCGTGAGTGGTTCTGCATCAGGGTTGGCTGCGTTGTAACGGTCGACGTAGGCATTGAAGCTCGCCACCAGCTCCTCGTTGCTGATGGTATCCGATGGGGTAAATAATCCGGTCGAAGAAATGACTGGAGTGACAACCTGTGCATGTTGCGACATGTAAATTCCCGCGTTGATTTTTATTGTGCTCAGATGCCTAGCCTTTGCGTATTTGCGAAACAAGCCGTTTGAAATGCTTAGTAAGGGCGTTATGTGAGCGATGGGGAAGGAATATCTTAATGACGTTGAAAGAACGCCAGCCTAGCTGGTTGTCTCGGCTATTCAGGCGGGCACTGGTGGGGATTTACAAAAGCGCAGGCTGGCATGCCCATGGCGTGGTACCTGAACCACGAAAATTTGTGCTGATCGCAGCGCCGCACACGAGCAATTGGGACTTTGTGTATTTTCTGGGGCTCACCGACGATTTAGGAATTAAACCACATTTCATGGCCAAAAAGTCGCTTTTCCGGTGGCCATTTACAAACTTCATGCTCGATATGGGCGGTGTTCCAGTCGATCGCAGCTCAAGCCGTAATTATGTGCAGCAGATGATTGAGGAATTCGGCCGCCGCGACGAATTTATGCTGACCATCGCGCCCGAAGGAACGCGTGGCACCGTAAAGGCTTGGAAAACAGGCTTTTATCATATCGCAATGGGCGCCGGCGTGCCGCTGGTGGTTGGCATGATGGATTATGGTTCGAAAACCGGCGGGCTTGGCCCAGCGATCTGGCCAACCGGCGACTATAAAGCGGATATGGCGAAGGTTGCAGAAATCTATGCGAAGGTTAAACCAAAGCACCCTGCCAAAGGCATGACAGAGATATTTGCGAGGGACGATGCATGACTGATTTTGTTTCGACGATGCTTATCAATGCTACGGCGTTGCTAGCCGTGATTCTGGCCTTATGGGCTTATTCCGTCAAAATTCGGGATGTGTCATTCATCGATGCCTTTTGGGCGTTCGGGATGGTGTTGCTGGCCTGGGCGACTTGGGTGCAATCAAGCGCGCCGGACGCGCGATCGCACCTGCTGCTTGGTCTGACAAGCCTTTGGGGTATACGTCTCACCTTTCATCTATGGACACGCTGGCGCGCGCATGGCGAAGATCCGCGCTACGCAAAAATCATGGGCAGCGTGATGGAAAAGAAGGGCTGGAGCTGGAGCAAGACATCATTACTCTCTGTGTTTCTCACACAAGCACCTCTGCTTTTCATAACTTCCCTACCCGCGCAGCTTGGTATTTGGGCAAGCGAAGGCGGGGTCACGGTGTTAGGCCCTTTGGCATTAATCGGCACAATCATTGCGATCATCGGCATATTGTTTGAAACCGTCGGTGATTCGCAGCTTAACGCATTTCGTGCCAATCCCGAGAATAAAGGCAAGGTTCTGGATACCGGTCTCTGGCGCTATACGCGCCACCCCAATTATTTTGGTGATGCCTGCAGTTGGTGGGGCATTTGGCTCATCGCTTGCGAAACCGGGCTCGCCGGATGGATCAGCATCATTGGCCCGATATTCTTGACATTCACCCTCACGCGATGGTCGGGAAAGCCATTATTGGAACGCGGCATGAAGAAAACCCGGCCCGAATATGCCGATTATGTCGCCCGTACGTCAGGTTTCTTCCCGCTACCGCCAAAGCGCAAATAATCAGGCGATCGCTCCAAACAGGTCGTGCTCGTCAGCATCTTCGATATTGACCATCACGACATCGCCGGCCTTCAAAGTTACCGGTACATCGCGCAGGTAAACGTGGCCGTCTATTTCAGGCGCATCGGCTTGCGACCGCCCAGTCGCGCCTATGCTATTGTCTTCGTCCATATCGCCGATTTCGTCGATGATAACAGGAATGTTGCGTCCAACCTTTGCCGCAAGCTTAGCGGCGCTGATCGCGGCGGTTTTCGCCATGATACGCTGAAACCGCTCTTCCTTAACCTCTTCTGGCACGGGATTAGGCAGATTATTGGCCTGTGCACCGTCAACAGGTTCAAAACGAAAGGCACCAACACGGTCTAGCTGCGCTTCCTCGAGCCAATCGAGTAGATATTCAAAATCGGATTCGGTTTCGCCGGGAAAGCCAATGACAAAACTCGAACGTATCGCGATGTCAGGCGCAATAGCGCGCCAATTGCGGATACGTTCAAGAACCTTGGCCTCATTGGCTGGTCGCTTCATAGCCTTTAGGACGTTTGGTGCCGCATGCTGAAAAGGGATGTCGAGATAGGGCGTCAAATACCCTTCCGCCATTAACGGTATGACATCATCTACATGGGGATAAGGGTAAACATAATGCAGCCGGACCCAAGGCGCGATGCCATCGCTGGTGCGCAGACTGCCCAATTCGCGCGCAAGGTCGGTCATATGTGCACGCACCTGACGCCCCTGCCATTCGCGCTGCTCGTGCCGTGTATCGACACCATATGCTGATGTGTCTTGCGAGATCACCAGCAGTTCCTTTGTTCCAGCGGAAACAAGCTTCTCCGCCTCACGCAGCACCGCATCAATCCGGCGACTGGCAAGTTTTCCGCGCAAAGACGGAATGATGCAGAAGGCGCAGCTGTGGTTGCAGCCTTCGGAAATTTTCAAATAGCTGTAATGGCGCGGCGTGAGTTTCAATCCGCCTTCAGGCACTAGATCGACAAATGCGCCCCGTGTCGGCGGCGCTGCTTCATGGACGGCGGATACGACATCCTCATATTGATGCGCCCCCGTAATTGCCAAAACATCGGGAAAGCGGGCGCGAATAACATCGGCTTCCTTGCCCATACAGCCGGTCACAATAACGCGGCCGTTTTCTGCGATAGCCTCGCCAATGGCTTCGAGGCTTTCTTCCTTTGCAGAATCTAGAAAACCGCATGTGTTAACCAGCACGACATCGGCCCCTGCATAATCGGGCGACAGGCCATAGCCGTCTGCGCGCAGCTTCGTGAGAATCCGTTCGCTATCGACGAGCGCCTTGGGACAGCCAAGCGATACCATGCCGACTTTCGGCGCTGCTTTGATGATTGTTGCCATGATGAGCGGCGCATAGCGCGTTTCCAAAGGCTTGTCACGGATGCTCTAGCTTTGCCGGCCTCTACCGAATACAACTGGGAAATGATTATCAAAATCACAAAAGGGCGAACCGTTGATTACCTTGAGATATCAAGGAATGATGGCTCAACCGCGAACGAGAGCTTTCCCAAAAAGGGCTTAACGTCGCATGATGCGATACATTATTTTGTGGAATCCACTTTGCAGCTGCGCGAGGGTTTTTGGGGCACGGTAGCGCGCGGCAATAGTCCTACAGACATTCAAGCTATCGCAAAAGAGGCCGGCCATGCCAGTGCTGCGCGGTCCCGTGTGCCTGAAACGCATATTGTGCAGCTGCTGCAAGCCGAAAGACTGGTGGAATGTTTTGAGGCGGACGCGTGGGGCGAGACGGCGGATGCGGAGACTTTTATCGAAATTGCTGCTGCAGCATGCGAAGCATCACATGTGCCATTGCCCGAACTGACACCCTCATACGTTGAATCCTTACGTGCGCAGATAGCGGCGTTTCAGGAAATATGGGTAGGTGCACCCATTGGCCATGTGGCTGAGTTCAATTGGGAGGAAAATTGATGGCGAACGCAAATTTGTTGACCATATTGGTGGCTGCGTCGACTGGTTTTTTGATTGGCGGTCTTTGGTACGGACCATTGTTCGGGAAAGCATGGATGGCAGAGAATGGGTTTACCGAGGCGCAATTGCGCAGCGGCAATATGCTTAAAATCTACGGCCTGACCTTTGCCTTTTCGGTGCTATCGGCCATTTTCCTCGGCCATTTATTGGCATTTTTTGACACCAATGCGCGTTCGACACTGATGATCTCTATCGGCATTTCGCTGGGCTATATCATACCCGCCATTGGCACCAATTATCTGTTTTCGCGCAAGTCTGGCCGTTTGTTCGCCATAGATGCGGGATATTGGCTCGTCTTTTACGCGGCAATGGGTTTGGTCTTCCTAATGCTCGGGCATTAAAATGCGGACCTAGCCGGCATATTTTTGCGTCAATTTCGCTAAAGATTCGTGGTGCGTCAGGTCTAGTTGCAATGGGGTAACCGCGATATAACCATCTTCGATAACCTCAAGATCGGTGTCATGGCCGGGTGTGTGCAACATGCCATGCAGGCCAAACCAATAATAATCATATCCGCGCGGATCAGTACCTTTGACAATTGACCCGCGACTATAGTCGTGAAAACCCTGTCGCGCGACTTTGATCCCCTTGACGTCTTGCGGCAGCAGAGGCGGAAAATTAACATTGATCAATGTCCGCGGCGTGTGCGGCATATCCAGCAGTGGACGAAGAACGCGCTCGCCCCATGCTTCCGCCGCCGAGAAGGGCACGGCATCGGCCATGCCTTCCTTACTGTAGACCTGACTCAGCGCAATGGAACGAATGCCCGCCAATGCCCCTTCCATTGCCGCAGACACAGTGCCTGAATAAGTAATGTCATCACCCAAATTGGCCCCACGGTTGACGCCGGATAAGATAAGGTCAGGCTTTGCATCCTTCATGATGACGCCCAAACCAAGCATCACGGAGTCGGTCGGCGTGCCAGCGACGGAGTAATGCTTATCCCCATGCTGGCGAATGCGGACGGGTTTCGTGAGCGTAAGCGAATGACCGGCGCCGGAATTTTCCTCGGCAGGCGCAACGATCCAGATATCATCGCTGATCGTGCGGGCTATTGCTTCCAACACCTTAAGGCCTGGCGCGTTCACCCCATCATCATTGGTCAACAATATACGCATCAGGCGGCCGGCTCCAACTTTGTGATGCCGCCCATATAAGGCAACAACGCCGCCGGAATATTGACACTGCCGTCGGCTTGTTGATGATTTTCCAGCACCGCTACGAGAGTGCGGCCAACCGCAAGTCCGGAGCCATTCAGCGTGTGTACAAAGACATTGCCCTTGCCTTCAGCTGGACGGTAACGGCTATTCATCCGTCGTGCCTGCCAGTCACCGCAGTTCGAGCAGCTGGAAATTTCACGGTAAAGCCCTTGGCCCGGCAACCAGACCTCGAGGTCATAGGTCCGCTGTGCGCTGGCACCCATGTCACCCGTGCAAAGCAGCATTTTTCGATACGGCAGTTCAAGTGCTTGCAATATGCCTTCGGCGCTTTCCACCATGCGTTCATGCTCGGCAGCGCTGTCTTCGGGCCGGACGATCGAGACCAGCTCTACTTTTTCAAACTGGTGTTGGCGGATAAGACCCTTGGTATCGCGGCCCGCAGCACCGGCTTCGGAACGAAAACATGGGGTCAGCGCCGTAAGACGAACCGGCAAGACGCTTTCGTCTAAAATCTGCTCTCGTACGCTGTTGGTCAATGACACTTCCGCAGTTGGAATCAGCCAACGGCCATCGGTTGTCTGGAAATTATCTTCGGCAAATTTGGGTAGCTGTCCTGTACCAAATAAGGATTCTTGTCGCACCAGATAAGGTGTGGCACACTCCGTATAGCCGCGCTGCACCGTGTGATGATCGAGCATGAACTGGCCAAGCGCACGGTTCAAGCGCGCCATCTGCCCACGCATGAAAGTAAATCGCGCGCCCGAAATGGCGACACCAGTTTCAAAATCAAGGCCGAGGCTGGGGCCGATATCGGCGTGATCGCGGGGTTCGAAATCAAAATCGCGCGGTTTGCCCCAACGGGCAATTTCGACATTCTCAGTCTCGTCCGCGCCATCAGGGGTGTCAGCGGATGGCAAATTCGGCAAAGCTGCCAGCAAAGCGTCGAGTTCCAAGCCCGCGGCACGTTCGCGTTCTTCCAACTGAGGCAAAACATCTTTTAACTGGGCTACTTCGGCCTTTAAGGCCTCGGCCGTTGCGGTATCGCCCTTGCCCATGGCCGCGCCGATGGATTTTGACGCCTCGTTGCGGCGGGCCTGCGCATTTTGCATTTCAGTCAAGATTGCGCGCCGGTTTTCGTCCAGAACTAGAATGGAAGCCGCAACGGGTTCGGCACCTCGGCGCAGTAGCGCAGCATCAAAGTCAGCAGGATTTTCGCGGATATATTTTAGGTCATGCATGGCGGCAGGCTATGCCCCGCAATTGCCGATTTCGCAATGGAAAAGGGGCATTTGCCTACCAGAGCATTCGTAGAGCGCTCTTACATTCAATACCTACCAAGCTCTTCGCGCCTGGATTTATTTTTACACATCCTTCGTTTCCACAATATTTGTTCAAAGGAGGACAATTCGCGCCATTTGGCGCTTGTGCGGTATTTGACCCGAGTCTATAGCCGCGCGAAGAGTGGATAGGACGCAGACTTCTTCGTTCTGGAGGGCCTGCCCTAGGGTGGAGATTTAGGATGGGCGTGAGCGCCAAGCCTCAAAAAGCGATCAAAGAAACTAGCGCCACTGACTTTGGCATCGATGATACCTATGTCCCTAGCGACGAGGAGCCATTCATGAATGAACGGCAACTGAAATTCTTTGAAAAGCAACTCGTTGTCTGGAAAAATAGCATCTTAGCTGAAGCGCAAGGAACGCTGAACCAGCTTCAGGATGGCCCTATGCGTGAACCAGATTTAAACGACCGCGCGTCTAGCGAGACCGATTGGGGTATTGAACTGCGAACCCGCGACCGCCAACGCAAGCTTATAGCCAAAATCGAAGCCGCTTTGCGCCGCATCACCGAGGGCGAATATGGTTATTGCCAAGTAACGGGTGAACCCATTTCGTTGGCGCGCCTGCGTGCACGGCCGATCGCGACCATGACGCTGGAGGCGCAGGAGCGCCATGAACGTCAGGAACGCGTGTCACGCGACGACTAATCCTTCGGCTAAGAATATAATAGCTGGACCCGGCTAAATGTGCTGGATGACGTTAATCATCGAGGCAGTAAATGTCGACGGGCACGACAATCTTGTCGAGCACGCGGCCTACAGGATAGGCTGATTTTCCGCCCTGCTCGATAGCTGTTTCCAGCACCTCACGCTTTTTAGCACCGCTGATGACGAGAATCGCGGTCCGTGCGGCGCCGATGGCGGTGCCTGTTAATGTCACCCGATTGACCGGCGCTTCTGGTGGCAAGGGATCTGGTGCAACACCCACGGCGCGCACATCTTTGCCGCTGTCCATCGCCGATTCCAGATCAGAACCGGGGAAGATTGACGCCGTATGGCCATCTGTACCCATGCCGAGCCAGACCAAATCCGGCGGCCAATGTAAATCTGCTAATCTTGCATTGGCCGCGCTGCCCGCCAGCTTATAATCTGCAGCATCGCTTGCGATAGGCAGTACCCGCGCACCCTTTGGAATGAAGATTTTCGCAATCATCGCGACATTTGAAAGCGGATTGTCGACGGGCACTAATCGGTCATCGGTTGGGATAATCGTTACATTTTTCCAACGAATATTGGCTTGGGCGAGCTTTTCCAAAATCGGTTTGGGCGTTGAACCGCCGGGGAATGCAACCAATGCCTGACCGCGCGCATCGAGTGCACTTTCAATGATGAAGCTGACATCGCCCACTACTGCATCGATTAAATCTTCCGCAGCATCAAAATCCCACCATTCGATTTCTTCGGCCATATGCCTTGCGTCTCCGTTAGTTCCGTAGTGCCGATGCGGCACGCGCTGCCGATTCAATCGCGGCAGCATCGGGAACGCCTTTACCAACAAGCCAGCTACCGCCAACACATAAAATTTCCGGGACTGCCAACCAATCTGCCGCTGTGTCCTGCTTTATGCCTCCCGTTGGGCAAAATCTGCACTGGCCGAATGGTCCAATGAGGGATTTGAGCGCAGGAAGTCCGCCATTTGCTTCAGCAGGAAAAAATTTAAAATGCGTAAGTCCTAAATCAAGCCCGCGCATGATATCGCCTGCGCTGGCGATGCCGGGCAGGAACGGTATGCCTTTGGTTGTGGCTGCCTTACCCAAATTATCGGTGAGGCCCGGCGAGACAATGAACTCAGCGCCAGCCGCGATTGCACATTCCAAGCCCGGAACATCGACAACAGTGCCCGCACCTACAATTGCACCAGGAACCTTCTTCATTTCGGCAATCGCGTCCAAGGCCGCAGCGGTACGTAAGGTGACTTCGAGAACCGGAAGCCCTCCGGCAACGAGCGCCTCCGCTATACTCCGCGCATGCG
>Ga0315905_10003563_pt1 | contig 16045 bp, 8 predicted proteins | sample LakEriMetagenome_5_FD_203522 | JGI IMG/M metagenome (GOLD analysis project Ga0315905, IMG submission 203522) | Freshwater fungal communities from buoy surface, Lake Erie, Ohio, United States - Buoy 4 MA121 | ecosystem: Environmental > Aquatic > Freshwater > Lake | place: USA: Lake Erie, Ohio... | reverse complement strand
GCTCGTTGGGGGGGCGTCCTTGCGCGCGCCGCCTCCCGCGACTCCCGCTCACACTCCCCCCGCCCCTCCTCTCTTCGCCCATCCCCTCCAAACCCCAACCAAACATCACAAAAAACCAAAACAACACAAATAAAAAAAAACAGCTCCGCGGCGGCCACGCGTTCGAGATGCGCGTCCCCGGGCTGCTCGTCATCGACACCCCCGGCCACGAGTCGTTCACCAACCTCCGCCAGCGCGGCTCCGGCCTGTGCGACGTCGCCGTCCTCGTCGTCGACCTCATGCACGGCCTCGAGCAGCAGACGGTCGAGTCGATCAGCCTGCTCAAGCTGCGCAAGACGCCCTTCATCATCGCGATGAACAAGGTCGACCGCCTGTACGGGTGGGAGTCGAGGGCCGACGCGCCGATCCGCGACGCCCTGGCGCGCCAGAGCGCGGACGTGCAGAAGGAGTTCGAGGCGCGCAGCCAGGCCGTCTTCCTGCAGCTCAACGAGCAGGGGCTCAACGTGTCGCTCTACTGGAAGAACGCCGACCCGCGGCGGTTTGTCAACGTCGTGCCGACGTCGGCGGTGACGGGCGAGGGGGTGCCCGACCTGCTCCAGCTCATGATCAAGCTCACGCAGACGATGATGGCCGAGCGCCTGGCCCTGCTGTCCGTCCCGCAGGCCACCGTGCTCGAGGTCAAGACCGTCGAGGGCCTCGGCACGACGGTCGACGTCGTGCTGATGAACGGCACGCTGCGCGAGGGCGACCGCGTCGTCGTGTGCGGGCTCTCGGGGCCCATCGTGACGCGCATCAAGTCGCTCAAGACCCCGCAGGCCCTGAAGGAGATGCGCGTCAAGGGCTCCCTGGTCGACCACAAGGAGGTGCGCGCGGCCATCGGCGTCAAGGTCGTGGCCCCCGGGCTCGAGGGCGCCGTGGCGGGCACGCAGATGTTTGTGGTCGGCCCCGAGGACGACGAGGAGGAGCTCAAGGACGCGGTCATGGCCGACATGGCCGACATCTTTGCCAAGATCGACAAGACGGGCCACGGCGTGTGCGTGCAGGCCTCCACCCTGGGGTCCCTCGAGGCCCTCCTCGCCTTCCTCGCGTCCCCGGAGGTCGCCATCCCCGTCTCCGGCATCAACCTCGGCCCCGTGCACAAGCGCGACGTCCTGCGCGCCAACGTCATGTCCGAAAAGGGCTTCAAGAAGTACGCCGTGCTCCTCTGCTTCGACGTGCCCGTGACGCGCGACGCGCGCGACCTGGCCGCCGAGTACGGCGTGACCATATTCACGAGCGACATCATCTACCACCTGCACGACGCGTTCAAGGAGTGGATCAAGCGGTGCAAGCTCGAGGAGCAGGAGGCGGCGCGCCTGACGGCCGTGTTCCCGTGCCGGCTCAAGCCGATCGCCTCGTGCATCTTCAACAACAAGCAGCCGATCGTCATGGGCGTCGACATCCTCGAGGGCGTGGCCAAGGTCGGCACGCCGCTCTGCGTGCCCTCGCGCGGAGGCTTCGGCCTGGGGCGCATCGCGTCGATGGAGCTCGACCACAAGGCGGTGGACGTCGCGCGCGCGGGGCAGAGCGTCGCGATGAAGATCGAGGCGGGCAACCAGGCCGAGGCGTCGCGCGTGTACGGGCGGCACTTTGACGCCGGGGACGAGCTGGTGTCCAGGCTGTCGCGGGACTCGATCGACGCGCTGAAGGAGCACTTCCGGGAGGCGATGACCAAGGACGACTGGCGGCTCGTGGTCAAGCTCAAGACGGTGTTCCAGATTTGATTTTTCGGGGGAGGTGGCGGCGCGGGACGCGCCCCGTCGCGCGCGCGCGCGCACGGACGACGACGACCACCGGCGGCAAGCAGCTTTTTTTTTGCAGACGCACATTCGATAGCGTTAGAGATACGACCTCGACTTTTTTGCGCGCGCGCGCGCTTGCCAATACGCAGCCCCGCCGCAACGCGCACGCGCGCCAATGCAACACAACACACACACACACACACACACACACACACACACACACACACACACACACACGCCTCGGCCCCCGCTCCTCGCGCCGCGGCCTGCACGGGTCGGCGCGCCGCCGCCGACGTCGACGCCGACGCCGACGCCGCCAAGACATGGTCGCCCTTCTTCACCCCATCCGTCCGTCCCGCAGACTCTGCAGCTCCACAGTCGCTTCACACTCAATACACTTGGTCCTCGCGCTCTGACAGGCGTCAACATAAACCCACCCGCGCACGGAGGTCTTTTTTTGGACTGAAGCAGGGCAGGTCGGGGGACGAGAGCCGAAGCAAACATGCGCGCCGCGCTCATGGGGTGGCTGTGAGTCAAGTGCGCGGGGGACGTGCAGAACCGAGGACCGCGAGGAGCGAACCGAGAGCGGTTGCGAAATTGCGCGCGTGGCCGCGCTCGAGCGCGCGCGCGCGCGCGCGCCCTACGAAACGAGCCGAGGCCGCACACACCGTGGGCTCCTCCGTCCCGCTCAACAACCCCAACCCGCTCTCGCTCACGCCAACAAAAACGTCCCACAGCGCCCCCAGCGGGAGGACCGCGAGCACCAGTAGCAGCAGTGGTGGGGGCGACGCTGCGGGCGCGCCCGACGCCGCGGCTTCCGCAGACCTCGCTCCGCGCCGAACCGCGAGCGCCGCCGCCGCCGCCGCCGCCGCCGCAAGCCCGGCGGGCGGCCTGCCCCCGGCGCCGCTCCGCTCTGCTGCTGCTGCTGCTGCCATCGTGGCCAAGGCCGCCAGCCCGCGCGGCCCGACAACACTACTCCAGCGGCCCGAAAGCGACGCGGACGGCGAGGGCGGCGACGACCGCCGCCTCCTGCTGGGCGCCATCGCGCCCGACCCCGGCCCGCCAACAGCAGCAGCAGCAGCAGCAGCAGCAGCAGCGGCCGCCCCCGCGCCGACCCCGCCGCAGCCGCCGACGCCAGCGCCAGCGCCCGCCTCGTCCCCCTCTGCCTCGACGCTGATCGTCGTCTCCGACTCGTGCCCCGCGGCCCTCCGCCCCCCAGCCACCGCCGACGCCGACGCCGACGACCGATCGTCCGCCACCCCCTGGTGGTCCGCCGCCCGATTCGACGTCCACAGCTGCGTCCACGCGGGCGCCCTCTCGAGCGTCCACCGCGCCTCCCACCGCGCCTCGGGCCTCCCCGTCGCGCTCAAGCGCTACGAGCGCCGGCTGCTGGGCCAGGCCGAGCGCCACCAGGTCGCCCGCGAGATCTGGCTGCACGCGCAGGTGCAGCGCCAGTCGTCGGGGGTGATCGCGCTGTACGCGGCGTGGCGCGAGCGCGACGCCGTCTACCTGGCGCTCGAGTGGGCGCCCGGCGGGAACGTCTACGCGTTCCTGCAGCGGCAGCCGGGGCGGCGGCTGCGCGAGCGCGACGCGGCGCGCCTCGTCGTCGCCCCCTGCGTGGCCGCCCTGGCGCACGTGCACAGCCTGGGCGTCATCCACCGCGACGTCAAGCCGGAGAACGTCCTGCTCACGCGCGGCGGCCAGGTCAAGCTGTGCGACTTTGGCCTGTCGATCCACGCGTCGTACGAGTGCGCGAGGACGCGGCTCGGCACGGTCGAGTACCTCGCGCCCGAGGTGCTGCTCGCCTCTTCATCTTCTTCGGGGATGAGCGACGGGGGGGGAGGAGGAGGGAGCGGCGGCGGCGGCGGCGGCGGCGGCGGCGGCGGCGGCGGCGCGACGGCAGCAGCAACGGCACCAGGAGCAGCGGCAGCAGCAGCGGCAGCAGCAGCAGCAGCAGCAGGAGGAGTAGCGGGCGCCGCCCGGCCGTACGACCAAAAGGTCGACTGCTGGTCGGTCGGGATCCTCGCGTACGAGCTGCTGACGGGCGCGGCGCCGTTCGGCGGCGGCGGCGGCGGCGGCGGGAGCGCGTCGGCGGCGCCGGCCGAGACGCTGCGGCGGCTGCTCGACCCGGCGTCGCGGCCCGAGCTGCCGGCGGGGGGCGGATTCTCGGCGGCGGCGGCGGACTTTGTGCGGCGGGCGCTCGAGCGGGACCCGGCGAGGCGCGCGTCGATGGCCGAGCTGGCGGCGCACCCGTGGCTCGCGGGGGGGGAGGGCGCGGAGGAGGAAGCAGAGGCAGGAGGAGGCGGCGGCGACGCGGAGCGGCAGCGGCGAGCCTGCTGGAGCGGCGGCGGCCTTGGCGGCGCCGCGTCGCCGCGGACGCCCCGCGGCGGCGGCGCGGCGGCGATCAGCACCGAGCAGCCCTGCTCCTCGCCCCGGCGGCAGCGGCGGCTGTCGCTGCCGCTGACGGCCACCGCCGCCGACGCCGAGGACGCGGCCGACGCCGCCGCCGCCGCGCCGCTGCTGGCGCCCCCGCTCGACCGGATGGCGAGGCTGCGGCGCGCCGGGGCCGAGCGCGGGGGCGCGGCGGCGCCCGAGGCAGGTGCGGACGGCGAGGATCCAGCGTAGCGCTCGTTGCTCGCGCGTTTGTTACACGGGTGCCCTCAAGCGACCCCCCAGAGCCATTGCTCGTCGTCGTCGTCGTCGTCGTCGTCGTCGCCGTCCTCGCCGCCGCTGCTGCTGCTCGTGGCGCGCCCGTCGTCGTCGCCGCCGCCGAGCGGCCAAAACTCGGCGGGCACGGCGGCCGACGGCCGCTTGGCGCGCACCCCGTCCGGGCCGAGCGGGCCGTACAGGCGCTCGGAGAAGGCGGCCGAAGGCGAGGACGAGGGCGAGGGCGAGGGCGAGGACGAGGACGAGGACGAGGAAGACGAGGGCGGCTCTGCCTGCGGCGGCGAAGGCGGCGGCGGAGGCACAAACCCGCCCGTGCGCACGAGCCGCACCTGCGCCAGCACAAACACGGCGCGGGCCACGCGCGCGTGGTCCGGGCCCAGGGCTTTCAGCGCCAAGTCGAGGGCCAGCGCGCCCCACATGGCGGGCCCCAACAGCGCCAGGGCGCCGCGAAGGGCTGAATAGCGGGCCGCCGCGACGACGACGGCGCGCTGAGCGGACGAGGCCGCGGCCGCCCCGGCCGCCGCGCGCGCGAGCGTCAGATATTGAGACGCGAGCGCGCGCGCCGCCCCTTGGCCCGCGGCTGAGAAGGCGGCCGCCCCCCCGAGCTGCGCGAGCGTGCGCGGCAGCGCCGAGGCGCCCGCGGCCACCCCTGCAGCGAGGCGGTCGGCCCACCCGCGAACGGCGCCCCGAGCGCTGGCCGGCGCGCGGCGGCGCTGTCGGCGGCGGCGCTGTCGGCGGCGGTCGTCGTCCGGCGAGGTCGTCCCGTCGCCCCTCCTCCCGCCGTCTTCCGCCTGCTCCTCCTCCCCCCTCGACCCCTCCCGCTCCCGCCGCGACTCGAGCGCGTGGTGCAGCAGCTCGGCCTCGAGGTCGGGCGTCGGCAGGTGCCGCGGGCACGCGGCCGCGGCCCCCGGGAGCGCGTCGCGCAGGCCCAGAAGCACCTCGCGGTACGTCGGCGGCTCGCCCGAGAGCGTCGCGCGCGCGTCGGCGGCCAGGTAGCGCAGGCGCGCCTCGACGCGGTGCATCACCGAGGCGCGGCCGTCGCGCGCGACGGAGCAGCGGCGGGAGGAGGAGGAGGAGGCGCCGCCGCCGGCCTGTTTGAGCAGCGGCGAGAAGGGCGAGGGGGCGTGCAGGATGTCGTCCACGGCCTCGAGCTCGTCGTCGAGGCACACGTCCAGGGCAGCCCAGAGCTCCTCGTCCGCCTGGAGCAGGGGTGGGGTGAGGAACGAAGAGGACGACGAAGAAGAAGAGGAAGAGGGGGTGGCGGAGGAGGAGGAGGAGGAGGAGAATCGAGCGCGCGTCGCTTTGGCGGGCGCCGCGCCGCCGGGTGACGACGACGGGGTCGGCGCCGGCGCCACCCCCCCCCGCGAACGAGAGGGGCGCCGCGCGACCGGGACGCGTGCTTCGGGAGCAAAGGGGGCGCGGTCGCACGCCGCGCGCACGCGCATGCGGAGCTCGGAGAGGCGCGGAGGCGGATGGCCCATCCGGCTGGCGTTGCTCGAGCGAGGCAGCAGTTCCGGTTGCTCGACAAGGGGGCGAGACGCGCGGGCGGGCGCATGCGCGCCGCCCGGGAGCTGTGTGGCGATTGGTGCGGCCATATGCGCGCGTGCAGTACGAGTGGTCGCGTCGCGTTTCTGGCAGCCCGTGGGGGGGGGGGCGCGCCTGCGGATTGATTGCAAAAATGCGCGAGAGGCGAGATCCGCTTGGCCGGCCGCTCCGGCGCCCGAGGGGCGGACGAAACAAGGCGGGACGCCGCGGCGGCAGCTGTCGCTGACGAACGCAACCGTGAAAGAGAAGCCGCCCCCGTCTCGCCAACGAAGGAGCACCACCCGCGCACCATTGCGCACCACACCACCCGCAACGCACCACACCGCCCGCAACGCACGCCGACCCCTTTTGTCTCTCGCGCGCGAGGCGGACAAATTTAGGCACAGCCGAGTTGGCCGTTGGTTGCCCGCGCCCTTTTTCCTTTTCCGAAAGAAAAGCCAAGGGGCCAGCGGTCTCCTCAGATCGCCACCATGATCGACCCCTCGATCAGCTCGGTCGGCGCGGCCGTTGCGAGCCGCGACGGCGGCGCCTCGGCGTCCACGTCGTCCTCTTCGCTGCCGCCGCCGCCGGCGGCGGCGGCGCGCAGCTCGGCGGCGCCCGCGGCCGACGACAACAGCGCCGCGGCGGCCGGCAAGCGCAGCAGCAGCAGCAGCAGCAGTGGTGGTGTGCCCGCAACCGCAGCAGCAGCAGCAGCCGCAGCATCAGGAGCAGGAGGAACAGCAACAAAATCCCGCCAACAGCAACACCGCCGCCGCGCCTCGCCCGCCTCGGCGCTGGCCGCCGCCGCGGCGGCCACCGCGAGCAGCGGCGGCAGCAGCGGCAACAACGGCGGCCTCCTGCTCGCGGGCGCCGCGCTGGCCCTGCTCAGCACCGCGGCCTCGCTGCTCACGGCCCTGCGCCTCGCCGGGGCCGCGCGCCGCCGCGCGCGAGAGGTGGCCGACCGCGAGGCGGCGCTCGCGCGCGTGCAGGCCGAGCTCGCGCGCGCCAGGGGCGAGGTGGCGGCGCTCGCGGGCGAGCGGTCCGGGCGCGCGGCGCTGTCCGGGGCGCTGGCCGCCGCGCAGGCCGACCTGACGGCCAAGGCCGGAGAGCTCGAGGCGGCGCGGGCCGAGTGCCTGCAGCAGGAGTGAGTTTGTTGTTGTTGTTTTCGGAGGGAAGGAGGGGTTGCTTCTGTTGTTGTTGGGGGCGGCGCGCCGACGCCTCTCGCTCTCTCTGTCTCTCTCGCTCACACACCGCGACCACCTCCCTCCCGCGCGCTCTCTCAACCCCCCCCCCCTAAACAAACAAACAAAAAAACAACAGGCACGACCTCTGCGCGCTGCGCGAGGGCGCCGCCGCCGAGCGCGACGCCGCCGAGCGCCGCGCGTCCGCCGCCCTGCACGAGCGCGAGCGCGCCGAGCGCGCGTGCGCCCAGGCGGCGCGCCAGCTCTCGGACGTGCGCGGCGCGCTCGAGGAGGCGCGCGGCGAGCTCGGGCTCACGCGCTCGCAGCTCGAGCTCATGAGCCGCGAGCTCCAGGCCACGCGCCGCCAGCTCGCCGAGGCGCAGAAGCAGCTCGAGCAGGCGCGCTTCGAGCGGTCGGCGGGCGGGGGGGGCGGGCACTTTGGCGACGCCGAGGACGTGGACGGCGTGCTGATCGGCGCGTCGCGCGTCGGCGGCGGGCGCGGCGGCAGCGACGACGACTTTGGGTACTGGGAGTGAAAGAGAGGATGGACGTGTTTCTGTTTTTACAACCCGCCGCGCGCGCGCGCATGTGTGTGTTATGGAACGATCGACGGGAAGCAAGCGGAGGAAGGAAAAGAAAAAAAAAGGCCAGTTGGTCGGGGCGGGGCGGGGGGGGCGGCAGCCACCGGGTGCGGCAAAAGAGGCGCGCCGAGGAGCTTTTTTTCCGCCACAACACCGCGCTGTCGGGGTTGGGGGGGGGGGGGGGAGGCGTCGCGCGTCTTTCTTCGTCTCGATCGTTCCGGGTAAAAGTGCTGGGACGCGAGGGGCGCGCGCGCGCCGCCTCTTCCCCTCATCATCCGAGCGAGCCCTCGGAGCCCGCCGCGGCCTGCCGCTGCTGCTCCTGCTGCTCGTGCTGCTCCTGCTGCACGGCGGCGGCCGCGATGTCCGAGGCCGTCGCGCCCGCCCCGGCGCCCGTCTCTCCCGCGGGCTTGAAGTCGTCGCGCACGCCGCGCGCGTCAAACATGATGCGGAAGTGGTGCACGGACACGGGCGCGAGCTCGATGTCCCCCCGCACCTCGGCGGTGGACGCCGCGGACGACGGGTCGGCCGCGCCTGCCGCCCCCGCCAGCGCCCGCGCCGGAAAGACCACCGCCACGGGCACCGCCGCCTCCTCGACCCGGTGCGACGCGTGAAACCCCCGGTCCGACAGCACGTCCAGCACCATGTTGACGGCCAGCGGGTGGTCCGTGAACAGGCGGTTGCGCGTCACGTACTCGGCGTAGCCCGCCAGGCCCGAGCGCATGACGATCGGCATGACGTCGCCCGCGATCAGGTCGAGGGCGTGCCTGAAGAGCGGGCGCGCGGGCCCCTGGGCGTAGCTGTCTAGGCGCATGACGAGCTCGATGCGCGCGTTCTGCGCCACGTCGCGCGCCAGGGGGATGTGCTGCAGCAGGCGGTAGGTGCCCGGCTGCAGGTCGTGCGACGACTGGTAGCGCAGCTCGTTGCTGATCTGCTCGCGCGTCTCCGCCAGGGTGCCCATGGCGTCGATGATGCTGAAGGGGAGGATCGCCTTCAGGCGGTTCATGGCGCCGTAGTGCTGCTTGAAGACGCGGTAGCGGCGCCGGGCCTTGTCGATGTCCTGGTCCGTCGCGCGCTCGACGAGCGGGGCGCGCCCGCCGCCCGCGTCGGCGACGCGGCGGTTGTGGACGCTGGCGACGCGCGCGCGCATGACCTGGCGCGAGACGGACGTGGCCTCGTCGCACCACAGGACGACGATCTGTTGTTGTTGGTGTGGTTGTTGTTGTTGTTTTCGGGGGGGGGCGGGGGGAGGGGGGGGGGGGGGGCTTGTGTGAGCGAGCGTGCTTTGTGTGCGCGCGCAGGCGCGCGCGCCGCGCTCTCCGTTTTTTTGGATCCTGCCGCACACGCTTCTGCAGCACAAAAAACACCGCCCACCTTGAACGACGGCCGCGGGAACTGCACGGCCCGCGGCGAGTCCCCGTACGCGTCGTGCAGGTCGCACAGCTTCTCGTACAGCAGCTTCAGGAACTCGCACTGCAGCGGGGTGCGGGGGAAGCCGTCGACGACAAAGCCCGCGTCGTCCGCCTCGCCCGGCTGGTCGACCAGGATGGCCTCGAGCAGGCGGTCCACCACCAGGGCGTCCGACAGCAGCTCGCCGTGGTCCATGCGGCGGCGCGCCTCGCCGTCGTGCTCCAGCAGCGTCGACATGCTCACGTGGCGCGTGAGGCCGCGCGTCGACAGGAGGTGGGGGATGCTCGCGGACTTGCCCGCCCCGGGCGCGCCGTTGAGCCAGACGACCTCGCGGGGCACGCGCAGCTCCGAGGCGCGGGCCTCGACGAAGCGGCGCCAGCACGACTCGAACAGGGCGCGCCCTTCGAGGCGCACGGCCTCCTCGTCGACGGCGGCCTGGGCGGCGGCCGTGGCCGGGTCGACGGCGCCCCCCGCGGCGCCCGGCTTGCCGTTTGCTGCGCCCGCGACGGCGGCGGCGGCGGCGGGGGAGGCGGCGGCTGCCGCGGCGGCGGCCGACGCGGCAGCAGAGGGCTTGGGCGACGGGGACGCGGAGAAGAAGCGGGGGTGGGGGTGGTGGGGAGGAGGAGAGGGAGCGGCGACGAGGGCTGTTGCTGCGGCCGGCAACGCCGCCGCGGCGACGACGCATGCGCCGCCGCCGCTGCTCGCTCGCCGCCATGCCTCGGCGGCGGGCGCGCCGCAGCGCTGCAGGAGCAGCGACGCGCCGCGCCTCAGCATCGCGGTCGCCGCAAGCCGCGGGTCTGCTGCCGCGGGGGTGCGGGCGCCAGCTTCGCGAACGGGCGTTTGGTTTCGGGGTTCGACTTTTCCGAGAGAAGGGTTTCAAGCGTGCGGGGGGGCGCGCGCGCGGTCGGTCGGTCTGGTCGCTCTGGTGGTGAGGATGCTTGCGTGCGTGTTGTGTGCGGGACGCGCGCGCGCGTGTGGCAGGAGAGAGAGAAGAGCTGGTTGTTTGTGACATCGTTGCCGTCCGCCGGCGGCCGCTTCATTGCTCGCGCGCGCCGCCTGCCGCCCTCCCGCCGCCTCCCGCCTAGCCGCCACCAGCGTCCACAAACATCGCCTGCTCGAACGCGCGCTTCGCCTCGGCCGGCATCCGCGCGGGCCGGTACCCCTTGTCCAAGAACACCACCGTCGCCGTCCCCTCGGCCGCCACCTCCTCCTCCTCCTCCTCCTCCTGACCCACGGGCTCCCCGCCGCCGCCGCCGCCGCCGCCGCCCGGCGAAACGCCGACGCGCACGACCTGCTGCGACAGCGTCACGCGCGTCCCGCGCACCTCGGCCACGCCGACGCGCGAGACGTACCAGTCCCCGCTGCGCAGGGGGCGCCGGTAGCGCAGGACCAGCTCGGAGAGGGCCATCAAAACGCCGCGGCCGAGGTACGACGTCACGCTCGTCCCCGTCAGCTGCTCCAGCGCCAGGTGCCGCGCGTCTTGAAACAGCGACGCGTAGACGCCGTTGTTGACGACGCTGAAGACGTCGAGCTCGTAGTCGCGCACGCGCTGGGGCGCGCTGGTGTAGGCCCAGCGCGCGGCGGATGGGGGGGCGGCGGTGGCGGCGGGGGAACCGGCCGGGCCGTCGGCGGCAGGCGCGGCAGTCGCGGCGTCGGCTCGCCGCCGCCTGGTCTGGCTGAGCGGCGGCAGAGCCGGCTGCTTGCCCGCGGCGATCGACCGGCCGCGCGTGACGCCCGCATTGGCGCGCGACGCCCGCATCGCGCGCTTTGGCGGATCGGATCGATCGATCGACGATAAAGCCGAGTCACCCAGCAGGTCGTGGTCTGGTCCGCGCCGCGCTTTAGCAGGCCGGACGCGCGCGTGGGTTCGTCACGAAGAAAAGAGGCTGATCGCGTTCAGGAGCACGCATCACTGTTGACAGTCGAGCACCTTGAAACATCGAGATCCTCCTCCACGCTCGCCGCCGCCCCTGTTCACGCGCCGCCGACGCCGTCGGCGCCCGGCCGCCGCCGCGGCGCCCCACCACCCCCGCTCCTCCTCCTCCTCGCTTCGTCCTCCTCCTCCTCCTCCGCCTTGATCTCCGCCGCCAGCGTCGCCAGCACGCTGTCCAGCGAGCGCAGGTAGGCCGGGATGAAGTGGTCCTGCAGCATCGTCCGGCACAGGCGCACGCGGCCGTAGCACCGCTGCCGGTCGGCGTCGGCGATGGCCACGAGCGTCGACGGGCCCGCGGGCGGCGGCGGGGCCGCGGGGGCGCTTGCCCCGCCGCCGCCGCCGCCGCCGTCCACCTCGCCGCCGAGCCCCGTGCCTCCCTCGCGCGCGTCGCGCACGGCCACGGCCGGCAGCAGGTGCAGCAGGCGGCCCATGGGCAGGAGCAGGCGGCGCGCGCGGCGGGGGTCGGACGACGACGCGCCGACGGCGGCGGCGGCCGCGGGGGGCGACGACGACGCGAGCAGCCGCTCGGCCTCGCCGTCGCCGGCGTCGTCGCTCCTCTCGGCGGCGGCGGCGGCGGAGGGCGGCGGCAGCGCGGCGGCCCCCGCCCCTTCGCCCTCGTCGCTCGCGCGCGAGGCCTCCTTGGTCGCGGCGGTCACGACGGCCAGGCTCGCGGCTAGGTCGGTCGGCACGCGCACGCGCGACGACGACGCCCCGCGCGCGGCCGCGGGCGGCGAGCACGGGCCGCTGTGGCTGTTGCGGCGGACGCGCGCGGCCGCGGGCGGCAGCAGCGGGCGGGGAGGAGGCGCGCGCTCTGCCGCCGCCGCCGCCGCCGCCGCCGCTGCTGCCGCTGCTGCTTCTCGCGGGCCCGCATCGTCGCCGCCGCCGCCAGCCTCCTCCATCACCAGCTTCTGCTCCTCCTCCTCGACCTCCTCCTCCTCCTCCTCCTCGGTTTCATCGTCCCCGACCAGGTCCGGGTCGTCCTCGGACGCCGCGTCGCTGTCGAACCCCCCGCCGACGACGCCGCCGCCCGCGCCGCCGCCGACGCCGGCGACGCCGGCCGCCCCGACAACCCCGGCCACGCCCGCGGCCGCGACGCCGCCGACGCCGCCCTCCGCGACGGCGTCGTGGAGGGCGGCGGCGGCGCCGGACACGAGGCCCGCCGCGCCGTCGGCCACGGCCACGGCCGCGGCGTGGGCGGCGGTGGCGGCCGAGGCGACCGAGGGCGGCGGGGGGGCAGTGGGGGCGGCGGCGGGAACAACGGGCCGCGGCGCGGGGGCGGGCGCGGGCACCATGGCCGGCAGCCACCCGCCGCCGCCGCGCACGGCGGCGTCGCCGCGGCACGCTTGGAAGAGCAGGCCGGGGTTGTTGCCCCCTCCGCCGCCGCCGCCGCCGCCGCCGCCGCCGCCGCCAAACCACCGGCCCAGGCCCCAGCCGCCGCCCCCGGCGGCTTGTCGCCGCCGCAGGGCCGCGTCGCCGGCGCGAGCCGCGGACGACGCCGCCGCCGACGCTTCGGCGCCGCGGACGCCGCCGCCGCCCCGGCCGAACCCGCCGCCCTCGTCGCCGTCGCCGTCGCCGTCGCTGTCGTGGTCCTTGTTGCCCCCGTTCGCGTGGCGCGCCGCGCCCGACAGCACGGCGGGCGGGACCATGGTCGCCGTCATCGGCCCCCCCGTCGTGGCGGCGGCCGACGGCTGGCCGGCGGCGGCCGCGGAGACCTCCTCCACTCCCTCGAGCGCGCGGCCGAGCGCGCGGGCGGCGGCCAGGCCGCTGCCGCTGCCAGCGCCGCCGTTGCCAGCCCCGCCGGTCGCCGCGGCCATCAGCAGCGCGTCCAGCTCCTCGGCGGCCGAAAACAGCCCGCCCGGCCGCGCGGCCGCCGCGCGCGCAAACGCCGCGCGCGCCTCGAGCGGGGCGGGAGGGAGCGCGGCCCCGCCCGCCGCCACAAAGCACGCCCGGAGCGGGGCCGCCAGCGCCGACGCCGCGCGCTGAGACGCCTGCGCCGCGCCCGCGGCCGCCCCCGCGGCCGCCGCCGACGCCTCGCCGCGGAAATCGGCAAACCACCGGCTCCGCAGCACCTCCTGGCGCAGCGCGTCCACCGAGCCCGTGCTGAAGGTCGGCACGACGTCCGTGCCGTTGCACACGGCCGTCACGCAGTACCCGGCCGCCTCGGCGAGCTCGCGCGTCGCGACGGCCGGGCACGCGATGGCCCAGCACGTGACCCGCGCCAGGGGGCTCGGGGGCGGGTGGCGCTCGCGCAGCAGCAGGGTGAGCAGGGCGGCCGTCCCGCCGCCCATCGAGTGGCCCACGACGACGGCGCGGTAGGGGGCGCTGTTGCTGTTGTTGGCGCCGCTGTCGTCGCCGCTGCCGCCGCCGCCGAGCCCGCCGTCGCGATGCTCCCCCCCGCCGCCCGCCGCCGCCGAGGCGCCGCCGCCGAGCCCGCGGTTGCGCTCGAGCACGGCGCGCTCGAGCACCGGGGCCACCTCCCCCGCCAGGCCCATGGCCGAGGCGAGCATGCCCAGGTGCGCGTAGCCCAGGGCGACGGACGAGGGGCTGCCGCCGCTGTTGTGTGCTGCTGCTGCCGCTACTGCTGCCGCTGCTGATGTTGCCGATGTCGTCGCCCCCGCCGCCCCCGCCGCCTCTGGCGGCAGCACGACGTGGTGCGGCTTGGCCGCGCCCGTCAGGTTGGTCAGCATGTCCTTGCGCGAGTGCGTCCCCCGCACGCACAGCACCACAGTGCGCGTTGCCGCGTCCACCACCACCGCGTACGCGGGGCGCATCAGCCCCGCCGCGGGCGCGTGCGCGACGACGTCGGCGTCCCGGATCTGGAGGTGCGCGCGCCAGTGCCGCCGCTGCATGTCGGGCGCGCGGTGGCGCATGCCCTGGCACAGGAGGAGGTAGCGGCGCAGGGCCCAGAGCTGGGCGTGGAGCTGGCGCGGGGGCGGGGAGGGGGCCGGGAGGGGGTTTGCTGGCGGTGGGGACGAGGAGGACGGCGGCGGCGGCAGCGGCGGCGGCAGGGGCGGCAGCGGCGGCGGCGGCGGCGGCCCGGGCATCGGCCCCGCGCCCGCCTCGCTCGGCGGCCAGACGACGCAGTGCCCCGCGGCCGCGATGTCGAGCGCCGGGTACTCCTTGGGCCGCCTGCGCGCCAGGTAGGCCAGCCCGAAGAAGAGGTCGAGCGCGTTCCAGCGCCCGAGCGTCTCCTGAAGCAGGTGGCGCACAGCCTCGCGGAGGAAGTAGGCCGCGTCGCCGACCGACCGCGGCGCGCGGTGCGGCAGCGCGAGCGCGTGCGTCTCCTCGCCCCTCGGCGGGGGCGGCGGGGGGGCTGGCGCGCCGCCGCCGCTTCCTGCTGCTGCGTCGCCGGCTGCGCCGCCGGCGGCCCACTGGCGGAGGTAGATGGCAAGGGCGACGGCGCCGGCCGAGGCGGCCATGACGGGCGTGGCCATTTTTTTTTTTGGCGTGCGGGGGGTGGGTGGCGGGAATGCAGCGACGACGCGACGACGACGCGCGCCGACAGGCGGCGCGCCCGCTCTTTTCAGGCGCGCCGCCGCGTCATCGCCCGGACTCGCGCCAGGTGCAATTCCGGGGCGGTGGTGGTCGTGGTCTTTGTCGGCGTCCTCGGGCAGCCGCGTCAGACTGAGGGAGAGGGCGCCAAGCGGCGCGCGCCTTTCAAGCAAGGGAGCAGTTGCGATTGCTTCGCGTTGGGGGACAGGCGCGCGCGAGATAGGAATTCGTCGGGCGGGTCAATTGACGGTTCGATGCGCGAGTGGGCGCTGCGATCTTGCCAGCTGCTGGGCCGTCGGTTTTGAGCACCCTCTGCGCGCAAGGGGCATCGCTGTCGCGCGCCTTCCTGCTCTTCTCAGTTGCTCTCCAGTAGCCCGAGCCAAGGACCGAGCCAAGGACCGTCTTCCCCGCTCGCGCTCCGTCGCAAAATCACAACGCGGGGCTGTCCCTTGCGCGCGCCGACACTCGCTCCAGCCCCGGCCCCCTGGCTTTCACCCCATCCACACTTCCCAGACCCGCTAGGCGGACGATCGCGCGCTCTTGCGAAGAGGTGAGGAGGAGTGACTGCCGACAAGGACGGCTCTCCGCCCGCGCGCCCCCCCGCGCGACCCCGTGCGCTCCGTGCGCCTCGTGCGCCTCGAAACGCCAAGATCAACGCACCTTCCATGCGGTTGGCGGTCGCGCGCGCGCCCCGCGCCCTGACGGACGCGCTCCGAAACCGTTGCTTGCATTCAAGAGCGGCACCCGTCGCCCGCGCCCACGCGCCGCCCGCCGAACCACCGTCGCTCATCGCGCCTCCCCCGGCCAAAAAAAAAAAATGGAACACCAGCAGGCAGCCACCCGACCACCATGGCGCCCAACAAGTACGAGCACATGCAGGCGCGCGCCAACTACCCGCGCGCCTGGCAAACGCAGCTCATCACGTCCCCCGCGTCGTCCCCCGGCTACTGCCTGTACGCCGCGTGCTGCTGCTGGTGCGCCTCTTTTCAGCAGAGGAAGCAGCTGCTTTATGGGGACATGAGCCGGTACCTCTGCTGCGCGGGCAGCCTGCCGTGCAGCGGGCGGTGCGGCGAGCAGAAATGTCCCAACTTTTGCCTCGGCGTCGAGGTGACGCTCTGCTTTGCGCAGTCGGTCGCCAGCACGCGCTACGCCATTCAGGACGAGCTGCGCATCATGAACACGCCCTATGACAACTGCGTCATCGGGACGATGATCGCCGCCCAGTACTTGGCGTGCATCTGCTCGATCGCGGCGTGCTTGAGCGGTTCGGAGGAGGTGAGAGGATCGCGGCGTCGCCGGGCCGCGCGCAGGGGCGCCCCCCCCCCCGCCAGCGTCTCTTTCGCTCGCCTTTTCAAATCGCACTCCTCCCGCCGGGGGGGGGGGGGGGGGGGGGGGGCGGGGGGGGGGGGGGGGGGGGGGGGGGGGGGGGGGGGGGGGGGGGGGGGGGGGGGCGGGGGGGGGGGCGGGGGCGGGGGGGGC
>Ga0315905_10003561_pt1 | contig 16047 bp, 10 predicted proteins | sample LakEriMetagenome_5_FD_203522 | JGI IMG/M metagenome (GOLD analysis project Ga0315905, IMG submission 203522) | Freshwater fungal communities from buoy surface, Lake Erie, Ohio, United States - Buoy 4 MA121 | ecosystem: Environmental > Aquatic > Freshwater > Lake | place: USA: Lake Erie, Ohio... | reverse complement strand
GATATTTTGCAATGGATCGCGACAAGCGCTGGGAGCGCGTGAAGCGTGCTTATGATATGCTTGTCGAAGGAAAAGGTCACCTGGCTCACCAAGCTTCGGGTGTAATTGAACAGTCATACGCAGCGAGCGTAACCGATGAGTTTATTGAGCCTTCGGTAATAGTCGACGACAATAATTTTCCATTGGCGTGCATTCAACCCGATGATGTAGTAATCTGTTTCAATTTTAGAACCGATCGTTGTCGCGAGATAACCGAGGTTCTCACGCAAACGGATATGCCGGAGAGTGGCATGCATGCTATGTCTCTCTATTACGTGACTATGACGAACTACGATGATTCGTATCGAAATGTGAGGGTTGTGTATGACAAGGATAATCTGAATCAAACGCTGGGCGAGGTGCTTGAGCGCAATGCCATTACGCAGATTCGTATTGCTGAAACAGAGAAATATCCCCACGTTACGTTTTTCTTCAGTGGTGGTCGTGAAAAGGAGTTCGCAGGAGAACGTCGCATCATGGTGCCATCTCCCAAAGTGGCTACCTATGACTTGCAACCTGAGATGAGTGCGCATGGCATTGCTGATGCTATTTGTGCTGAAATGCAAAATGACCCTGCTGGATTTATCTGTCTCAATTTCGCGAATCCTGACATGGTGGGGCACACCGGAGTTTTCGAAGCCATCTTAAAGGCCGTAGAAACAACAGACGCTTGTTTAAAGCAGGTCGTTGAAAAGGGGTTGGAGTGTGGTTATTCGTTTGTGATCATTGCCGATCATGGTAATGCCGACTACGCTGTCAATATGGATGGTTCTCCGAATACTGCGCATACTACGAATCCGGTGCCCATTTGGATTATTGATGAAAACGTATCGAGCGTGCATTCCGGTATATTGGCTGATGTAGCTCCAACTATTCTCAAGATGCTTGAAGTTTCTCAGCCGGCAGAAATGACGGGCAAGGCTCTGTTTTAGTTAATCACTCCATTCTACGGTCATTTTTTCGATACGCTCAATGAGTGCTTCTGAACTCATTTGTTCGCGAAGCCTGTCAACGATAATGGGAAAGGCTAATGGAGTGGGTTTCTCCGGATGCTTCACGATAATTTTTTGACGTTGCATGCGCACCAGGGCCTCGCGTGTTCGTGTGTATTCCAGCTGCTGGTGCACTACTTCGTCGAGCGCTTGTCTCAGGAGTAAATTATCGGGCTCATACGATTCGAAAACCTGATAGATAAGCTGAGCAGAGTTTTGTAGATGTCGATCTTTTATTTTTTGTCCCGGATAGCCTTTGAAGACCAAACCTGCAATGGCTGCTATATCGCGAAACTTACGCTTGGTCATTTCACCGGCATTAATTCCGGCGAGAATATCTTGCTCGAGTGATTCGGTTGAAAAGAGTCCCGCATCAATAAATTCATGAATCGGCACATGTTGATCGCTGAGCAGTTCAAAGCCATAATCGTTGAAGGCAAGTGAAAAACTGATGCTTATTTTTCTTCCGATACGATAGGCGAGTAGTGAGGCGATTCCTTCATGCACAGCCCTGCCCTCGAATGGGTAAATGATATGATGAAAACCTTCTGAGGTTTTAAAAACTTCCACTAATAGTTCATCCTCCATAGGCACATACGATCGCATTCGCTGAAGGTAAAGAATGGGCTGAATAAAAGAAAGTTCAGGATGCGTTTCCTGCAGCTCATTCGAATTCTTTTCAGCAACTTGAAATTGCTTGCGAAGCATTACACTCATTTGTGAAGACAGTGGAAGCCTGCCTCCCAACCAAACGGGTGTGCGGCCACTGGCTGCTTCAGACTTGCGAACCATCGCAGTCATGTCTTTCACGTTGAGCAGTTGCAGGCTGAGTCCTGCAAACCAAAAGTGATCGCCTTCTTCCAATTGCGAGATAAAAGATTCTTCAACGTGTCCGAGCATGCCGCCTTTGCGAAGTTTGACCAGCATGAGTGTATCACTCACTATGGTACCTATAGACATGCGATGCCGGCTCGCGATGCGCGGTTGTTCAACTTTATAGAGTCCGTCTATAAGAACAATTTTGGAGTATTCGCTGTAGCTTCCAAGGGAGTTCCCTCCCACTGCTGCAAAGCGCACTATCCAGTTCCACTCACCTTCGGTTAAATCAGTGAAGCAGTAAGTTTCTTTTACTTCACGAAAAGTGTTTTCACTGTCGAAGCCCGCTCCGCAGGCAAGGGTTACGATGTATTGAATCAATACATCGAAGCAAAGAGTGAGCGGAGGTTTACTCTCGATGTAGTTGTCATCAATGGCCTGGCGCAGTGCAGAGGCTTCAATAAGCTCAAGCGAATGCGTCGGTAAAAAGTAGATCTTGCTCTTAGCATCCGGCCGGTGGCCGCTGCGACCGGCGCGTTGCACAAAACGGGCAACACCCTTGGGCCCTCCAATTTGAATGATGGTTTCGACCGGCGCGAAGTCAACACCCAAATCCAGACTGCTCGTGCATATTACAGCTTTCAATCTGCCTTCGTAAAGTGCTTCTTCTACCCAAGCTCTAATTTCTTTGCTAATGCTGCCATGGTGCATGGCCATCACACCTGCCAACGAGGGGTCGAGCTCAAGCAACGTTCGATACCATATCTCACACTGCGACCGAACATTCGTAAAAATGAGTGTGGAAGTACTTTGATGAATAACGGGTAATAGGCTTTTCGCCAGTCGTGTTCCCAAGTGTCCGGCCCAAGGCATGCGTTCTGCTTTTTCGGGAAGTATAGAGATAACTTCATACTGTTTTCGGATATCGCTGCGTATGAGTCTTCCTTCCGTTTTAATACCCAGAAGGCATTTCATGGCTTCCGGAAGATTACCGATGGTGGCTGAGATGCCCCAAATTAGGAGTTGAGGAGAAAGTGTTTTTAATCGGCTCAAGGCAAGTTCGACTTGCACGCCCCGCTTAGTGCCCATGAGTTCATGCCATTCGTCAGCAACGATGACTTCAAGTTGTCCGAAAAGTTCGCCCGCATTTTTGGAGCAGAGCATTAGGTGAAGGCTTTCCGGGGTTGTAATAAGAATATTAGGAAGGGACTTGAGCTGTTTTGCCCGTTTTGAAAGTCCTGTATCGCCTGTTCGAATGTCGATGGACAGTGAGCTCTCTAAACCGCTAATTGCGCGGCTGGCCGATTTCTCTATTTCTGCTGCCAGCGCACGGATGGGCGATATCCACAAGAGACGCAGACCACTTATTTTTTTGCTGCTATCTCGATAGCGCGCAATAGTTGGTAGAAGTGCGGCATAGGTTTTTCCGCTTCCTGTTGGTGCATTAATCAGTCCGTGCTCCCTTCTCTCCTGAGCCCGCCAGCTTTCCAATTGAAATGGTGCAGCATTCCAATCCATGGATCGAAACCAATGAATACAGGAAGTTGATGATTCAGAGATAGAATGTGCGGAACTCAAAGTTTTTTGCTCATTTTTGCCTCGGAAGACGCTTGGTTCATTTAGGCACCATTTTGGTTACTTCTTCCAACAAACAAAAGAACACATGAAAAAGTTATTTCCTTTTTTGATTTTAGCGTTCATCGCAATGTCAACGGCACAGGCTCAAACCGAAAACGATTACAAGGACCTACTCACCTTATTTGTGACCGAGAAATACGAGAAATGCCTTTACAAGGCGGAAGGTTATACCCTCGATGAAAAGACCAAGAAGGATCCATTGCCGTATATGTTTATGAGTCGTTGCTTTTACGAAATGTCGAAGCGCGACGAGTTCAAGGAGAAATACCCAAACGCTTTCAAGGATGCTATGAAGTATATTTCCAAGTATGGAAGCAAGGACAAGGAGAAAAAGTACCTGTCGGAGTATGAAGATTATATAGCTCAAATCCGAGCTGCGGCGATAGCTCAAGCGGAAACGATGATGGATACCCAGAAATACAGCAAGGCGAAGCAGTTGTATGATCAGTTGTTGGATATTGACCCGAACGATGCCGGCGCTCAGCTAATGATGGGCGTAGTGCAGGGCTTGTTGAAGGCTAAGAAGGAGTCGGAATTGGCTCTGGCCAAGGCCAAGTCAATTCTGGTTGAGAAAAAGGCAGGGCAGGCGCAGGAGGAACTTTACTTATTGAAATACGCTCTTACCTTGCATGCAACCAGTTTGGCCGGTACAAGCAAGGATGCGGCTAAAGAGTGGTTAGATCTGGGGCTGGAATATTTCCCGGACGACAAGGAATACAAGTTGACGTACGATACAATCGTAGGATAATTGAAATTGAAGGGCCGCAAGGCCCTTTTTTATTAGTCTCTCGGTGAGCGGTTGAACAAGATGTAGCCGAAATTGAAAATAAAACTCCAGGGCTCATCTTTCTTGTCGTAGTAATTAGCGCTTAAGCTTATCGGGCCTAGTGGTGTGTGGCCTACAAGTGCTCCTGATGCCATGTAATATTGCTTCAAGTCAGCGCTGTAATCAGCTTTTCCCAGGCTGTTATTTTGAATCGAATAGTACGGCTGAAATACATAACCCTCCAGTCGTAACTCTATCTTTTTTGTTATGCGGAGCACATTCATCAGTCCACAGGCGACATATTGGTGAGCCCTGAATTGGGGCATAAAATACGTTCTGCTTTCCGGAATAGGATTAAATGCGGGCGCTGCAATGACGGATGAAATGTAATTATCAAAGAAGTCCTGATTGCTTAATACGCCCTCTAAAAGGAAGCCTGACTTGAGTTGTCTCGAGCTGAGGAAATAGTTTTGGTAGTTTAGTTTGAGACTGTACCAATCATGGGACTTTTGAGTAGTGTCTCTGACTTCAGAGGTAGTTCCAGGTATGGTGAATTCCTCTCCCTGCACACTTTTCAGGCCTATTTGGATGAAAGATCCTGAGCTTGCGAATTGTTTTCTGTTTAGGGTGCTTCTTTCATAACTGAGTCGGCCAATCCAGGCATTGAATTCTGTTTTATCCGCTGTATCGGTAGAGATGAAGTTGGTAATTTGATAGTACTCATCAAATTGATGTGTATAGAAAGTTTCTGCTCGAAAAATCCCTTTGGATCCTGCCGGTAATGAAATTCCAAAGTTGCCGAATCGTTCATTGATGAGAATGTATGATGGCTTAACATCTTCGAAAAAGGTAGATAGGCTCTTATAGTAATCCCATCGGTTGAAGGTAAAACCACCCTGAATGGAAACAGGTATTTTGGCGGAGATATCCCAACGTATATCGCTGTGAATAGAACCGTAAAAACGGCCGAAATAACTATTGGTGCTTAGTGTTGTGGAAGTAAGCCCAAACAAATTGTACTTCAAACCAATAAAACCTGTATTAATCGAACGCGATGAAAAATTCCCTCCGAAAGCGAGTTCTAGATCCTTTTCTTTTTTTACATCCAGATTCAGGGCGAAGGTTTTTTTGTCTGGGTTGTAGCTTGTTGTAGGAAAAATGGTGTTGATTTTATCGTCCCCGAATAATTTGAAATATCGGGCCTTCAGATCATCAAGGGGAATAGGAGCGTCCTTTCTGACCATTATTTTTTGCACGTATCGACGCTGCGTTTTTTTTAGTCCTTCGATGGAAATTTGATCAATGATTAATGCAGGGAATTTTGATTGAAAATGACGTCTTTCATTTTCTCTTTCCGCAACCTTTTTTTCTCGTGATACAGCGAGCTTGATGGACGGCAGCTCTTCAAGACATTGACGGTACCCCATTTCAATGGCCTCTTCCATTTTTTCGAACTCAAAGGTGGAAATGTTGTCAAGTCGCGGACTTACTATAACAGTATTGGTGAGGGGAATTTGAGAGTTGCTCCGGTAAAGTATCATGGATTGAAGCTGCGATAACAAATCGTCTTCATTCGGAGTTGGATTGCTTCCTGAAACATTACAGCCTATGATAACATCGGGTTTGAACTCACGATAGGCCAAATCGATGGGGAAGTTGTTATAGATACCACCGTCAAACAGCAATTTGCCGTTTACTTTTCTCGCTGGAATGTAAAATGGATAAGTACATGACGCTCGCGTGGCAACGTTGAGAGGGCCTTGTCTGAAAACAATCTCTTGTTTGCTTTCAATGTCTGCAGCGATGCACCTAAAGGGTATATACAAACTGTCGAAGTTGCCCCCACTGGCAGCATCAGGTTGGCTAAAACCCTCCATCAGTTTCCAATCCAATAAAACAGGGTTGATGAGATTGGTAGGTACGTTACTTATGAGACTTCCACTTGATACCCTCAATGAACCAAAGGCTGCGTCAGTGTCTGTTCGTTTGAAATAATAGTCAAGTTCATCGTTCCTGTCACCCATTGCCATATTCAGAAATTCCTCCGTTCTTACCATGCTGTCGATGGTTGCAACACTATAACCGGAAGCATACAGAGCGCCAATTACCGCGCCCATGCTTGTGCCACATATATAGTCGATAGGCACATTGTTTTCTTCCAATACTTTTAAAAAACCTACATGTGCCGCAGCTGTTGCACCTCCTCCGCTCAATACCACCGCTACTTTTTGCGAATGGACAACCGATACGCTAAGAATGCAGCATATCAATAGCATCTTTCGAATGATAGAATCGTAGCGGATGGAAAAAGTGAATTTCACGCGCCAAATTTGGAGAGGATTAAGCACCTTTTTCATTCTTCCTGAATGATTTTTTAATCATGGTCGGCATTACCCACTGCAATGGTGCGAAAATCTCGATTGAATTGTTTTAAACGGGATCCATACCAGCTAAACATTTCGCCATCGACAATTGAAATGGCGGTGTCTGGCATAATGTGTTTTAGTTCGATAATGTGTTTTTGCTGAAACGGAAAAGGCTCACTGGATAGAAAAATGAAATCGGGATTGGCACTGCGCAGATCATCCAGGGTTATTATCGGATATCTTGAGTCAATACGTTTTGCAAATGCATTGTGGAAGCCAAGTCGGTTCAGCATATCATGAATGAAAGTGTCTTCGTTTATCGTCATCCAGGGGTTTTGCCAGATAATATAAGCAGCAGAGGCTCGGACCGCTTGTGCGGGCATGCCTCGGAATTGGTTGATTATGGCAGTTGAAAGAGCGGAGGCATGTTCCCGCCTGACGCAGATATTACCCACATCTTGAATCATAGCTATTGCATGGTCCAGAGTTCTTACATCACTGATATAGGTGGGAAAACGCGAGGCGAGCCATTCGATGGATTGTTGATCATTCTCTTCCTTGTTTGCCAGAACAAAGTCCGGGCTCAACCTGGCAATCTTCTCGGTATTTAAGTTTTTGGTTCCTCCGATGATGTTTTTTGTTTCGCGGGCAACCGGCGGGTGTATGCAAAATTTGGTCACTCCAACTATGGACTGCTCTAGCCCCAGGTCGAAAAGCAGCTCGGTTTGGGATGGAACGCAGGAAACAATGCGCCGCGGTTGTTCTGGGAGGGAGAGGTGTCGGCCCGTCTGGTCTCGGATTCGGAGATACATAGTCTGCTTGAAGTGTCCAATTTGCGACAAAAAGTACGACAGAATGGTCACGTATGTCAGAAAGAGAGCTGCCTGTGCGATAAAACTGACACATTTTCAGCAAACCGGGTTGATATTCCCGATGGCAAGAAGGTTGAAATGCGGCCGCCGACAAACAAACGAAGTCAAACAGAAAATCAATACCATGAGTAAAGTAATAGGAATCGATTTAGGAACCACCAACAGTTGTGTTGCCGTTATGGAAGGTAACGAGCCGGTGGTAATTGCTAACAGCGAGGGTAAGCGCACGACGCCTTCGGTGGTGGCCTTTGTAGAAGGAGGTGAGCGAAAGGTAGGTGATCCGGCTAAGCGTCAGGCTATCACTAACCCGCGTAAAACCATTTATTCAATCAAGCGCTTCATGGGAAGCAGCTACGATGAAAGTGCTCGCGAGGCAGGACGTGTGCCTTATGAGGTTGTAAAGGGTGACGGCAATACACCACGTGTGAAGATTGACGATCGCAACTATACACCACAGGAAATTTCTGCGATGGTTCTTCAAAAGATGAAGAAGACAGCAGAAGATTATCTCGGTCATGAAGTGACTGAGGCGGTTATTACGGTGCCGGCATACTTCAACGATGCTCAGCGTCAGGCTACCAAGGAGGCTGGCGAAATCGCGGGTTTGACTGTTAAGCGTATCATTAACGAACCAACAGCAGCAGCATTGGCATATGGACTCGATAAGAAGTCACAAGACATCAAAATCGTCGTGTTCGACTGCGGTGGTGGTACCCACGACGTTTCGATTCTGGAGTTGGGTGATGGTGTATTCGAAGTACTCTCGACCGACGGTGACACGCACCTCGGTGGTGACGACTTCGACCAGGTGATTATCGACTGGTTGGTTCAAGAGTTCAAGAACGAGAACGGAAATCAATTCGATTTGATGAAGGATCCAATGGCCCTTCAGCGTTTGAAAGAGGCCGCTGAGAAGGCGAAAATTGAGCTTTCTTCGACCACATCTACTGAAATCAACTTGCCTTATATCATGCCGGTTGACGGTATTCCGAAGCACTTGGTAAAGACCATGTCTCGAGCTAAGTTCGAACAATTGGCCGATAGCCTTATTCAGCGTACCATCGCTCCATGCGAAAGCGCATTGAAGAAGGCAGGCATTTCGGTGAAGGATATTGATGAAGTGATTTTGGTAGGTGGTTCAACACGTATTCCTGCCGTTCAGGATGCTGTTAAGAAATTCTTCGGTAAAGAGCCTTCAAAGGGTGTAAATCCGGATGAAGTTGTAGCCATTGGTGCAGCAATCCAGGGTGGTGTTCTAACCGGTGAGGTGAAAGATGTATTGCTTCTCGATGTAACTCCGCTTGCATTGGGTATCGAGACGATGGGTGGCGTAATGACCAAACTGATTGATTCGAACACAACCATTCCAACCAAGAAGAGCGAGGTGTTTTCTACTGCAAGCGATAACCAGCCGAGTGTAGAGATACATGTTCTCCAGGGTGAGCGTTCCATGGCAAAAGATAACCGCACTATCGGTCGTTTCCACCTCGATGGTTTGCCCTCCGCTCCGCGTGGCGTGCCGCAAATTGAAGTGACATTCGATATAGATGCCAATGGTATCATTCACGTAAGTGCCAAGGATAAAGCAACCGGAAAGGAGCAGAACATCCGCATCCAAGCCTCATCCGGCTTGAGCAAAGAGGAAATTGAAAAGATGAAGCGCGAGGCAGAGATGAACGCTGAAAGCGATCGTGCAGCACGCGAAGAGGCCGACACGATCAACCAGGCTGATACGCTCATTTTTCAAACCGAAAAACAAATGAAGGAGTTCGGCGACAAGGTTCCGGCTGATAAAAAAGAGCCTATCGAGACCGCACTAGCAGAATTGAAGCAGGCGCATGCGGAAAAAGATGTCAATCGCTGTAAGTCTGCCATTGATAACCTGAACAACGTTTTTGGTGCCGCGGCGACTGAAATGTATAACCAGTCAGGTGAACAAGGTCAGCCAACTGGCAACACACAAGGCAGCGACTCTGAAGTTACCGATGTAGATTTTGAAGAGGTGAAGGACGAGAAGAAGTAAGCGTTTGCATCGTAAAATTTAAAAAAAAAAAGGGCCCCATAGCAGGGCCCTTTTTCTATATTTGACCAAAATGAATCGCTATGATCAAGGAATTCAAACAGTTTGCTCTTCGTGGTAATCTGATAGATATGGCTGTCGCTTTCGTAATGGGGGCAGCATTTGGTAAAATCGTCTCAGCATTCATTGATGGGATGGTCATGCCGCTTGTTGGGTTGGTTCAGGGTCGAGATTTCTCTAATTTGTATTATCCGCTTTCAGACAATGTGCGGAAGGCCCGCGAAGCAGCCGAACTGGCTGGTGGCGGTCTCTCTCTCGAGAACGCTAAAGAAATCGGTCCTGTGGTAGCTTATGGGACATTCATTACGCTTGCAATTGAATTTGTGATTGTTTCTTTCATCATGTTTTTGGTAATCAAGGCGATGAATAAGCTCAGAAGAGAGGAGACCGCTCCTGCTCCTGAAGCAAATCGATCAGAACAGTTGCTCGAGGAAATTCGCGACGCTTTGAAGAAAGGATAGTCATTTCGTTTTTTTCTAAACTTAAGAACCGTATAATTGTTTGTCTATCGATACGGTATGAGTAGGCGTTTTTCGATAGCAGTAATCAGCAGTGTTGTGGCAATCACAGTGCTCAGCATCTGGCTAATTACCGGACTTAAATTCAGTTATGATTTTGAGGCGTTTTTTCCAAAAGACGATCCCGAAACCGATTTTTACCTTTCCCTTAGGGATCGCTTTGAGACCGATAATGATTTTTTTATCGTGGCTCTCGAGAATGAATCTTCCGTCTATGATTTGGAGTTTCTGACCAAGGTCGATAGTCTAACCAAGGTGCTGTCGCGTATAGAAGACGTCACAGCCGTTGTAGGTCCAACCCAATTGAAAAGAGCAGTTCAGGACCCACTGCTGGGGCAGGTAGTTGAGGTACCCATGCTGCGTTGGCAGTTTCCGGAAACATACACAACTGATTCTATTGAGTTGGCCCAAACTACCGGTTTAGTGGGGTGGTTCTTCTCTGAAGATTACAGGTCTGTTGCAATCAATCTGAGACATACGCAGCGGTTATCCAAGGAGCGATGTGATTTGCTGGCTGAAAACATTGAGGCGGCCGTAGCCGGGTTTGATTTTAAAAAATCACATGTCATTGGTCGAGCCCTTGGTCAAAAACTGTATGTGGAGTTAATGATTAGTGAAGTTGTATTGTTCATTTCTCTAAGTCTTCTTCTAACTACATTGTTCCTCTACATCGCGTTCCGGTCAGCCTGGGGTATTTTGATTCCGACGCTCGTTGTGCTCATTTCGATCCTCTGGACACTCGGCTTCATTCGACTTTTGGGCAATGATCTTGACTTAATGCTGACCGTTTTACCTACCATCATCTTCGTGGTAGGTATGAGCGATTCCGTGCATGTGCTTACGAAGTATATGCAGGAGCTGCGAAACGGGCGCGAAAAGCGTGATGCGATACGCTACGCCTTCAAAAGCATTCGTCTGGCTACGTTTTTAACGGCAGTTACAACGTCCATTGGATTTTTGACACTGGTGCTATCGAACATAGAGCCCATCAGCAATTTCGGAATCTACACATCGGTAGGCATCATGCTCGCCTACGGTCTGACGTATAGTTTGCTGCCGGCTATCTTGTTTTTGGCACAGCCTACTCGGCTTAACACTTTTGCTTTGTCTGATGATTTCTGGACGAACAAATTGCATTCATCTTTCCGCTGGATAATTCGCCGTCGTTATGCGGTTATAGCGGGAACAGCTGCTGTGTGTTTGGTAAGTGTCTATGGGATTTCCAGAGTCGAGGTCGATAACAAGATGCTCGAAGATTTGCGCGATGAGCATCGGCTGAAGCAAGAATTCTTTTTCATGGAAGAGCATTTTTCAGGTTGTCGGCCATTTGAAATGGCTATCATACTCAATGAAAATGTTCAGCTCAATGACGTTGCGTTCCTGCATGATTTGGATACACTCAATTATTGGTTGCGTGAAGTGTATGGTGTTGGCTCACTTGTCTCGTACACGGAAATATTGAAAAACGCACATCAGGCCACTAATGCGGGGTTACGCGAGTTTTATTCAATTCCCACGGATAGTGCAGAGTTGCGCCGATTAAATAAACTCATTCAGCGGAAGGAGTTTGCCGAAGTGGTCAACATGCACTACAATAAGGAGGGTGCGGTGCTGCGCATTGCCGGTAAGATTGGCGACTTTGGAAGGAAGCATTACGAGAAACTGAACGGAGAACTCGATGCATTTGTAGAAGCGAATTGCAAAACCAAATTCGAATACAAGGTCACAGGAACGGCCCATCTTATTGATTTGAACAATCAGTATCTGGTCGAGAATATGGTCTGGGATCTTTTGTTGTCGATTGTTGTCATTGGGCTCATTATGGGCGCTGTTTATCAGTCGCCGAAAATGATACTGCTGACGATTATCCCCAATCTGATTCCATTGGTTATAGTTGGAGGCATAATGGGCTTCGCAGGTATACCGCTCAAGGTAACCACCTCCATCGTATTCAACATTGCTTTTGGTATTGCTGTCGATGACACGATTCACTTTTTGGCGAGAGTGCGGACCTTATTGCTCGAAGGCATGAGCCCGCTTTATGCCGTGAAGCGCACTTTTCTGACTACGGGCAAGGCCATGGTAGTAACTACATTGATATTAAGTGGAGGTTTTCTTACACTCATTCTCTCCGATTTCATGGGCACCTTCTACATCGGTCTGCTCATCAGCCTCACACTTTTCATCGCGCTTATTGCTGAGTTGCTTATTTCGCCGTTGGTTATTATTTTCTTTTACAAGAAGAAGGGGTAGTTTTTGTTTTGACGGATGAAAGTTTACGCCGACTCTTTTCATTCCGATTTTTTTCATTCGAATGAAATTTCAGAATAAGAGAGTGCTAATGAAATGGGAGAGGTCACATCGCTTTAATTCTACAATCCTGCACTCTTATAAAGCACCAGAAACGCCGTCGCTACGGCCTCGTTACTAAACCGCTCCACAGCATATTTGCGCAATGCCTCCTTGTCGTATTGATCAATGTTAGATGACATGGAATCAATGGCTTTTGCCAGTGCATCTTCATCGCCACGGTCAACGAGAATGCCGCGTTCGGGATTGATGTGTTCGCTGATTCCACCCACGCGTGTGCTGATGACGGGCAGCCCGCAAGCCAGGGCTTCCACGATGACGCACGGTAAGTTCTCGTAGTTGCTGAAGAGCAAAAGTGCATGCGATGATTCCATTTTTCTTGCTACTTCTTCCCATGAAATTTCGCCGAAGAAGTCGATGGAGTCGGAGCGAATTCCGAGGCTGGACGCCTGTTGTATCCAATGCTCAATGGGGCCATCTCCACCCAGGGCGAGATGCACATTGTTATTCCTGTCCGATATCGTTTTCCAAACTCGTAATATGCCACTTATGTTTTTGTGACCGTCAATGAGAGAGCTGACGTGCAGATAATTTACCCGATTGTTGTTGGGCTTGGCCAAGGAAAACAAGGTTGTATCAACGACGTTCGGAACCACTTGATAAGTGCCGTGTATGCCGAAGTCAATCATCTTCTGTTGCAGATCTAACGTGACGGGGCACAGGAACGCCGCTTTTCGCGCACCGAACCGCGACATCCACAAGAGTAGTGGGTGTCGTTTGGCGGCATTGATGGGGTCATAGCCTGTCCAGTGTTCTGTCACGATGTACGGAAGGTTGAATTTGCTTAGCAACCACCGGGGCTGCCAACCATGCGGCCAAAGCACGTTGTGATGAACGGCATCAAAATGAATGTTCTTGGAGCGAATCAAGTGATATGCGCCTTTTATGAATGCTTTGCGTTTGGCGAAAAATCCGGTTCTGCAGTAGACGATTATTGTATTCACATTCTTTTCGCAATGCTCTTCAATTTTCGGCGGGCCATCCCATTGGGGCATCGAGGCTACATATAGTACCCATACATCACACAAGAGAGCAACCGCTTCGGCATGTCGTTGCACAAAGTTACCCACCGTGGTGTGTGCCCTACTGGGGTACCAGCTTGAGGTAAATAGTATGGAAAGTCGCTTGGTGCTCACGTCATTTTATGGTCGCAATCTAAGCGCAAACTATTACATGATTTTCTTGTTGGTTCTGAAAGAAAAATGCGTTTAATTTGCACCCGCATTTTAGACGGTGGTCGTAGCTCAGTTGGTAGAGCCCCAGATTGTGGTTCTGGTTGTCGTGGGTTCGATCCCCATCGATCACCCTTCAAAAAAGGTCCTGAAAAGGACCTTTTTTTATTTCTTCAATTTCGGGTCGATTCCATTCACAAAGTCTTCAATGACGCGTGCTTGATCTGCCGAGGTACACCCCGAAAATGCTGTGAGTTCCGAATAGCTAATGGTGCGGTTGTATGCCTCCAACATAGGCCCTGCAATAGGCATGTAGCTCCAGTGCCAGGCTTCTTCTTCGTATCCGGTTCGGCCGTTCGTTTTTGAGGTGTAGGTTTGATAATAACCGAACTCCGATGCGTGCTTTGTAAGCCATTGATAAATCAACAACCCTTTTCCTTGAGTGAAATAGGCCGGCTCCAAACTGTTCATGTCGATGTCGGTTCCCCAGTGGTGGCGACTTGTACCGGGCATGCTGCTGAATTTCATGATGTCGATGATGCGTTCCAAGTCTGACTTGCCTTCGTATTGAGGGCGCTTCCATTTGCGTTCCCAGATTGCCTTTTGAGCATCGAAATTGCGGGTAGCAGAAAGGATGGTCAGTGTTATGCCATCCTTAAGCGCAGCGGCATGCATGCGCTTAAACGCGTCATACGCCTCCTTTCTGAGATAGATGTCGGTTTTTGTTGAGTACCGAGCTTCAATAAGTTGAAAGGCGCTATGCTTCGCCGGACTGAATTTTCCCAGCAACTCTTCTCGGCTATATTGAGCAAGAGAGTCTGTCCCTGCAACTTGCGAAAACATTCGCTGATAACAGAGCGAGAGAAGTATTGCAACAACAAGGAGCCGACGAAGAGTGGGCATTAGCATCAATGAATTCCTTTTGAAGCCAGGTAGCGTTCAGCATCGAGAGCCGACATGCAACCTGTTCCTGCTGCTGTGACTGCCTGACGATAGGTTTTGTCTGCCGCATCGCCAGCAACAAAAACACCTTCAATGTTCGTTTTGGATGAACCGGGTACATTCAAAATGTAGCCTGTTTCATCCGTGTTGATCCATGGCTTGAATACATCTGTGTTTGGCTTGTGACCAATCGCTACGAAGAATCCGGTCGCCTTTAATGTGCGTTGCTCGCCCGTTTCGCGGTTCCTAACCAATACCGCTTCCACGCCTTGATCACCCAAGAGGTCTTCCGTCTCGGTATTCCAAAGAACTTCGATGTTGGGTGTGCTGGTTACACGGTGCTGCATAGCTTTCGATGCACGCATTTTGTCGCTGCGCACGAGCATGTATACCTGCTTGCAAAGCTTAGCCAAGTAGGTTGCTTCTTCAGCTGCGGTATCTCCTGCACCAACGATTACAACGTCTTGGTTGCGGTAAAAGAATCCGTCGCATACGGCGCAAGCACTCACACCACCGCCCAATTCGCGCAATCGTGTTTCGTTGGGAAGGCCCAGCCATTTGGCACTAGCACCTGTTGAGATAATGATGGAATCGGCACTGATGGTATGTTTTCCGTTGTCTATTTCTACCCAGTGTTTTGGGCCGGTGAAGTCGACTTTGGTCACCCATCCGCTGCGAACATCCGTTTCAAAGCGCACTGCCTGGTTTTTCAAATCAGCCATCATTTCCGGGCCTTTCACACCGTGCGGATATCCGGGGAAGTTGTCCACTTCAGTGGTGTCCATCAATTGCCCGCCAGGTTGTGAGCCCTCATACATTACAGGTTTCATATCTGCGCGAGCGGCATAAATTGCTGCTGTATATCCGGCCGGGCCACTGCCAATGATCAGGCACTTCACGTGTTCTTTTGCTTCCATCATGGTTTAATTTGGATTGCAAATATATCGGTGGTGTTGGCTACAAAATGTAGCTTGAGTGACACAACTGTTAATTAGGATTAACTTCAGTTCAGAATCAGAATAGAACGAATGGCTGTAGCTTTACCCCGACCATGAAACACCTGTTCTCACCAGCCACCCGCGAAAACATTCGAATAGCCTGGTTGGCTATTGGAAGCCAGCGTTTGCGAGCTGTCATCACGGTGAGTATTATAGCCTTGGGTATTATGGCCTTGGTGGCCATGATTACAGCGACGCAAGCCCTGGAGAACAAGGTAAACCAGGAGTTTGGTCGCATGGGTAGCAACACGTTCACGATGCGTTCCGGTTCCATGGGTGGTCGACGCGGACAAGTGGAGCGCGAGAATCCGCCCATTATATTTCAAGAAGCCGTTCGTTTCACGCGTGAGTTCGACTATCCTGCCGTTATATCTATGACCAGCGTTGCTTCTTTCAATGCCACGCTGAGGCACGGAAGTGTGAAGTCCAACCCCAACATTCGTGTGTTGGGTTGCGAGCCAACTTATTTGGAGCTTTC
>Ga0315905_10003560_pt1 | contig 16048 bp, 9 predicted proteins | sample LakEriMetagenome_5_FD_203522 | JGI IMG/M metagenome (GOLD analysis project Ga0315905, IMG submission 203522) | Freshwater fungal communities from buoy surface, Lake Erie, Ohio, United States - Buoy 4 MA121 | ecosystem: Environmental > Aquatic > Freshwater > Lake | place: USA: Lake Erie, Ohio... | reverse complement strand
TGAGGCGTTGGTGAGTTGGATTTTGGCACAGTCGGACATTGAAGGCATAACCCTATCGGGGGGTGAACCGATGTTGCAAGCGTCGGCTTTGGTTACGCTGATTGACCAAGTCCGAAAAGTACGAGATTTGGGAGTGATGTGCTATACGGGCTATACATTGCAGGGGTTACAACGTCATGGGACAACAGCCCAACAGGCCTTACTGAATCGTATTGATTTGTTGGTGGATGGGCCGTATCAAGCAGCGCAGCACGATAATTTGTTGTGGCGAGGTTCCCGCAATCAAACTTTGCGGCTACTAACTTCTCGTTATCAGTCATGTTTGGAAGACTATCTACAGAACGGCGATCGCTCCGCTGGGTTAGAATTTTTTACGAGTACCGATCAGGAAGTCTCCTTTACGGGGGTACCGGAAAAAGCAAATTTTCGCCAGCAGTTTGAAGCGGCATTGCAGGCAAAAGGCATTTTAGTGAAGGTTTAGGTCATGGTTAACACGAATGCAATGTTGTACGGCATGATGGCGGATCAGCAGGTGGGACAGTACCATCTGGAATCACTATTGGGGGCGGGGGGATTCGGCGGGGTTTTTCGAGCCAATGAGGTGGTACGGGATCGAGTATTGCGCCAAGTGGCGGTGAAGGTGATTCTGGGTAACGATGAGCAGCAGTTGGAAGAACTATTGGCAGCAGCGACCCTGGAACATGATCACCTTGTTCGCTGTTATGCGGCCGGGGAATGCTCTCTGTTCAATATTGATGCGCTATATTTAGCCATGGAGTTAGCAGAAGGGAGTTTGGAAACTCACTTGCAACAGGGGCCGTTAGAGTCGGCAAAGGTACGTGAAGTAATAACGGAAGTAACAGCGGGCTTGGCTTATCTTCATTCCCAAAATCAGGTACATCGAGATTTAAAGCCGGGGAATGTGTTACGAGCGAGGGAACGGTGGAAGTTGTCCGATTTTGGCTTAGTGCGTCGTTTGGGAGCTAACAGTTATGCCCAAACAGCCAATCCGATTGGGACAATCGCCTATATGCCACCGGAGGCATTTGATGGAAAAATTTCTCCCGCGTGGGATATGTGGTCGTTGGGAATCATGATGGTACAAATGGTGAGTGCTAACCTTCCCTACCACTTTAGTGAGCCGACCCAGTTACTGAAGCGGGTGATGAATGGAGAATTGCAATTACCAACCTTGCCGGAGGAGTTTAGGGCTATTGTCGAAGGTTGTTTACAGGTGAATCGTGGTGATCGTTGGACGGCCGAGCAGGTTTTAGGGGCATTAAGTCCACAGTCACCTGTAGTTCAAATTTCTAGCCACTCCCCGCCGGTTAGTTCTCAACCTGTTAAAAAGCACGTTGTACAGTTAGCAACCCCATTGCCAAGGGCTTTGACAACCATTACTGAGAATTTAGGGAATGGGGTAATTCTAGAGTTAATTCAACTACCAGCGGGACATTTCATGATGGGAGCATCGGACAACGAGAATAGCGAGGTATATATTCAGAATCATAACCCGCAACACCTGGTTAGGGTGAAAGCCTGTGCCATGGGAAAATATCCCATAACCCAGGCCCAGTATGAAGCCGTAATGAGAAATAACCCCTCGTATTTTCAAGGCAACCCCAACCACCCAGTAGAGTGCGTGAGTTGGGATGATGCCCAAGCATTCTGTCAAAAGTTGAGTCAACAAACAGGCAAGAAATATCGACTGCCGAGCGAAGCAGAATGGGAATACGCCTGTCGGGCAGGGACTACGACGCGATATTACTTTGGGGATAACGCCGACCAGCTAGAGGATTACGCTTCTTTTCGTGATAACTTAAATCCAAAAACCGCTCCCGTTGGACAGAAAAAACCAAATCCATGGGGATTGTACGATCTGCATGGAAATGTGTGGGAATGGTGCGAGGACAGGGAACATTACAACTATAAAGGAGCGCCAGCGGACGGAACTGCATGGGTACAAGGAGGCGATGATCAAAGGATCATTCGTGGCGGTAGCTTGATCCTCTATCCGAAATACTGCCGCTCGTCCTGTCGCATTGGGAGCAGCGATCCCGGCAACAGGGACAACCGCCACGGTTTTCGGGTTATGGTGTCGTCCTAGAATTCCCTTTAGGCTTTTTCTTTTTCCCTTCTTACCGTAGGCGGGTCAGTGTCCCAAAATAGCCCTAACTCCCATGTATCCCCCCAGTTATTGGCAAAAACAGCTTGGTAAATGGTTTGGCTCAAAATATCTGCTCAAGGAGTTTTTGGGCTGTGGTGCCTATGGGGCTGTGTTTCGCGCTGATGAAATGCTGGCGGAACGGGTAATGCAGTCTGTGGCGATCAAAATCGTGATTGCGGACATGGATAATCTCGATAACCAGTTGGCGGAGTTGCAGTTATCAGTGCGGTTACGCCATCCCCATCTCATTAATGGCATTACCTGCGAACAGGGGGAGATTTTCGGCGATCTCTGTTTGGGACTGGTGATGGAACTGGCAGACGATACCCTGGAAGGCTATTACGCCAAGCAGTCCCAAGGGCTATCGGTTGAAACGGTGACCACTATTACCCAGCATTTAGCAGCAGGGTTAAGCGCCCTTCATGAGGACGGCATTACTCACCGTGACTTGAAACCGGCCAATGTGTTGTTGGTCAAGGATCTATGGAAGTTGGGGGATTTTGGCATTGCTCGGTCGTTGCAGGATAAGACCAGTACCTATACCAATGCTAGTCAGCAAATTGGGACGGTTGCCTATATGCCGCCGGAGGCCTATAGCGGTAAGATTTCCCCCGCCTGGGATGTGTGGGCATTGGGGGTGATGGTACATCAATTGGCCAGTGGTCAGCATCCTTTCCCAACTCAAATAGCTCCGGAGTTGATGCGGATGGTATTGATGGAAGACCCCCAGATTGACCCGAAGTTATCTTCTCCTTTGCGGGAGATTGTGGCGGGTTGTTTGATTAAAGAGCCAAAAGAACGCTGGAGCGGCGAACAGGTGTTGGGGGCGTTAAGACCACAGCCAGTTGTTCAAGTTCCCCAACCTTTACCGCCTATTTTTCCTCTCCCTCAACCAGTGACGCCAGTCATACAACCAGTAACTAACAACACTTTGTTTGCGTCACTCGTTGCTCGTTTCGGGCCTCTACCAGTGACGCCAGTCATACACCCATCACCAAGAGCACTGACGACCATTCGAGAAAATCTAGGAGGTTGGGTAAGTTTGGAGCTAATCCAACTACCAGCGGGACAGTTCATGATGGGAGCATCGGATAACGACAACGAGGCACACGATCATGAGAAACCGCAACACCTGGTCACGGTCAAAGCCTTTGCTATTGGGAAATATCCGATAACACAAGCCCAATATAAAGCTGTCATGGGAAATAACCCATCGCGCTTTCAAGGCTTGTTTAAAGGGAACTCTCGCCATCCAGTCGAGAGTGTAAGTTGGGACAACGCCAAGGATTTTTGTGAAAAGTTAAGTCGAAAAACTGGCAAGAAATATCGATTACCGAGCGAAGCAGAATGGGAATATGCAAGTAGGGCAGGAATGACTACGCGGCACTACTTTGGGAATTACGCTAACCAGCTAGGAGACTATGCGTGGTTTTGGGATAACTCAGGAAGAGAAACCCATCCAGTAGGGGAAAAAAAACCAAATCCCTGGGGATTGTACGATATGCACGGTAATGTTTGGGAATGGTGCGAGGACACGTGGCATGATAACTACCGAGGAGCACCAAATAATGGCAGAGCATGGATAAATAGAGGGGGTGGTTATAGAGTCCTGCGGGGTGGTTGCTGGATCGACTATTCGAGGTACTGCCGCTTGTCCTCTCGCGGTAGGCTTGGTTCCGACATCAAGTACTACCGCTACGGTTTTCGGGTGGCATTTTCACTCTAGTAAGTTTGGGACTAAGTTGGGCTACCATTCGGACTCCTGAGCTTCTGATGTCAAAAGACATCTCCATAATATTATCTAAACCCTGTAAGTTTTATGGAGAAATGGATATAGCAAAAAAGAATTCATTTTTTTAACCCCATAATTTTTTGGTGAAATTGAATTAGGAACGAGGAATCGGCATTTCAGGCACAGAACTATTTTATTAATACAGCACGGAAAAGCTTGCTATGAAAGGCTTATAAGTCTTGGAGATATCTAAAGACTTGGGTGGGTGTCCAATGGTGGTTAAATTCACGCCCTCGCCTACTAGTGCTTTCTGTACTCTTTTTTTACAGCTACCTGACAGATAGGTTACATCCGCTTACCATTCACTGGACAGGATGGGGCTGATAGTCTGAGAATACCCTTTCAGGAGCATCATCCATGAGCGTTAACCTCGCCTTGTCAGCCCGGTGGATTTCAGAATTTGAGAAGCAACTATACCGTCGTCGGCACATTATTCTCTACGGCAATATCCATGATCAAATTCTGTGGCGGGGAGCTTATTGTGCCATCCAGGAGATTTTACAAACCTACTTTCAAGATTTGGGCTTCCCCTTGGTGACCCAGTATGACCCCATTGATGGGTTTACCTTTGCCAAGTCGGAAATGGAGCAACTCTTTGGGCAACTGGTTAACCAGGGGATTACTCCTGTTAATGCTGGCAACCCTACCCCCTCCCCCGCTAGTCCTGCATCACCTCTGACACCGCCCCCCCGTCGTAGCCCAGCGGCCAATGTGCCCCGAGCCGTTCATCAGCGGGTCTTGCCCGAAGACGCCTTTGCCCAGTTACGGGGCGTAATGAATCAAGCCCAAACCGCGACGGCCACCGTGATCGGACTTGGAGATATGCTCAGCACCGACGGCGATCGCTATACGGCGGAAGAACGCAACGCCTTAATTTTGCTTAAGAAATGTACCCTGGATGCCGCTGTGGTTCGGGAAGGGGATTTGCAAGGATATCGCAACACCGCTGTGATTTTGGCCAGCGAGTTAAACCGAGTGCCTCTTTGGTTCTACACCAATAACCCCCATGTCGTCCCCATTCGCGTCACCTGTCCCAGTAAAGAAGAACGTAAAAATTTTATTTTGCGCTTTGGTCAACAAGGATTTTATGGGGGAGAACAATTTGAACCAAATTCGACTGATGGGGATGGTTTAGCGGAAGACTTTGCTGAATTGACCGATGGTTTTCAGACCCTGGACTTGGAAGCATTGCGCCATACCTCCTGGCGGGAAAAAATGACCCTGACCTCCCAACACCTATTACGGTTAGTGGATTTCTATAAGTTTGGGCAAAAGGACGAGCCATTTGAACAGATCAACGCTGCAAAAATTCGCCAAGCCAGTGACCAACTCTCCCAGGCTGTGATGGGGCAAGACCATGCCATTGAAGCGGTGACCACGGTTTTAACCAGCGCCAAGGTGGGTATCAGCATGAGCCAGGTACGGGGGCGCAATAGTAAACCGAAAGGAGTCTTTTTCTTTGTGGGGCCAACGGGGGTCGGCAAAACGGAGTTGGCCAAGTCCTTGAGTCGCTTGATCTTTGGCGATGAAGAGGCCTTTATCCGCTTTGATATGAGCGAGTATAAGGAAGAACATGCCGCCGAAAAGTTAGCTGGATCGCCGCCGGGGTTTGTGGGCTACGAAGAGGGGGGACAGCTCACCAACAAAATACTAGAACGTCCTTATCGAATTGTTCTCTTTGATGAGATTGAAAAAGCTCATCCCAAGGTACTGGACAAGTTTTTGCAAATCTTAGAAGATGGTCGTCTCACGGACGGTAAAGGACAAACCGCCTACTTTAACCAGACGGTGATTATTTTCACCAGCAATATTGGCGCGTCGGATTTGAGTGATCCCCAGACGGGGCAAATAATTCGTCCGGGCATTATGGAGCAGGTGCGGCAGCAAGGAGTAGGACAATTTGCCTATGAACAGGTTAAAACCCATTTTCAAGGGGAGGTGGAATGGTATTTCACCAGCCGCATTGGGCGGGCGGAGCTGTTTAACCGTTTGGGGGACAATATTGTCGTGTTTGATTTGTTGCGCTCTAGCCATGTGGTGGGTATCGGGCAAAAGTTTCTGCGGCAATTGGCGGAGTCCGCGTTGGATAAATATCAAGTCCAGATACGGTTCGATGAGTCGGTGCTAACGGTATTGTCGGAACGGATGGTGCAACAGGAAAACCTGCTATTTGGGGGGCGGCGGATCAAAACACTATTGGAGACATTGGTGGAACGCCCCCTCAACCGCTGGTTATTTGAGCAATATCCCGATCTAACCGTATTATTAAATCAATCGTTCTTGGTCGGATTAGAATCGTCGGGGAACTTGACCGTTGCCCAGTGTCCGGTGGCAGTTTAATCTCACCGATTCCCTTCCCTAGAAGGGCTTGTCAAAATTTTGTACCTGTTTTGTTGAGCCGACATCATGTTTGCAGTTGAGCCGCTTTGGCGGATGTTAGAAGGTCAAGTGATTAGGGATCAATATCACTTGCAGCAGTTATTGGGGGCGGGAACCTATGGCGGGGTGTTTCGCACTGATGAGGTGGTACGGGATACCTGTTTACGTTCTTTGGCGACGAAACTGATCAGTCTGCAAAATCCGGATCAGATCGCCGCTCAATTGCAGGAATTGCAGGTGGCGCTGAATTTGGATCATCCTAATCTGCTCCGGTGTTATGGGGCGGGGGAAGCGGTATTACGTGAGAATGCGTTTCTCTATTTGCTGATGGAGTTGGCGGAAGGCACGTTACAGCGCTATTTGACCGAGCAGAAAACCCTTTCCCCGGAGGAGCTTGCCCCCATTGTGCGGGATGTGGCGGCGGGGTTGGCTTGTTTACATGGGTCTCAGCAATTGCACTTGGACATTAAGCCCGCCAATATTCTCAAGGTCGGCGATGCCAAGGGCACGGCTAAAGCCGCACGCTGGAAGATTGGGGATTATGGGTTAGTCCGGTCGTTAAATCCGAGCTATAGCCATGATGTGACCCGTGGTTCCTATGGCACGCCGTTATATGTGCCGCCGGAAAGCTATCAAGGCATTCTGTCCCCGGCTTGGGATATCTGGTCTCTGGGGATCATGGCGGTGATCTTACTGACGGGGCAATATCCGATTCGTTATCAGACGGAAGCGGAATTAAGCGACAAAATTAGAACGGGTCAGTTTGACAATATGCAGTGGGATAGTTTCCCCCCGCTTTGGCAAACCCTTATTAGAGGCTGTTTACAGGTCAATCGCGGTGATCGTTGGACGGCAGAACAAGTGTTAGAAGCGTTAAGCCCACAATCACTGAAAACATCTCTAAGAGCTTTTACAACAATCATTGAGGAGCTAGGAGAAGGGATAAGCCTAGAGTTGATTCAACTACCAGCGGGAAAGTTCATGATGGGAGCACCAGATAATAATGATCCAGATGCAAGAGAAGATGAAAAACCACAACATCTTGTTATGGTAAAAGCATTTGCAATAGGGAAATACCCAATTACCCAAGCCCAATATGAAGCCATTGTGGGACAAAATCCATCAAGGTTTAAAGGCTGGTTAAAAAAAGGCAACCCTAAGTATCCAGTTGAGAATGTTAGTTGGGATAACGCCAAGGATTTCTGTGAAAAACTAAGTCGAAAAACTGGCAAGAAATATCGATTACCGAGCGAAGCAGAATGGGAATATGCCTGTAAAGCAGATACAATAACTCGATATTACTTTGGGAATGATGCCGATCAACTCAAAGACTATGCCTGGTACGACAAAAATTCTTACGGGAAAACTCATCCTGTAGGAGATAAACAGCCAAACGGTTGGGCCTTATATGACATGTACGGAAACATTTGGGAATGGTGTGAGGATACGTGGCATAAAAATTACCAAGGAGCACCAGACGATGGAACACCGTGGATAGACAATAATGAAACTAGAGTCCTACGCGGCGGTTGTTGGTTTAGCGAATTTTCGTATTGTCGTCCATCTTCTCGCATGGTATGGTCACGCGACTGGTATGATAAATTTATCAAAGGTTGTCAAGGTTTTCGAGTGGTAGTTTCGCTATAACGATTAGCTGAAAACGTCTTGACTAATTTTCTAAGAACATGGAACAAAGAATGATTGAGACTAATTACGGACAAAAAACGTTTTAGTGAAGTTTTAGGTCATGGTTAACACGAACGCAATGTTGTACGGCATGATGGCGGATCAACAGGTGGGACAGTACCATCTAGAATCGTTATTGGGGGCAGGCGGATTCGGCGGGGTTTTCTTGGCCAATGAAGTGGTACGGGATAGAGTATTAAAGCAAGTAGCGGTGAAGGTGATTCCGGGTAATGATGAGCAACAGTTGGAAGAATTATTAGCGGCTGCGACCCTAGATCATGACCATTTAATTCGTTGTTATACAGCAGGAGAATGTTCTTTACTCAATATCAATGCGCTGTATTTGGTGATGGAGCTAGCAGAGGAAAGTTTAGACAGTCATTTACAGGCCAATCCCTTGGAGACAGAGGAAATTCGGCAGATTATTAGGGATGTTGCCGCAGGTTTAGCCTACCTTCATGGTCGGAACCAGGTACATCGAGATCTGAAACCGGCCAATGTTCTACGGGTTAGAGAACGGTGGAAATTGTCAGATTTTGGCTTGGTGCGCCATTTAGGGACGAATAGTTATGCCCAGACGGCGAATCCCATTGGAACCATTGCCTATATGCCACCGGAGGCGTTTGAGGGCAAAATTTCTGCGGCGTGGGATATGTGGTCGCTGGGAATCATGGTAGTACAGATGGTGAGCCAGAATTTACCTTATCGCTTTAGTGAGCCGACCCAGTTGCTTAAGCAGATCATGAATGGAGCGATCGCCTTACCACCATTACCGGAGGAATTTCGCCCCATTGTTGAGGGTTGTTTACAGGTTTCTCGCGGTGATCGTTGGAGCATAGAGCAGGTATTGGAGGCATTAAGACCACAGCAACCAATCATTCAAGTTCCCAGTCTACCAATGCCGGTTAAGCTCCAACAGGAGGAACAAGCAATCATTCAACCGGCAACCCCGTCACCAAGAGCATTCACAACAATTACTGAAGACTTAGGAGAAGGAGTAACTCTAGAGCTAATTCAGCTACCGGCAGGACAGTTCATGATGGGTACATCGGACAATTACAATGAGGCATGGCATGAAGAAAAACCACAACATCTTGTTAAGGTAAAAGCCTTTGCAATGGGGAAATATCCAATAACTAAAGCTCAATATAAAGCCGTAATGGGGAACAAAATATCGAGATTTCAAGGACACCCCAACCACCCAGTAGAGAGAATGAGTTGGGATGATGCCCAAAAGTTCTGCCGAAAACTGAGCCAAGCAACTGGGAAGCAATATCGGTTACCAACTGAAGCCGAATGGGAATACGCTTGTCGAGCCGGAACCACAACCCGCTATTACTTTGGAGATAATGCCAGACGTTTAGGGGACTATGCTTGGTTTCGTGACAACTCAAACAAAACAATCCACCCAGTTGGACAGAAGCGACCGAATGCCTGGGGATTGTACGATATGCAGGGGAATGTGTGGGAATGGTGTGAAGACGGATGGCATGACAATTATCAAGGAGTACCAACAGATGGATCAGCTTGGACACAAGGGGAGAATAATCATCGAGTTCTGCGCGGTGGTGGCTGGTATGGCAGTTCGAGGTTCGGCCGTTCATCCTATCGCAGTGGGAGCAATCCCGGCTTCAGATCCGACGACATCGGTTTTCGGGTGGTGATGTTGCCCTAGCAACTTTCTGCATTCTTGTTTCTTGCCATCCAAGGCATGTTTGGTCATTACAGCTAGATTGCAGATGAATAACAGATGGCTACCATTCACGCTAAACAAGGGATTCCCTATGCTGAAAGTATTCCATCAGTAAAGGACACACCCCCATGAGTGGCAGCCCCAAATATAGCCGTGCTGAATTAGATCGCCAGCGTCAAGTCAAGCTAGAAGCCGAACGAAAGCGACGGGCTGAGAAGGAAGCAAAACAACGTCGAGAAGCGGCGGAACGGGAACGACAACGGCAGCTTAAGGCGGAACGGGACGGGCATCAAAGAGACCTCAACGCCTTGCTGTCCCAAATGAACAATCAAGCGGATCAAGTCTACGATCGCCAGTTTCAGCAATTACAGCAGTCGGCAGAGGCTATCCAAAAGGCGATTAGTGCTGCCACCCAGCTTGGACAATTAAGCCCATTGGCTGAGCAAATTAACCAACTGCGGGATGAATGGGAACAGGCAAAACGGCAAAAATGGCGGGAGGAGGAGGAAGCTAAACGGCAACGGGAGATTGAACGGCAACAGATCGCCCTACAGGACTGCGATCGCCGCTTGGGGAGTCGGCAGGCCGATGCCCAGAAATTCGCGCCCCAGGGGTTAGGAGAGATTAACCAGTCTTTGGCGGCACTACGGACATTGATTCAACAAGGCGATCCCCAAAAGGTAGCGGGGCCATTAGGGACGGTTCAACAGGCGTTGACGACCTATCTGGAAACGGTTCAGCAAGCTAAAGCCCAGTGGCAGGCGGCAAAAACCCAGGCTGAACAAGCGTTGAACGACATCCAGAGTCGCTTGGCGGGTTTACAGGCCGATCCGGTGGTGATGTGTTGGCAGGCCCATGAGGTTCAGGCGTTGATGGAAAAACAGGCCATGGCAACGACTGCTTTGGCCCAAGAGCAATTTGACCAGATTGCCCCCTGCCTAACTGCTGTGATGGATGCTGAGACTGAAATTGTGGCAACGGCCAATGCGGCCCAACTCAAGGCGGATCAACGGGATTATGTGGCGGATAGTATCGCCAGTAGCCTACAGGAGATGGGTTTTAACATTGTCTATCGCCAAGCCGAACATCAAGATCATCCCGCCAGTGCCATTATTTTGGGGGCAGTGACCCATGCCGGTAAGGGTATTAGTGTCAGTGTTCCTGTTGAGGGAGAAGTTTTCTATGATGTGGATGGCTACAGTAAACAATCCGTTGCCGTTGTTGGTGGGGGCCAAGCCGCTGTTTGCGATGAGGCGGAACAGGTTATTGGGGAAATGCATGATGTCCTAGCGGCTGAGTTTGGCATCCAAATGGGTGAACTGGACTGGGAAGGTAAAAATCCCCAGCGTCAGTTACGGCAAGCAGAACGTTTACCCCAAAGTGGTAGTCGCTCCGTCCAAGGTTCCTAACTTAACGAGGATGCCTGAAAATCTTCCCTAACCTTGTTCTGGCTCAGCCATAGGCGGGGTTAGGGAACCAAGCTTGGATATACAATAGTTCAAGAATCGCCCTAATCGCCGATGTATCCCCCCAACTACTGGAAAAAACAGGAAGGCCACTGGTTTGGCTCGAAGTATCTACTCAAAGAATTCTTGGGCTATGGTGCTTATGGGGCTGTCTTTCGTGCCAATGAAATGCTGGCGGAACGGGTCATGCAGTCCGTGGCGATCAAAATCGTGATTGCAGACATGGATAATCTCGACAATCAGTTGGCGGAGTTGCAATTATCGGTGCGGTTACGCCATCCCCACTTAATCAATGGCATTACCTGTGAGCAGGGGGAGATTTTCGGCGATCTCTGTTTGGGACTGGTAATGGAACTGGCAGACGATACGCTGGAAGGTTATTACGCCAAGCAGTCCCAAGGGTTGTCGGTGGAAACAGTGACGGCGATCGCTCAACATTTAGCCCAAGGGTTAAGTGCCCTGCATCAAGACGGCATTACCCACCGCGATCTGAAACCGGCTAACGTACTGCTTGTTAAGGATTTATGGAAATTGGGAGATTTTGGCATTGCTCGATCATTGCAGGATAAAACCAGCACCTACACCAGTCCCAGTCAACAAATTGGGACGATTGCCTATATGCCGCCTGAATCCTATAGCGGTAAAATTTCCCCCGCCTGGGATCTATGGGCATTTGGGGTGATGGTACATCAATTGGCTAGTGGCCAGCATCCTTTTCCGACTCAACTAGCCCCGGAGTTAATGCGGATGGTGTTAATGGAAAATCCTCAGATTGACCCGAAGTTATCGTCTCCTTTGGGGGAGGTTGTGGCGGGTTGTCTGATTAAAGATCCGAAAGAACGCTGGAGCGCAGAAAAGGTATTAACCGCGTTAAATCCTCCGCAAGTCGTCCAAGTTCCCCGATCTTCACCGTCTATTGCTTCTCTTCCTCAACCTGCAACCCCCTTACCAACAGGATTGACGACTATTACAGAAAACTTAGGGGAAGGAGTAATCCTAGAGCTAATCCAACTACCAGCGGGACAGTTCATGATGGGAGGCTCAAAAGGCGATCCAAAAGCGTATGACGATGAAAAACCACTCCACCAGGTATTCATAAAAGTATTTGCTATTGGAAAATATCCGATAACACAACGACAGTACAAAGCTGTAATGGGCAAGAATCCTTCATATTGTAAATTTACTCTCGACGCCCCAGTAGAACAGGTGACTTGGAATGACGCGCAAATATTTTGTCGGAAACTGAGTGAGTCCACCGGAAAAAAATATCGATTACCAAGCGAAGCGGAATGGGAGTATGCCTGTAAAGCAGGATCAGAAACTCCATATTATTTTGGGGATAACGCTTATCAATTAAGTGATCATGCCTGGTTTAATGAAAACTCAAAAAATCGAACCCATCCAGTCGGGGAAAAACTCCCTAATGCATGGGAATTACATGATATGAATGGTAATGTCTGGGAATGGTGCGAGGACAGATGGCATGACACCTATCACAGAGCACCAGTAGATGGAACTTCTTGGACGCAGAAGGGTGATAGTAGAAGGGTTCTGCGTGGCGGTAGTAGGGAGGGAAATTCAGGGACATGCCGATCATCCTTTCGTCGTAGAGGCAGTCCCGACCATAAGGATTCTAATCACGGTTTTCGAGTTGCGGTTTCGCTCTAGCATTTGTTGCAATTTTTTTCTTTCCCGTCTGCTGTGGAATAAATTTTTAAACAGCTCTTATATTTTATGTATCCCTCTATTTATTGGCAAAAACAGCTTGGTCAATGGTTTGGCCCGAAATATCTGCTAAGGGAATTTTTAGGCTGTGGAGCTTTTGGGGCAGTATTTCGTGCGGATGAAATGCTGGCAGATCGGGTCATGCAGTCAGTGGCGATCAAAATTGTGATTACAGACCCGGATAATTTAGAAATTCAGTTGGATGAATTACAGTTATCTGTTCGATTACGTCATCCCCATCTCATCAATGGCATCACCTGTGAACAGGGAGAACTCAACGGCGATCTTTGTTTAGGGTTAGTGATGGAACTGGCGGACGCAACCCTTGAAAGCTACTACGCTAAGCATCCCCAAGGGCTTTCTGTGGAAACTGTGACCACGATCGCCCAGCATTTAGCAGCAGGGTTAAGTGCCCTTCACGAGGACGGTATTACCCACCGTGACCTGAAACCGGCCAATGTGTTGTTGGTGAAGGATAAATGGAAGTTGGGGGATTTTGGCATTGCTCGGTCATTGCAGGATAAGACCAGTACCTACACCAGCCCCAGTCAGCAAATCGGGACGGTTGCCTATATGCCGCCGGAGGCCTATAGCGGTAAGATTTCCCTCGCCTGGGATGTGTGGGCATTGGGGGTGATAATTCACCAACTATTGAGTGGACAGCATCCTTTTCCGACTCAGTTTGCACCGGAGTTGATGCGAATGGTGTTGATGGAGGAACCCAAAATTGATCCTAATTTGCCTGTTTCTTTGCGGGAAATTGTGGCGGGTTGTTTGGTTAAAGATACTCAACAGCGTTGGAATGCGGGACGGCTATTACAAGTATTAGAACCAGGCTCACAACCAAAACCGTTCACAACAATTATTGAAGATTTGGGAGGAGGAGTAACTTTAGAGTTAATTCAGCTACCAGCGGGACAGTTTATGATGGGTGCTTCGACAAATGATGGCGAGGCTGATAATCATGAAAAACCGCAACATTTAGTTAAGGTGAAAGCTTTTGCGATGGGACGATACCCGATTACCCAAACGCAGTATGAAGCGGTGATGGGGAAAAATCCATCGATGTTTAAAGAAAATCCAAAAAATCCAGTGGAGATGGTAAGTTGGCATGATGCCAATGAATTCTGCCAGAAACTGAGTCAAGTCGCAGGGAAGAAATACCGATTGTCAAGTGAAGCAGAATGGGAATACGCTTGTCGGGCAGGGACAACCACGCGGTATTTTTTTGGAGATCATGTCAACCAACTTGGAGAATATGCTTGGTTTAGGAATAACTCAGGTATCAAAACCCATCCAGTGGGGAAAAAGAGACCGAATCCCTGGGGATTGTACGACATGCATGGTAATGTCTGGGAATGGTGCGAGGACACATGGCATAGTAACTACCAAGGAGCGCCGTTCGATGGGTTATCTTGGATACAAGGAGACAAAAATATAAAAACTCTACGCGGTGGTAGCATGGTCGATAGTGCATGGTTCTGCCGCTCGTCCAATCGTGGTGGGAATAGTCCAAACAATGGGAACTCTGATTATGGCTTTCGGGTAGTATTTTCATTCTAAGATTTTTTTCTTAGATACACTACATAAAGAAAGGCAAGGAATATTTTGTCATAAACATATACTACTGTGAAATCAATGGCCGTATCTCCGAAAATCTAAAAATGCTAAAATTTAAGTAAATTTAGATTTCTATCTTGAAACCGAATTATGGCGAGTTCAAAAAATAAAAAACCAAAAAAAAGCTCTGTTCGTCGTAAGTCAGATAATATCTGTAACATTTGTCAAGAGCAAACAGAGCTAACAAAAGACCATGTTCCTCCAAAAACCTGTCAAAAGTTTAGCCAAGTACTTATACATAAACTTTTATCAGACTCAAAGACTGACAAAGGTTTCTCTCCTCAGATCGGGCAAAACGGTTTATATTATAAGACGATATGCCCAGATTGCAATAATAATATTCTTGGAGGAAAATATGACAAATATCTGGGTGACTTTACAAAAAATATTGAGTCGTTAATAAAGTCATCGATAATGATTCCGGGCAAAATATCAGTTCGATGCTACCCAAATGCTATTGCTAGATCTCTTTTAGGGCATCTGCTTGCAGCCAAAACTGAAACTGACGAGGTAGTTCTTGATCAGCTAATTAGACCGTGTGTTTTAGATGAAACTATATCAATTCCAAGTTCGATTAATATTTTCTATTGGATTTATCCTTATAAGAACATTAAAGTTATTCGAGATTTTGCAATGGTCTCATGTACAAACACAACAAGAAACTTTGGATACTTTAATTTACTCAAATTCTACCCTGTTGCATTTTTAATTGCTCATGATTTGGAAGAGTATGACAACCTAGATAGTCTTAAAGACTTCAAGAATATGCCATTTGATCAAGAGGCAGAAATTTCAATAAAATTGAATCCTATCCGATATTCTAATTGGCCTGAAGACATAAATAATACCAACCGATTCTTATTATTCGGACAATCAACGTTTAATGATTCAGTTAATGTAACTCCAAGATAAAAATGCAATTTACTCAGGTTTTACCAAATGAAAGACGCTCACGTAATCCTTGGGGATCAAATCTAGCCTGATTGATTTCACGAATCTCTTGGGCTTGCTGTCGCCGTTTCTGCAAATAAGCTTCCACTTCTGATTGGTGTTTGAGATAAAAGGTGATCGTCGCGTAAACATCAGCCAAGTTTAGAGAAGGATAACGGCAAACAATCTCTTTTGCCAGCAAAAATAAATTTGGAACGATTTTGCGTCGTTTCAGCGATCACTCCAATTGTTAAGAATTGTATAACCCTCTTGTTATAAGGCTTTTTATGTCATGAAGGGGTAAAGACAAGATACGCGCAAAATTTAGCACGACGTAAAGTTTTGTAAAGTATTCACAAATTTCTGGTTTTCAAACATTGCCTAGTTTGACTCAATTTAGGCAATGTTTGATGCGAGAATTGACGTAAAAACAAGGGTTTGAAGCTATCGTTTTTAAAACTGCCAACTTCCCTTTTCGGTAAAGTTGGGGTCACAACAGATTTGTTAAACTAAGCGACGCCCTCACAGGAGCCGCTCGTCTTCAAAACCGGACATGAAACGTTAGCCTCATCCGGCTCCTCAATAACTTG
>Ga0315905_10003559_pt1 | contig 16048 bp, 10 predicted proteins | sample LakEriMetagenome_5_FD_203522 | JGI IMG/M metagenome (GOLD analysis project Ga0315905, IMG submission 203522) | Freshwater fungal communities from buoy surface, Lake Erie, Ohio, United States - Buoy 4 MA121 | ecosystem: Environmental > Aquatic > Freshwater > Lake | place: USA: Lake Erie, Ohio... | reverse complement strand
GCGCTTCACCAGGCGGAGCGAGAGCGCGATGAGGATGACAAGGCAGATCAGCCCGGTGCGGGTCTGTGTGCCGATCGGGATCAGGCAGCAGGCAAAGCCGAGCGCGATCGCGAACAGCGTGACGAGCTTGCCGGGCGGGAAGATCGTGCCGAAGCGCGCAAGCCACACGATCAGCGGGATCGTGGCCACCGCCACCATCGAAAGCGTGCTGCCCTCGTAGATGCCGGTGTTGTCGTTCACCAGAAGCCTCAGCGTGCCATAGCCGCCGCCGCCGGAAGCGACTGTCTTGATCCCGCCGCCGATCACGATGCAGGCGAGCGAAAGCACCATGACCAGCGCCAGCGCCTCGATCCGCAGGCGCGTGCGCACGGTAAGGGGAAGGAACAGGGCAAAGACCAGCGCCTTCCACACCCAGCTCCACTTATCGAGTGCTTCCACGGGGAAATCGGCGCTGCGGGTGGTGAGGCCACAATAGATCAGCAGCAGCAGCAGCAGGAACTGGCGCGGCGAGAAGCGCATGCCGGTCTTGTCGTCCGCCACCGCCCAGGCCGTCACCGCGCCGATGAAGGCAATCAGGCTGATGGGGATCGATTGCAGGAAGCCCCAGCTCACTTTCTGCGGCGCCAGGATGTCGATGTAGGCGTAGGCCAGCACAAACAGGAACGGCCGCCTTATGCCGGCGGCGAAGAAGGCCGTCACGAAGGTGGTCAGGAAGAGATTAAGCACCCGGCGCGCCCTTGCCGTGCAGGGGAGGCTTCGGCTTCCGCTGCGTCGGGAAGCCCTTGCTGCGCGGGGTGAGGTCGTCGCTGTCGAGATCGTCGCGGCGCAGCAGGCGCCAGATGGCAATGACCATCAGCACATGCGGCAGGACCACGGTGAAGATATCGATCATGCGGCGCGCCCAGGCTGGAGTGCGGTCCCGGATCGGGCCCTGACGCGCGCCAGCCTTAGGCGGGTTCGGTTGACGCGGCGTTAAGTTCTCCCGTGCCATGGCAAGGCGCATGACCCGGGTGCTCCACATTCTCGATCATTCGCTGCCGCTGCAAAGCGGTTATACCTTCCGCACCCGCGCCATTCTGAAGGCGCAGGAAGGGTTGGGGCACGAAGTACGCGGCCTCACCGGCCAGCGCCACAGCGCCGCGCCGACGGGCGAGGAGCCCGAAGTGCATGATGATCTCCTCTTTCATCGCACTCGCGGCAAGCCCTCTGGTCCCCCGGGCCTCAGCGAATGGCAGGAAATCGGCGCACTGGCCCGGCGCATCGAGGCCGTCGCGCGCGATTGGCAGCCCGATGTGCTCCACGCCCATTCGCCTGCGCTCGGCGGGCTGGCCGCGGTGCGGGCCGGACGCCGGCTCGGCCTGCCCGTCGTCTATGAAATCCGCGCCTTCTGGGAAGATGCCGCGGTGGGCAACGGCACCGGCAGCGAAGGGTCGCTGCGCTACCGGCTTACCCGCGCGCTGGAAGACCGGGTGGTGCGCGGTGCGGATGCGGTCGTCACCATCTGCGAGGGACTGCGCAGCGATCTCGCGGCACGCGGCCATCCTGCGGCCAAGATCACGATCATGCCCAATGGTGTCGATCTCGCACTGTTCGGCCAGCCGCTTCGGCACGATCCCGATTTCGCGCGCAGCCTTGGCCTTGCTCATGGACCGGTGATCGGCTTCCTCGGCAGCTTCTACCCCTATGAAGGGCTCGATGATCTGATCGCGGCCATGCCGATGATCCTGGCCGGCCAGCCCGACGCGCGCCTGCTGCTTGTCGGCGGCGGTCCGGCAGAGGCTGCCTTGCGCGCACAAGCGGCTGCCTCCCCGGCCGCGCACGCGATCCACTTCATCGGCCGCGTGCCGCACCATGAGGTCGATCGCTATTACGCGCTTGTCGACGTGGTCTGCTATCCGCGCAAGGCGATGCGGCTGACCGAACTCGTCACGCCCTTGAAGCCGCTCGAAGCCATGGCGCAGGGCAAGCTTGTCGCTGCGAGCGCGGTAGGCGGTCACCGCGAGCTGATCGAGGACGGGATGACCGGCACGCTGTTCCCGCCCGACGATCCCGCCGGGCTCGCGAGCGCCATGGCCGGCCTTCTCGGCGACCGCGCCCTGTGGGATGCCCGCCGCACCGTTGCCCGCGCCTTTGTCGAACGTGCGCATGATTGGTCACGTAACGCGGCGCGTTATGATTCCGTTTACCAAACCCTGTTAACCCGAAAGCAAGCAATCCCCGGCGCTGCGGCCTGACCCAGGGCCAGGTGCCTGCGGGATCACCGTTCCACCCAGTCCGGGGTCTGACACGCGCCATGAGTACGTTTCGCCAGAAAATTCAGGCTACGACGAACTGGGTGCAGCCGGCGCCCGAGGATCTCGAAGTAGTCCCGCGCAAGGGCCGCCGCAGCGCCCGGCGCAAGGGCGCTCCCGTCACCGCGCACCGCCTGTTTCCCGCCTTTGCCGCCGTCTGGTTCGGCGCACTGTTTGGACTTGGCAGCTTCACGATCCCGAGCAGCCTGCTTGGCGCGCTTGTCATGAAAACAGGTCTGCCTGCGCTGGTCCCTGCGGCCACGCCGCCGCTCGGCTTCACCGCGCATCTCCTTGTCGCCTTGCTGCTGACCGGCTTCGGCGCCGCGCTGGGTCTTGCCTTGGCGCTGCGCCTCAGCCCGCGCGGCGCGGCGAAGGCTGCCCCGGCTGATGCCGCCATTGTCGTTGCCGCCGAACCGCTGGCTGATGAAGCATACACGGTGCGCGCCCGCGATGCGCACCCCGATGCGCCGCCGCGCCGTCCGCTGGTGCTGACCGAGGCCTTTGTCGATCCGCTGGTCGATGAGCCCGAAACCGCGATGCCGCTGCTGCGCCGCAAGCCCGGCCTGCCAGCCGGCGAGCCTGCTGGCGATCCAGGCCCCTGGATTCCCGAGTTCACGCCGGGCGGGGCCGGCGTTGTCCGTCCGCTCGATCTTGCCGCGCTTGATCTGGCGGAACCGTTCGAGGCGCCCGATATTGCCGAGCCTCAGCCGGATGCGCCGGACAAGGCCGTGTCCGCGCCTGCCGAGCCAGAACGGGAAGAACAGCCCGCATTGCGGACCGCGCCGGAGGCGACCTATCCGGCGCAAGCCGATGCCCCCGCCATGCCCGCGCTGATCGCCGCCACGCCGCAGCTTCCCGCAGGCTTTTCCGCCGCCTTGCAGGGCGTATCCAATGGCACGTGGTCGCCGGTCGCCGGCGCGCCGCTCGAGAGCCTCGGCCTTGTCCAACTGGTCGAGCGCCTTGCGCTGGCTATTGCTGCTCAGAAGGCGTCCAATGCCGCCGTCATCGAGGCCGAAGCCGCAATGCAAGCTGGATCCGCGCCCGAGCTCGAGCCGGCATTCGAGCCCGAATTCGAGCCCGGACCGTTCTCGCGGCGGCAGGGCGGCAGCCCTGCGTCCGATGTCGGCACCACTTTAGATGTCCCCCCCGTCAGCTCGGCGCGCGAGACGATCCTGCACCGGCTCGGCGCTCTCGCCTCTGGTGAGCCGGCCATTGATCCGGACAGTCCCGACGCCGCGCTGCTTTCGTTTGCCCGTCCCGCGTCTGCGGCTTCCGCCGCGCGCAGCCAGGAGCCGAGCGAGGCTGTCGTGCCGCTCTGGCCGGCCCAGGCGGGGACTGCAACCTTTGCGCCGCCCGCACCGCCCGCGACCTCGATCGGGCCCGAAACCGACGAGGCCCTGCGCTCCGCCCTCGCCACGCTGCAACGGATGACGGCCCGCGGTTGACGCTACGGAAAGCAGGTTTGCCGTCCCCATGCCGTGACATGCCCGGCTCTGCATCCGTATTTCCTGACGCGGCGCGGTCCGACCCTTCGGGCAATTCGCGCGGCGCAGTTGCAAAATAACATTCCTGAAGTCATGGGGGGATTCCGCGCAACTTTCGTTGTCCTCTGGACGGCGTGATTCGCGCTGGGCGTATCAACCGACGTCATTTGACCGAGTGCAGGGCGATATTTGTGATGGGTTTTCCGCAGGTTCAGGGCCTTTATGATCCGCGCAATGAACACGACGCATGTGGCGTCGGCTTCGTCGCGCATATCAAAGGCACCAAAAGCCACGGAATTGTCGAGCAGGCGCTCGAAATCCTGCGCAATCTCGATCACCGTGGCGCGGTCGGCGCCGATCCGCTGCTGGGCGATGGCGCGGGCATCCTGATCCAGATCCCCGACGCGCTGCTGCGACGCTGGGCGGAAAGCGAGGGCAAGGATCTGCCCGCGCCCGGCGATTATGCCGTGGCGATGTGCTTCCTGCCGCAGGACGAGCCCGCGCGCGACTTCGTGATCGAAGTGTTCGAACGCTTCATCGCCAAGGAAGGCCAGCACCTCGTGGGCTGGCGCGATGTGCCCACCACGCTCGATGGACTCGGCAAGACCGTGATCGAGCAGATGCCGGTGATGCGCCAGTGCATCATTCGTCGCGGCGAAAACTGCCCCGATCAGGATGCGTTCGAGCGCAAGCTGCTCGCGATCCGCAAGCAGACGCAGAACCCGCTGGCCGCCATGGCCGAAAAGCATGGGCTGCCGGGCGTGACGCAGCTCTACATGCCGAGCTTCTCCTCGCGCACCGTGGTCTACAAGGGGCTGCTGCTCGCCGATCAGGTCGGGTCGTTCTATGACGATCTGCGCGATCCGCTCTGCGTTTCGGCGCTCGGCCTGGTCCACCAGCGCTTCTCGACCAACACCTTCCCCAGCTGGAAGCTGGCGCACCCCTACCGGTTCATCGCCCACAATGGCGAGATCAACACCGTGCGCGGCAACGTCAACTGGATGAACGCGCGCCGGCGCACCATGGAATCCGAGCTGCTCGGCCCCGATCTCGACAAGATGTGGCCGCTGATCCCGCATGGCCAGTCGGATACCGCCAGCCTCGACAACGCGCTCGAGCTGCTGCTTGCGGGCGGCTACAGTCTGGCGCACGCGGTGATGATGCTGATCCCGGAAGCCTGGGCCGGCAACCCGCTGATGGATGCCAAGCGCCGCGCCTTCTATGAATACCACGCCGCGTTGATGGAGCCGTGGGACGGCCCCGCCGCCGTTGCTTTCACCGATGGCCGCCAGATCGGCGCGACCTTGGATCGCAACGGCCTGCGTCCCGCGCGCTTCTCGATCACGCGCGATGATCTCGTCTGCATGGCCTCGGAAAGCGGTGTCCTGCCCTTCCGCGAGGAAGACATTGTCCGCAAGTGGCGCCTCCAGCCCGGCCGCATGCTGCTGATCGACCTCGACGAAGGCCGCATCATCGAGGACGAGGAAATCAAGGCGCAGCTTGCCAGCGAGGAGCCCTACGAGGAGTGGCTCGCCGCCGCGCAGTACAAGCTCAAGGAGCTCGCCGTTGTCGAGCCCGAGGAAGCCGCGCTGCCCGCGCCGACCGCGTCGCTTCTCGATCGCCAGCAGGCTTTCGGCTATACGCAGGAAGACATCGCCAAGTTCCTCGAACCGATGGCGGCCACCGGCGATGACCCCATCGGCTCGATGGGCACCGATACGCCCATCGCGGTCCTCTCGAACCGTTCGCGCTTGCTCTACGATTACTTCAAGCAGAACTTTGCGCAGGTCACGAACCCGCCGATCGACCCGATCCGTGAGGAACTGGTCATGAGCCTCGTCTCGATGATTGGCCCGCGCCCCAACCTGCTCGGCCACGATGCAGGCACGCACAAGCGTCTGGAAGTCGATCAGCCGATCCTGACCAACGCCGATATCGCCAAGATCCGCTCGGTCGAAGCCGCGCTTGACGGCGCCTTCCGCACCGAGACGATCGATGCGACCTGGGACGCCGCGACCGGCGCTGCGGGCCTGGAAATGGCGATCAAGGAAATGTGCTGGGCGGCGACAGAGGCCGTGCTTGCGGACAAGAACATCCTGATCCTGTCCGACCGCGCGCAGGATGCGGGCCGCATCGCCATGCCGGCCCTGCTCGCCACCGCCGCTGTCCATCATCATCTCGTCCGCCAGGGCCTGCGCATGCAGACCGGCCTCGTCGTGGAAACCGGTGAAGCACGTGAAGTCCACCACTTCTGCGTTCTCGCGGGCTACGGCGCCGAGGCGATCAACCCCTACCTCGCGTTCGAGACGCTGGAATCGATCCGTGTGGCCCGCGAACTGCCGCTCTCGCCCTATGAGGTCGAGAAGAACTACATCAAGGCGGTTGGCAAGGGCGTGCTCAAGGTCATGTCCAAGATGGGCATTTCGACCTACCAGTCCTATTGCGGCGCGCAGATCTTCGATGCGGTCGGGCTCAGCTCGGCCTTCATCGACAAGTACTTCACCGGCACCGCAACGATGATCGAAGGCGTCGGCCTCGCCGAAATCGCCGAAGAGACGGTGCGCCGCCACGCCGCGGCCTATGGTGACAGCCCGCTTTACCGCAAGATGCTCGACGTCGGCGGCATGTACCAACTGCGCCTTCGCGGCGAAGAGCATGCGTGGACGGCTGAGAACGTCGCCGCCCTCCAGCACGCGGTGCGCGGCAATATCCCTGACAAGTACCGCGAGTTCGCGCAGACCATCAACGACCAGTCGGCGCGCATGCTCACCATCCGCGGGCTGCTCGATTTCAAGCCTGCCAATGATCCCGTGCCGCTGGAAGAGGTCGAGCCCGCGAGCGACATCGTCAAGCGCTTCGCCACCGGCGCAATGTCGTTCGGCTCGATCAGCCGCGAGGCGCACACCACACTCGCCGTCGCGATGAACCGCATCGGCGGCAAGTCGAACACCGGCGAAGGCGGCGAGGAGCCTGACCGTTTCGTGCCCCTGCCCAATGGCGATTCCATGCGCTCGGCGATCAAGCAGGTTGCCTCGGGCCGGTTCGGCGTCACCACCGAATACCTCGTCAATGCCGACGACATCCAGATCAAGATGGCCCAGGGCGCCAAGCCCGGCGAAGGCGGCCAGCTGCCGGGTGACAAGGTCGACAAGGTGATCGGCAAGACCCGTCACTCCACCCCGGGTGTCGGCCTCATCTCGCCCCCGCCGCACCACGATATCTATTCGATCGAGGATCTCGCCCAGCTGATCCACGATCTCAAGAACGTGAACGGCAAGGCGCGCGTCTCGGTCAAGCTCGTCTCCGAAGTCGGTGTCGGCACGGTCGCGGCGGGCGTCTCGAAGTGCAAGGCGGACCACGTCACGATCTCGGGCTACGAAGGCGGCACCGGCGCCTCGCCGCTCACTTCGCTGACCCACGCCGGCTCACCCTGGGAAATCGGCCTCGCCGAAACCCAGCAGACGCTGCTGCTCAACAATCTGCGCAGCCGTATCGCGGTGCAGGCCGATGGCGGCCTGCGCACCGGGCGTGACGTTGCCGTCGCGGCCCTCCTCGGCGCGGACGAGTTCGGCTTTGCCACCGCCCCGCTCATCGCGGCGGGCTGCATCATGATGCGCAAGTGCCACCTCAACACCTGCCCGGTCGGCGTCGCCACGCAGGATCCGGTGCTGCGCGCGCGCTTCACCGGCCAGCCCGAACACGTGATCAACTACTTCTTCTTCGTCGCCGAAGAACTGCGCGCGATCATGGCCGAGCTTGGCTTCCGCACTGTGGGCGAGATGGTCGGCCGCGTCGATTGCCTCGATACCCGCGAGGCGATCACGCATTGGAAGGCGCGCGGTATCGACTTGTCGCGCCTCCTCCACCGCGTCGAACCCGCGCCCGGCACCACGCTCGGCTGGAGCGGCACGCAGGATCACGGCCTCGACGCCGCGCTCGACAATACGCTCATCGCCGCCGCCCAGCCCGCGCTGGAACGCGGCGAAGTCGTGAGGATCGAAAGCAAGGTCCGCAACGTCAACCGCACCGTCGGCGCGATGCTCTCGGGCGAAGTCGCCAAGCGCCACGGCCACCGCGGCCTGCCCGCCGGCACGATCCACGTGACACTCTCGGGCGTCGCGGGCCAGTCTTTCGGCGCGTTCCTCGCCCACGGCGTAACGCTCGATCTCACCGGCGATGCCAACGACTATGTCGGCAAGGGCCTCTCCGGCGGCCGCGTGATCGTCCGTCCGCCTTCGCATGTCGATCGTGCCGCGAACGAGAACATCATCGTCGGCAACACCGTGCTCTACGGCGCCATTGCGGGTGAGGCCTATTTCAACGGCGTCGCGGGCGAACGCTTCGCCGTGCGCAATTCGGGCGCCGTCGCGGTGGTCGAAGGCACCGGCGATCACGGCTGCGAATACATGACCGGCGGCGTGGTCGTCGTGCTCGGCAGGACGGGGCGCAACTTCGCGGCCGGCATGTCGGGCGGCGTCGCCTATGTCTATGATCCGGAAGGCCGCTTCCCCGCGCTGTGCAACGCCGCGATGGTCGATGTCCTCCCTGTCTCGGCCGAGCGCGACGAGGAAGACGGCACCGGCCGGCCGCAGCAGCGCGGGCTGGACGTCGCCGACTTCGGCATGGGCGACATGCTCCGCCACGATGCGGAGCGGCTGCGCATTCTTGTCGAGCGCCACCACCTCCACACCGGCAGCAAGCACGCCCGCGCGCTGCTCGACAACTGGGCGGAGGCGCTGCCGCACTTCGTCAAGGTCATGCCGCGTGATTACGCCCGCGCGCTGCGCCAGCTCGAGGCCGAGCGCGCCGCAGCCGCCAGCGTCGCCGCAGAATAAGATCAGGATCACCGAATATGGGCAAGGCAACCGGCTTCCTCGAAATCGATCGCAAGGATCGCACCTACGATGCGCCGCAGGAGCGGCTGAAGCACTACCGCGAATTCGTCATCCCGCATGACGATACCACGCTCAAGGGCCAGGCCGCGCGCTGCATGAACTGCGGCATTCCCTATTGTCACAACGGCTGCCCGGTGAACAACCAGATCCCGGACTGGAACCACCTCGTCTACGAGAACGACTGGCGCACCGCGCTCGACAATCTCCACTCGACGAACAACTTCCCCGAATTCACCGGCCGCATCTGCCCCGCCCCGTGCGAGGCGGCATGCACGCTCAACCTCGTTGACCAGCCCGTCACCATCAAGTCGATCGAATGCTCGATCGTCGACAAGGGCTGGAAGGAAGGCTGGGTCGAACCGCAGATCCCTTCGAACAAGACGGGCAAGACCGTCGCGGTCGTCGGCTCCGGCCCCGCCGGCCTCGCCTGCGCGCAGCAGCTCGCGCGCGCCGGCCACTCGGTCACCGTCTTCGAAAAGTCTGATCGCGTCGGCGGCCTGCTCCGCTACGGCATCCCCGATTTCAAGCTCGAGAAGCACCTCATCAACCGCCGCCTCGTCCAGATGATGGCCGAAGGCGTCGAGTTCCGCACCTCGGTCGAAGTCGGCGTCACCGTCTCGGTCGCCAGCCTGCTCGAAAACTTCGACAAGGTCGTCCTTGCCGGCGGTGCCGAAGATCCGCGCCCCATCGGCATCCCCGGCTTCGAACTCCCCGGCGTGCGCTACGCCATGGAATTCCTCACCCAGCAGAACAAGCGCGTCGCGGGCGACGATGAAATCCGCGCCGCCCCGCGCGGCTCGCTCCTCGCCACCGGCAAGCACGTCGTCGTCATCGGCGGCGGCGATACCGGGTCGGACTGCGTCGGCACCTCGAACCGCCAGGGCGCGCTCTCGGTCACCCAGCTCGAAATCATGCCCCGTCCGCCCGAAAAGGAAGACAAGGCGCTGACCTGGCCCAACTGGCCGCTCAAGCTGCGCACCTCTTCCAGCCACGAAGAAGGCGTCGAACGCGAATTTGCCGTCCTCACCAAGCGCGTGCTGGGTGAGAACGACGTCTCCGGCCTCGAATGCGTCCGCGTCGAATGGAACAACGGCAAGATGGAGGAAGTGCCCGATAGCACCTTCGTCATCCCCGCCGATCTCATCTTCCTCGCCATGGGCTTCACCGGCCCGCGCAAGCAGGGCCTGCTTGAACAGGCCGGCGTCGAACTCGACCCGCGCGGCAACGTCAAGGGCAACACCGCAGACTACCGCACCTCGGCCGAGCGCATCTTCGCCTGCGGCGACATGCGCCGCGGCCAGAGCCTCGTCGTCTGGGCCATCCGCGAAGGCCGCCAATGCGCCCGCGCCGTGGACGAAGCCCTGATGGGCACGACCGAACTCCCGCGCTGACCTTCAGCCCCTCCCCATTTTTGCGGCACGCACTAATGGGGAGGTGGCAGCCTCAAAGGCTGACGGAGGGGCAAAACCTTCCCTGCAAGGGGAGGGCGGAGGGGTAGCACCACAAGACTGCCTCCGGCGGGCAAGGGCCATCGCCCTTGCATCCCGTCACCTTGTCTGCGCCACGCCCACACCTTCGTCCTTCCCGCGCCACTTCGTCCTTGCGGCTCCCACTTCGTCCTTCCCGCTCCCCCTTCGTCATTCCCGCGAAGGCGGGAATCCAGCGCCCCACACACCGCGCCAGCCGCCCTTGATTCCCGCCTTCGCGGGAATGACGGAGGTTTGGGCCTTGGGCCAACGCCCTTGCATCCCTGAGTTTCGGGACTGTTGCACGTGTAACCGTAGCCAGTAACCATGCGTGAGGCTGGTGGGCTTTCCGCGGTACACGCGGTCAGGTTTGCCGGTCTGCCTGAATCAGGATATAAGCGATAATACGTAATTTTATGCGAGTCGGAGCCATGGTTTACCTGTCGGCCCGTGCTGCTTTTCAGAACAGCCAGCTTCTTGACCCGGCGTTCTATGACCTATCGGATGGCCGCCTCCTCCGCAGTCCGCACTTCGGCCTGTTCACTTTCCCGCGCGGCGTGGTTGTAAACACCCCGGGTGTCGGCGATCAGCCGATGACAGTGTTTGGCGGCTCGCGTTTCGTGTTTGGGGTCGACGGCTTGGCCAGTTCCGGCACGATCACCACTTTGCTGCACGGCGCAGGATCGGGTGATGCCTTTTCCCATCTCAATTGGGCAATCACCGGTCTGTCTGTCGATCTCCCTACACTACAGACAGCCATCGCGTCCGGGCAGGTGCTGGAGATGATAATCGTCGTCGGCGGAATGCTGTCGGGCAACGACGTTTTCAGACTTTCGAACGATGACGATCGGGCCAATGGCTATAGCGGTAATGATGTACTGATCGGGAATGGCGGGAACGACTGGCTTTTTGGAGATAACGGGAACGACCGAATAGTTGGTGGGACCGGCCAAGATTTGATGTCTGGTGGCGCAGACAACGACCGTTACTACGTCGATGACCCGTTTGACAGCGTGCAAGAGTATGAAACCCAGTCCGACCTTTTCAGGGATATGGGTGGATATGACCAGGTTTACTCGACAGTCAGCTTCAGCTTGAGTGTTGGGCGGTCCGGCACTTACGTCGAAGGTCTCAAGCTTGTCGGATCAGCTGACATCGACGGTCGGGGAAACAGCAGCAACAACGTGCTTGTCGGCAATGACGGCGCCAACGGCCTGACCGGCGTTGACGGAGCCGATGTGCTCAAGGGAATGGGAGGATCAGATCGTCTGCGCGGCGGGGCAGGAAGCGACAAGCTGTTCGGCGGCGTGGGGGCGGACACCTTCCTGTTCGACGATTGGGATCGCGTCACGCCATCACTCGATACGATCTACGACTTCAGCCGGGCGGAAAATGACCGGATCGATGTATCGGGCGTGGATGCCGATGTGACCAACAAAGGCACGAACGACACCTTTATCTGGATCGGTGATGCCGTCTTCCACGGACAGCCGGGCGAGTTGCGCGTTGCCCATACCGTGCGCAACACGCTGGTGCAGCTCGACTGTGACGGAAACGGGGTCGCCGATCTCACCATCCGCCTGTCTGGGCTGGTAGCTCTGCAGGAAATGGATTTCGTTCTCTAATGCAGGATGACGCCGGGCTGACATCGCCATCTTCGCAGGACCGACGAAGCGTTGAGGGCAGCGAGTGGACACTATAGACACTGTCCCCGCCTAGAACCCGATGAATTCCAGTCGCAGTTGCTGTTATCCGTGCAAAACTCGAAGTTCTCGGATGCAAGGGCGGCAGCTCTTGCCCGCCGGAGGCGTCTTCCTATTGCACCGTTCCGCCAGCCGCACGCCGGGCCCGCCGCGCTGCAACACGCACCGCCAGTGCCGCAAGCAGCAAGGACACCACCGTCAGCCCCAACGGGCGAAGTTCCGGCTCGAACATCATCGAGGCATAACCCGCGAGATAATAAAGGAACACGATCTGCACACCAGCTGCGTGCAGACGGTGCCACCATCGGCCCAACTGCTTCATCGAACCGGGGTTCGACGAGAACGCCATGAGGTAGATGAACGCATAGCCCACGATCCCGGCTGCGGGCTGGGGCGGGCTTCCCGGCTGGGCGATGTAGTTCAGGATGGCGGCAAGGTGCACCGTGTGGGTCAGCGCGAAGGCGAGGCCTAGCGAGCGGCGTTCCCGGCTGAGCCACGCCGTCCACGGGCCCGGCCAGAGGCGATGGAGCGAGGAGGCGGTGTAGATCGCCAGCACGAGCGGCACCCCCGCCCGTGCCGTGAAACGTGCCATGTAAAGCGCGCGTTGCAGGGGGTCGTGTCCCAGCAACTGAGCAAGCAGCAGCGCTGCGGCGCTTGCCGCAAGGGCATAGAAGAACGGTTCGATCCGTAGGCGCATGGTGGACCTCTCGGGCTGGGCGGGTGGTGCGGGCACGAATCAGTCTAAGTAAACTCCATAACCGTCTATACAGACGGTTATGGAGACCAGATAGCATTTTCTCGGCAGCTTTGATCCCGCTGCGCTCGCAGCTATGGTGCACGCTCAAGCAAGGAACCACGATGGCGGAGTACCCCAAGCGAAAAGGCCCAGGAGCGCGGCGCGAAGCCGTGCTCGATGCGGCGGAGGCGCTGGTGCTCGACACCGGCGCGGCGCACCTCACCATGGACGCGGTTGCGGCGCGCGCCGGGGTGAGCAAGGGCGGCGTGCTTCACCACTTTCCCACCAAGTCGCATCTGATTCAGGCGATGCTTGATCGGTTGCTGGCCGTGTTCGAAGCGGATTCGGTCGTGGTGGAGCGCCTTGCCGGCCCCGGTCTCAAGGCGCAGATTCACGCATGGATACGCCTTGCCGAAACCCCCGATCCCAAGGTCGAAGGCATGGCAGCCGCGCTGCTGTCCGCCGTTGCGAACGAGCCGGAGCTGCTTTCGCCCTTCGGCGGCATGATGCAGCAGCGCCTCGCCCAACACCGCGTCCACCCGGACTATGCGCTGGCCCTCGCAGTCCGCACTGCGCTCGATGGCTACTGGCTGTGCAATGCGTTGCGCATGGGGCCGTTCACGCCAGCGGACCACACCGCCTTCTTCGCCATGCTCCACACCCTTGCGGACGGGATCGGGGACAACTCATAAGAGACACGCGCGTCAAGTATAAACCGCTGTCCTACAGGTGGGCGCTTGCGGCATGGTCCGGTGATGGCCCGGCTTGTTCTCCAAACCGCTGATTTTGCTGCTTTCCAGCGCAGTCGGGCGGGGTCTGCCGGGGCGCCTGAGTTTCCGCTCAGGACTGTGTCAACAGTGTCAACTTGTCCCGCTTCAGGCCGCTGGCACAATCACCCCGTAGAGGTCATGCGCGTCGGCGTCTTCGACCAGCACTTCGGCGAAGTCTCCGGCTTTCAGGCCCTCGAGTACATTGCGCAAGTAGACGGCGCCGTCGATTTCCGGGGCGTCGGCCTGGCTGCGGGCGGTGGCGCCGATGTCGCCATCTTCGTCGGGTTCGCCGACTTCGTCGATGATGACTTGCACGGTGCGGCCCACTTTGGCGGCGAGTTTGGCGGCGCTGATGGCTTCGGTCTTGGCCATGATGCGGGCGTAGCGTTCTTCCTTGATTGCTTCCGGCACCGGATCGGGCAGGTCGTTGGCGGCAGCGCCGGCGACGGGCTCGAAGCGGAAGGCGCCGACGCGGTCGAGTTGGGCTTCGTCGAGCCAATCGAGGAGGTACTGGAAATCCGCCTCGGTCTCACCGGGGAAGCCGACGACGAAGCTGGAGCGGACGGCAATATCCGGGCAGATCGCGCGCCAGGCTTTCAGGCGTTCGAGCACTTTGGCCTCGTTGGCGGGGCGCTTCATGCGCTTGAGGACACTTGGGCTGGCGTGCTGGAAGGGGATGTCGAGGTAGGGCGTGAGCAGCCCTTCGGCCATCAACGGGATCACGGCATCGACGTGGGGGTAGGGGTAGACATAGTGCAGGCGCACCCACGGGGTGTGGCCGTCCGGTGTCCTCAGCTGGCCGAGTTCGCGGGCGAGGTCGGTCATGTGGGTGCGGACTTCGCGGCCTTTCCACTGCCGGGTTTCGTGGCGGACGTCGACGCCATAGGCCGAGGTATCCTGGCTGATGACGAGGAGTTCGCGGGTGCCTGCCGCCACCAGCTTTTCGGCTTCGCGCAGCACGGCATCGATGCGGCGGCTGGCGAGTTTGCCGCGCAAGCTGGGGATGATGCAGAAGGCGCAGGCGTGGTTGCAGCCTTCGGAAATCTTGAGGTAGCTGTAGTGGCGCGGGGTCAGCTTGACGTCGCCGGGGTCGGCCTGCGGGATGAGGTCCACGTAGGGGCTGATCGATGGCGGCGCGGCTTCGTGGACGGCTTCGACCACGGCTTCGTACTGGTGCGCGCCGGTCACGGCGAGGACGCTGGGGAACTTGGCGCGAATGGCGTCCGCTTCATTGCCCATGCAGCCGGTCACGATCACGCGGCCGTTTTCGGCGATGGCTTCGCCGATGGCGGCGAGGCTTTCCTCCTTGGCGCTATCGAGGAAGCCGCAGGTGTTGACGAGCACGACGTCGGCCCCGGCGTAATCCGCGCTCATGGCATAGCCGTCGGCGCGCAGGCGGGTGAGGATGCGTTCGCTGTCGACCAGCGCCTTGGGGCAGCCGAGGCTGACCATGCCGACTTTGGGGGCATCGGGGAGAATGATGGGAGTTGTGGCCATGGCGGGGGCACTTACGCGATAATTGACGGCGCGTCACGGCACCTTGTGGCGGTTTGCCAATCGGGCGGGGCGGGCCTAGGCAAGCGGCAGGCGCAAACAGGATGGCATCATGGGTCCGGTAAACTGGGTGGCAGTGGTCGCGGCGGCGCTGGCCGCGCTGGTGTTCGGGCTCGTCTGGCACGGTCCGGCGGCGCGGCGCCCTTGGCAATTGGTGCTGGCGGGCGTGCTGCTCTGGCTCACGGCGGCGATGATGGGGCACATGTTCGCGCGGGTCGGCGCGGCGACTTTGGCGGTGAAGCCGTGGCTCTATTTCATGATGTCGGGCGGGTTGGCGCTCGCCTTCGTGGCGCCGGCGCTGGCGATTGGCGAGGCGCGGGGCGGGGCTTCGGCGGGCGCGGTGGTGCGCGGCGCGGGGTTCTGGATCGCCAGCTATCTGCTGATGGGCCTCGTGTTCTTCACCTTCAAAGCCTGATCGGCAGATATCGAATCGGATCGCGCGGGGCGGTACCCTTGCGCAGTTCGAAGTGAAGGCCGGGCCGCTTCGCCTCACCGCTCTTGCCGATGCGGGCGATGATCTGGCGAGCCTTGACCGTCTGACCTTCCCTGACCTTGACCTTCCCGAGATAGGCATAGGCTGTAACCCAGCTGCGGCCATGGTCGATCAGGATGAGCTGGCCGAAGCGTTCGGGTTCGGTGCCTGCGAAGACGACCTTGCCAGCGGCGGCGGCGTGGACGGTCATGCCGGCGAAAGCGGCGAGATCGATGCCGTTGTTGGAGAGCCCCTTGACCAGCGCGCCGAACTTTGCGGTGACCGCGCCCGAGGTGGGCCAGACGAGCCGGGGGGCCGAAGGATCGCGGATGACCGGACCCGGTGCGGGCTCCCGGCGCGCAGGGGCTGAGGCAGGTGCGGGAGGCCTGACGCGCGGGATGGCGGCGGGGTCGGGGCGCTTGAGCACTTGCCCGACGCGCAGGACATAAGGCGGCGCCATGCGGTTGGCGGCGGCGAGCGCATCGACGGTGACGCCCAAGCGCCGCGCGATGGCGCTCAGGCCGTCACCCGCACGGACGGTGTAGGTTGGCCCGGCGAGGGGGCTGGCTTCCAGCAGGTCTTCCGGCTGGCCTTGCGCGGCCTGGCCTCCCGGCAGTAGCAGCAGCGCCGCTGCAGCCAGCCGCAAGGACCGCATCAGCCGAGCGGCACGAGGCGGG
>Ga0315905_10003558_pt1 | contig 16050 bp, 11 predicted proteins | sample LakEriMetagenome_5_FD_203522 | JGI IMG/M metagenome (GOLD analysis project Ga0315905, IMG submission 203522) | Freshwater fungal communities from buoy surface, Lake Erie, Ohio, United States - Buoy 4 MA121 | ecosystem: Environmental > Aquatic > Freshwater > Lake | place: USA: Lake Erie, Ohio... | reverse complement strand
TTTCAGAACCATCCGATTGGTATAGATTTGTACCGTCATGGGTTAAACCCCAACCTTCAATCTGGCGGTCATACGTAAACTCTTTGAGTTTTTTAAAATTGGTCGCATTATATACAAATCCTGTCGATTCTTGCCAGGTGAGCTGGTATATTTTTCCTTTTAAAATTGCAATTCCTTCTCCAAAATATTTTTGGTCTAGATTCGCACTCAAGTCGGCTTTCCCTGTTTTATAGTCGGTTCGCACTACTTTAGATTTACCATATTGTCCGGTTCCTTCATATAAAACACCTTCATAAAATTGCAATCCTTGGGTGTACGAATTGATGTCGTGGGCATAAGTGTTGACAATGGTGTACTTTAGCAACTTGGGTTGGATTTTTGAAACCAATTCCAATCGAGTTGTATCGGCAGTAGATTTTTCATTGCTGTATACCGTAGCAATTAAATCATGGTAGCCAAGTTTTTCAAGGTTTAGAGGAAATGAAAAGTCCAATTGCCCTTTTACCGAACCAATGCGTTTGCTATTTAATGCATAGACAATACTATCAATGGGTAAATTGTTAGGGTTTATAATGGCTGCATTAACAGTCGCACCAGTGGTATAGGTTGCTTTTATTTTGGTGTCATCAATTAGAAATCCGGTTTCGGTACTTGAGCAACCAGTTAAAACAATACCGGTTAATAAAATGACTGTGAAGTATTTAATTGTTTTCATTGAATATTGAATCGATTGAATCGTTGCAAATGTATTATTTATGCACATAAGATGTTGCAAAAAAATAAAAAGAATGTATCTTTGCAACGGCAAGTCCTACACGACCAGCTCCTGCAAAATCCTCCAGGATGGGAACATAGCAAAGGTATGCGGTTGTAGCGGTGCGATGTAGGTCGCTTGCCATTTTTTTTGAACTTTCCTTATCAAATTCTCTTCGTTTTTATGGTTCTTCAATGGCATATCATAAAACTACAACTCAAAGAGGTTTTTTCTATAAGTTATGGTGATTACAATTTTCGAGAAGCCTTAATCGTTCGCTTGTCACATGCAGGTTATTCAGGATTTGGCGAATGTACGGCTATCAATTATTACCAAATAAATTTAGCTGAATTTGAACGCTTGTTAGCCTATCATGAATCAACTATTACAGCCTTTGGAATTGATCATCCGTGTGAATTTTATTCGTTTTTATGTCATTTACAATTACCCGATTTTTTAAAATCGGCTTTAGATTGTGCCTATTGGGATTTATTTGGAAAGTTGGAAAAACGATCGTTTGTCGAAATGAATGGTATTTCTACAGCAATTTTGCCGCAATCGAGTTGGACTATTTCAGTGGCTCCTGTGGAAATGCAAATGCAAAAAATGCAGGCTTCGGCATGGCCTAAGTTCAAAGTGAAATGCAATGGTTTTGACCCCGTCGCCATTCAAACCTTAGTGGATTCGGGCTTTCCGATTTCCTTAGATTCTAATGCGAGTTTTACGCCTACAGATTGTTTGAGTTTACCGCAAATTCAAGGAATAGAACGAATTCAATATGCAGAGCAACCTATGCCGGTTGGATATGAAAATTACAGGTATTTAACTGCTTCCGATTCTATTAATTGGATGGCGGATGAAGAGGCGCAACATGTTTCCGATTTGGTTGCTTTACAACCCTATTACCAGAGTGTGAATGTAAAAGTGATGAAATGTGGCGGACTCACGCCTGCGCTCGAAATGGTGCGTACGGCCAAAGCGATGGGCTTCCAAGTCATGTTAGGGTGCATGACCGAATCGACGGTAGGTATTTCGGCAGGTGCGGTATTGGCCCCTTTGTGTGATTTTGCCGATTTGGATGGCTCTAATCTCATTGCGAATGATTGTGCAACAGGAACACAAATCAATAACGGAAATATAGAATTGGCTCTTTCAACAGGCTTAGGGATTCAATTAAAATAAATATCTTTATCAAAAAATAACCAAAATGAAATTTCAACCGATTGCTCCGATGATTTGGACGAGCGAACTAGAAGTTACTATTTCGCTTTTACTGCGAAATCTTGGGTTTTCATTTGGATAATTACAGTAAGCAGTAGGCAGTAGGCAGTAGGCAGGATACAGTAAGCAGTGAGCAGGATACATTAAGCAGTAAGCAGGATACAGTGAGCAGTAAAGAGTCAGTCTAAAGTCTAATCACTAGTCACTAGTCACTAGTCACTAGTCACTAATCACCAATCACTTAAATAAAATGAACAAAGTAGTTTTCATCACCGGAGGTTCTTCGGGCATTGGCCGAGCGATCGGTGAGTTTTTACAGGAAAAAGGATGTACGGTGTATGGAACGAGTCGTAACCCTGCGCGCGTCACCGATTCTAAAATAAAACTTTTAGAATTGGATGTGCGTAATCCAGTCACAATACAAGCTGCAGTACAGCAATTGTTGGTTGAAGCGGGTCGTATTGATGTATTGATTAACAATGCGGGCGTGGGCATTACGGGTCCGATTGAAGAAATTCCAACCGACGAAATTAAGAACAACTTTGAAACCAACGTTTTCGGTCCGATTGAAGTGATGAAAGCGGTGTTGCCCCACATGCGCGCACAGCGTTCGGGCTTAATCATCAATATTACCTCTATAGCTGGTTATATGGGCTTGCCCTATCGCGGCGTGTATTCGGCTTCCAAAGGGGCCTTAGAGTTAATTACAGAAGCGGTAAGCATGGAAGTGAAGGGGTTTGGTATTCACTTGACCAATGTGGCGCCGGGTGATTTTGCGACCAACATTGCTGCCGGACGCTATCATGCGCCTGTCGTTGCGGGTTCGGCCTATGAGGCGACTTATGGCAAGACCTTGGCGGCGATGGACGAACATGTAGATTCGGGCAGTAATCCGTTGGAAATGGCCCAAGCGATTTATACGATTATGCAGGCCAAACAGCCCAAATTGCATTATAAAATAGGCGCATTTATGCAGCGTTTTTCCATAGTGTTGAAACGTATTTTACCCGATCGAATGTATGAGAGGCTATTGATGAAGCATTATGGGGTGTGAGTTAGTGACTAGTGACTAGTAGTTAGTTGTAAGTCAAAAGTCGTAAGTCGTAAGTCATAAGTCGTAAGTCAAAAGTTGTAATTCGTAAGTCTGAAAGTCGCTAATCACTATTCACTTGTTGCTATTCACTAGTTACTAATCACTAATCACTAATCACTAATCACTAAAATCCAAACTAAATTTCTTCAATCAAAACCGGTGTTGTATTTTTGCATTCGGATGCGCTAGGGATGGAGGGATTGTTGAAGCTCGCCCGAAGGATGAGGGTAGCGACTCCCGACAGCTCGACCCCGGAAGTATGAAGGGGTAGCGCCCGCTCATTGTATCAAGAAACACAACGATTTTAAATACATATTATGAAATTTTTTATTGACACGGCGAATTTAAATGACATTCGCGAAGCGCAAGCCTTAGGGATTTTAGATGGGGTAACCACCAATCCTTCTTTAATGGCAAAAGAGGGGATTAAGGGAACTGATAACATTTTGAAGCATTATGTGGATATTTGCAACATTGTAGCAGGGGATGTAAGTGCCGAAGTTAATGCTACCGATTATGAAGGGATGGTGCGTGAAGGGGAGCAATTGGCCGACCTTAATCCGCAGATAGTAGTGAAATTGCCTATGACTAAAGACGGTGTGCGCGCCTGTAAATATTTTTCGGATAAAGGCATCAAAACGAATGTAACGTTGGTGTTCTCTGCGGGTCAGGCACTATTAGCCGCTAAAGCAGGTGCGACTTATGTTTCGCCTTTCGTTGGACGTTTGGATGATATTTCGACCGACGGTTTGAACCTGATTCAAGAGATTCGTGAAATCTATGACAACTATGGTTATGAAACCGAAATCTTAGCCGCTTCTGTGCGTCATACAATGCATATTGTGAACTGTGCGAAGATAGGTGCGGATGTGATGACGGGCCCGTTATCAGCCATCTTAGGATTGTTGAAACACCCATTGACCGATATTGGTTTGGCGCAGTTTATAGCCGACTATCAAAAAGGAAATCAATAAGTAAGAAAATAAAAAAGTCCCAATTTTTGGGACTTTTTTATTTAAGGTCATCTTCAAAACGAATATCAAACATATTGGTAAATCCGTTTTTAATCGTTTTATCTTTGTTGATGATGAGCGTTCGATGAATTTTAGTGATAGCCCACTTGTTTTTAATGTCTTCAAAATTATTGCAGTGGTATTGGCGAATTGAACCGAAGTCGTATTTTTCTAACGCTTTTTTCCAGGTACTAAAACCGCTATCGAGGTTTATAGCAACGAATTCGTAATTGGGGTATTTCAGTTGAAGTTCTTTTGCTTTCTTATGGGCAGCAATTAAATGCGAACTTAATTTATCGCTCCAAAAAAACAGAATTGTATTTTTTTGAATAAGCTTTGAAGCTGGGAGGGATTTACCGTCAAGTGATTGCACGAGTACATCGGGTAGTGGCTTTCCATTGGTTAATCGCCCAATCGCTTTTCCAAGTTTCAGGATTTCGTTTTTCTTACTCTTGTCTGTAGCTATTTTATAATAATGCTTTAAAAATTCTTGGTTATTCACCATGTTTTGGTCTTCCAAAAGATATTGAAAAGCAATACTATTTACCACAATATTTTTAACCTTCTCATTTTTTAATAAGGTATCGGCAATTTTGAGCTTATTAATATTGGTTTTTAATGCCAAATCGACTTCGGTGAAATGATTGTGGTAATGAATCGACCCCACATTATTTAACATTAAATTGAGGTACAACACAAAAGGATTGAAGTCGGTTAACTTTTCATTGCTAAAGTCAATCGATTTTCGAAAGTCGTAATAATTTTTTGGTAATTGATGGGTAACATCGTGACCCGTTCGCATTTTATGAATTATTGGATAAATTTCTTTGCGCGTATAGTGAGGGTAAAGAAACATACCTTGCGCATAAACATCAAAGTCATCACTCCAATTGATTTCTTCTTTTTTGGATTGGTAAAATTTTCGATTAGCTTCATTTACTTTTTGAATGTAGGCATTGTATTTTTTTACATCATAATCGTAAATTTCAAACATATTATTTTTCTCTTTTTCATTGCGCAAAAACATTTCCATAAGGAAATTGTTCTTTTGGTCCCCACGTCCACAAAAAACGATCGATTGGTCGAAATCTTTAGAGTCGATATGCACCCGTAATGAATCGTTTTTATCAAAATAAACATACTGGTATTCAGGTTCATGTTTAAATGAATACAATCCAGGCGCTAAAGAATCAAATTTTTTAAAAAAGGTATTATCTTTATTTAAGGGTAGGGTATCAATTACTTTATTATTCTGGCAAAATAGAACATAGCGGTTTTGTGGATACTCTACTTCACCACCAAAATAAGCCGTGTGATTGTCGGCTGCAAATTCACTTTTTTTACAAGAAGTGAACAGCGTCAAAAACACTGTACATAAAACAATATAGGTTGATGCGATTTTACTCTTCATGCGATACTCCTGTTGCAACAAACAAAAGTATTTAGTTGTTGCATTAACTAGTGTTAACCATTAGTTAAACTTAGGGATTGAGGTTATGGGGTTGAAATAAACACGATTTGTTTACATTTGAAACTAGAATTTACTTAAGAAATGAATATTAGATTTGTATTTGGCTGTTTTATGTTTGCAATAGGTGTATTGGCGCAGCAAAATGTATTATATAATGGATTGGATGTAAGTAATTTGTGCAAAAACTTTATCCAATGGCAGTACTATAACGATAAGCAAATAGCACTATATTCCAATTTCGAACCGTTGGATGAAAATGGACAAGCGATTAGTCGTATGGAATTTATGCAAAAATTAGAATCGGGACTTTTTGTTTGTGTTGCTAATCCATTACAAATGAATCAATACCGACTTTTTCGTTTGGATCACAATGCCAATCCGGGAGTGAGCGCTATTTTGAGCGAACAAGGATTTAATGAGATTCAGAACCTTAAAAAAGAAGGCCTCTATTTTCCAACATTTGATGCATTTGATCTTGACGGGAATCGTATTTCGAATGCTACCCTACAAGGGAAATATGTGGTTATTAAATGTTGGTACATCCATTGCCCAGTCTGTGTCAAAGAATTTCCCGAAGTCAATGCTTTGGCTACTAAATACAAGGCATTGCGAGATGATGTAGTTTTTTTAAGTATGGCTGAGGACAGTCCTGAAGATTTGAAGGTTTTTTTGGCAAAAAAGAAATTGGATTATCTCGTGATTCCCAAGATGAAAGACTTTATGAATCGTACTTTAGGTTTAAATACATTTCCTACACATTTTTTATTGGATACCGAAGGAAAAATTATCAAAGTCGTCTCCTCCGTAGATGCCTTAGAATGGGTATTAAGTACCTATTTGTGTTCCTAAAAAACAAGTATTAAAAAGATGGATTAAGTCGGGTTATTTGCTTATTTTTGCACCGAATTTAAAAACCCCTTATAACATGTTAACCGTATCCAATTTATCCGTACAGTTTGGTAAACGTATTTTATTTGATGAAGTACAGACTTCATTTACGCAAGGAAACTGCTATGGAATCATTGGTGCCAATGGGGCCGGAAAATCTACATTTCTAAAAATATTAGCAGGCGATATGGACCCAACTTCGGGTCGCGTAATTTTAGAGCCGGGCAAACGTATGTCGGTTTTGAATCAGAACCACAACATGTTTGATGAACACACAGTGTTGGAAACGGTGTTGATGGGAAACAAAGTATTGCATGCGATTAAATCGGAAATGGATGCTTTATATGCCGATTATTCGGATGAAAATGCAGATCGAATTGGCGAATTGCAAATTCAGTTTGATGAGATGAACGGTTGGAATGCCGATAGTGATGCAGCAGCATTATTGTCTAATTTGGGTATTGGTGCTGATTTCCACTATACATTAATGGCCGAAATGGAAGGTAAATTAAAAGTTCGCGTTCTTTTAGCGCAAGCTTTATTTGGTAACCCGGATGTGTTAATTATGGACGAGCCGACCAATGATTTGGACTTTGAAACCATTGGCTGGTTGGAGAATTTTTTAGCAAATTATGAAAATACGGTAATTGTCGTTTCGCACGACCGTCACTTTTTAGATGCCGTTTGTACCCATATTTCAGATATTGATTATGGTAAAATCACCCATTATTCGGGTAACTATACGTTTTGGTACGAGTCGAGCCAGTTAGCAGCTAAACAACGTGCACAACAAAACAAAAAAGCCGAAGAGAAGAAAGCAGAATTAGAAGAGTTTATTCGTCGTTTTAGTGCCAATGTCGCTAAGTCAAAACAAGCGACTTCGCGTAAAAAAATGCTGGAGAAATTGAATTTAGATGAAATCAAACCTTCGAGTCGTCGCTATCCGGCTATTATATTTGACCAAGATAGGGAAGCGGGAGATCAAATTTTAAATATTCAAAACTTGGCCGCTTCAGTTGACGGGGAAGTGTTGTTTAAAAATGTTGATCTCAATATGGCCAAAGGAGATAAGATTGTTGTATTTTCCAAAGATTCTCGGGCTACGACTGCTTTTTATGAGATTTTAAATGGTCATTTAACGGCCGATGCAGGAACGTATGAATGGGGTGTAACTACGATTCAATCGTATTTGCCCAATGATAACCATGAGTTTTTTCAATCGGATAGTAATTTAGTAGATTGGTTACGCCAATGGGCCAAAACAGAAGAAGAGCGCGATGAAGTATACGTACGTGGTTTTTTGGGTAAAATGATTTTTTCGGGTGAAGAAGCCTTGAAAAAGTGTAATGTTTTATCTGGAGGTGAAAAAGTGCGCTGTATGTTATCGCGAATGATGATGTTGCGCGCCAATGTTTTGATGTTGGACGAACCTACAAACCACTTAGATCTGGAATCGATTACAGCCTTCAATAATTCGCTCAAGAACTTTAAAGGATCTGTATTGTTTACAACCCATGACCATGAGTTTGCTCAGACCGTAGCGACGCGTGTTTTAGAGTTAACCCCTAATGGTGCTATCGATCGTTATATGACCTTTGATGATTATTTGGATGATCCGAAAGTAAAAGAAATTCGACAAAAAATGTACGTTTAACGCATAACTCATCCCAAAATAATTTTTGGGATTTTTTATATGGATTCTTTTTTGTGTTTCCAACGTTTGTGCGTCCACATATAATATTCGGGTTGCGCATTGATTTGTTCTTCAACTTTGGACATAAAATATTCAGATATTTTATAATCGGGAACCGTCTTTACATCATCGGTTAATACTTCAAAAGTACCCACATAGTAACCGCGTTTTACTTTTTCAACCCGTAAATAAATCATGTTCATATCAAACCTTTTGGCCAATGATTCTGCCCCAATATGTATGGGAGTTTCAATGCCCATGAAATGATGCCAATACAGATTTTCACCCCAACGCGGCGTTTGGTCACTAGCAAATCCATAAACACCCAAAATACCTTCTTTAGCATTGGATTCGATAATTTTTTTGGTTTCTTTCGTCGTAATTAAGTAGGCTTTAAAACGGGAACGAATATCACGGACCATTTTGTCAAAATACGGATTGTTAATGCGCTTGTATATCGCATATCCCTTAAATTGTATGATGTGATTCATCGAAATCACCCATTCATAACTCGCATAATGGGGGATAAGAACAGCAATGCTTTTTCCTTTCTTTTCTAATTCGGTATAGACCTCTAGATTGGTGTAGGAAAAGCGTGCATCGATTTCTTTTCGTGAAATTGCCATTGTTTTGATCATTTCCATAAACATATCACATAAATGGCGGTAGGATTTTTTTTCAATCGCAATTATTTCAGCGGTTGATTTTTGTGGAAAAACCAATTCAAGATTTTTACGTACCGTCTTTTTTCGGTACCCTATGAGTCGGTAAACCAAAAGATACGTAGCATCAGAAAGCAAATATAGCATAGGAAATGGCAGTCGAGCGATGCACCAAATCAAGGGATACAATAAAAGATATGCCAGTAATTGCATTCGAAATAATTTATGCAAATATAAAAGTAAAGCTTTAGTTATACTAAGCAATTACGAAATCTTATGTTTTGTACTTTTACAAAAAAATAATGAAACAATGACGGTTATTTATCTATTGATAGGTTTGAATATTTTGATCAGTATAAAAGGGTTTGAAGACCGTTTGTTCTTTCATCGGTTTTTATTTCATGTAGGAGCAATTCGCTCTGGCGATCAAATCCGAATGTTTTCTTCGGCTTTTTTACATGCTGATTATGCCCATTTAGCATTTAATATGATTGCACTGTATAGTTTTGCACCGGTTGTTTTAGGTGAATTTGGTGTGTTTACCTTTTTGCTTATCTATGGGGCCAGTTTACTTTTTGGGAATATGTTGAGTCTATGGATGTATAAGGATAATTCAAGTTATACAGCTGTGGGTGCATCGGGTGCTGTTACAGGAATTATTTATTCGGCAATATTATTAAATCCCCATGGCAAAGTATACCTGTTTTTTATCCCTATTGGGATACCGTCTTTTTTGTTCGGTATTTTTTATTTATTGTATACGTTATATGGTATGCGAACCCGAAACGACTCTGTTGGTCATGATGCCCATTTTGGAGGAGCGCTTGGCGGAATGCTTTTTACTTTATTGAAGTTTCCCCAATTGATTCAAATCAATCCCTTATTGATTATTGGATTATTAATTCCAATTGTATTATTAGTTGTTTTCATGCGCCAAGGAAAGTTATAAATGTGTGGTTTTCTTTAAAAGAGTTAATTCAAATTGTTATCGCAACATATTTCGTTCACGTAATTCGTTTCTAATTTTATCTAAAAGGATAGTCGTTATTTTTTCATTGATTACGATTTTGGCACCTATCCAAAGAAGTGTCTTTTCGGTCCAACTGTACTTGGATAGTGAAAGTAGTATTGCTTGTACTCGGAATTTAATTTTTCGCTTATACCTGTTTAATTCGGCTGCCATTATTTTAGGAAATTTTTGACCATGCGATAACGTAGGGGAGTAGGGTTTTTCGTTTTCAATAGTGAATAAAGGTATAATAGGTAATAAACCGTTTTTAGTAAGGTATACATTTGTGGCACAATTTTCATATCCTTTTACAAAAATCGGATTGCTTGTTGCTGCAGGCACAGCAAAATGATGCCGAAGAAAACGTTCACAATTGGCTCTTCCTAAGAAGAAATCATGTACCCGGAAATCACGATGTAAGAAACCTCCAAATCCACCTAAAGCGCCGCACGCAAGTGCATGATTTCCTTCAAAAACATGCGTATCCTCATAGCGAATAGGACTGATTAAAAACTTACTATAATTTTCTGAATCCAAGGCGTCGGCTAAATCTTCGGGTTTACTTCGGCATTGATTTAACATGGCCGAAAAGGTATCAATTGCAACGGCTCCAATTGCCGTATCATTTTTATAATCGCTCATCTCACTTGGAAAGGGATCAATCATGATCATTGTTCGGTCGAAATGATTCGAATCGCTATTCGTTTTCGATATAATCATTTGATGATCTGTTGTCTCGTGGAGTAATTTCATTACTTTTTCAAAAGGTTCATTATTAATTACACCTCCGTCTACAAAAGTTTGTTTCGCATGGGTATTCAATATCTTTTCTTTGGGAGTCAGCAATTGGGCAGCAAAAGTGTGCGCTTTTAGTCCAACAGGAAATGCTCCTGTGGCAATAGCTGCATCTTGCATAGCTTGAACGCATGATGGATCATTCCAATCGATAGCAATCCATCCGTTTGTAGCGTGTTTTGGATTTAATGCAAATCCCATAAAAGCATCATGTCGGGTTGTGATGTATCGATTAGAGCTGGGCATATCTGATTTGAATGAAGTAGAATAGCTACGGCCGTTTAAGTGTGTAAGACTAACAAAGCATTGCAAGGATTCATGAACATAAGGTTTGTTCAAAACCACATTCGAAAGAGGCAAAGCGCGTTGTGCTATTTGTTGTATAAAAGTTGCGTTGAGTAATGATTTCGGTGGACTATCCTTTATATCAGAGGTATCGAGTAATGAGTCCAACATATCGGGTTGCGTCATATCGACCCAACTATGGTATAGGGTGTTTTCTGGATGGGTTTCCAGTGAATGCGAAAGGGATTGAACCGGTTGCAGCGTTTTCAAAAGATGCGCAAGTGTCATTATTCCGGTCATTCCACCAGCGGATGCTCCGCCTATTACTTTTATTTTAACTTGATGTTGCGGGATATCGGTTTTTCCTGAAGCTTTTTGTTGTTCCCAGTTTTCTAAAGCTTCCAATAAATAATCCAATACACCTGCGGTATATGCTCCAGCAGAAACTGCTCCTGCTAAGCAAAGCCCAAGGTGAAATTCAAGAGAAGTTTTTTTCATAAACCTATCGATGTTAAAGAGTTACTATAAAAGTAAAATTTTTTGCTAATGAATACAATTGCGGTTTATTCGAAATCATTTATCAATATAGCTTGTAATTAATGCTCTTTTTTAAAAATGTGTCCTAATTAGTTGCATATTCCTTTGGGTTTGTTGAATTTTGAACTCAAATCAAGCAGTATGGATACGGTACATTATATTAGTTCGGAAGTATTGACCTTAGAGCAGCTTCATGCAATTCTTTATCAAGGTATAACCTTAGCATTATCAGAAGATGCTAAAGTCAACATTATCAATTGTCGTAATTATTTAGATGCTAAAATGGCGGCTCAAACCGAACCGATATATGGGATCAATACGGGATTTGGTTCATTATGTAATGTAAAAATTTCTAATGAAAACCTTTCACAATTGCAGGTTAACCTAATGAAGTCCCATGCCTGTGGTACCGGCCCTGAGGTACCCCATGACATTGTAAAATTAATGCTGGTATTGAAAATCCAGTCGTTGAGCTATGGTCATTCGGGAGTACAGTTGGCTACAGTTGAGCGATTAGTCGATTTTTATAATCACGACATTCTGCCAATCGTTTATGAACAAGGTTCGTTGGGCGCTAGCGGAGATTTAGCCCCTTTAGCCCATTTGTGTTTGCCACTCCTTGGAGAAGGTGAGGTTTTTGCGGAAGGTTGCCGCCAACCCGCTGCAAAAGTGCTCCAAGATAAAGGTTGGGACCCCATTGTGTTGCAATCTAAAGAAGGATTAGCTTTGTTAAACGGAACGCAATTTATGAGTGCTTATGGTTGTTATGTATTGCTAAAGGCAATGAAATGCTCCTATTTGGCCGATGTGATTGCAGCCCTTTCTTTAGAAGCTTTTGATGGACGTATCGAACCCTTTGATGATTTGATTCATTATATCCGTCCCCACAAAGGGCAGCTAACCACGGCGCAACGAATGCGCGATTTGTTGGAAGGTAGTGAAATAATTTGTCAACCAAAACAACAGGTTCAGGATCCCTATTCATTCCGTTGTATACCTCAAGTGCATGGCGCGAGTAAAGACGCTTTGGATTATGTGAAAAAAGTTATGAAAACCGAAATCAATTCGGTAACCGACAACCCCAATATTTTCCGCGAAAGTGATAAAATTATCTCCGGCGGAAATTTTCATGGGCAACCCTTAGCCCTAGCGCTTGATTTTATGGGTATTGCGATGGCTGAAATTGGAAATATTTCTGAACGACGAACCTATCAATTAATAGCTGGATTACGTGGATTACCCGCTTTTTTGGTTAATGATCCTGGTTTGAATTCGGGGTTTATGATTCCGCAATATACCGCTGCAAGTATTGTTAGTCAGAATAAACAATTGGCAACGCCAGCTTCGGTTGATAGTATTGTTTCAAGTAATGGCCAAGAAGATCACGTAAGTATGGGTTCAAATGCAGCAACCAAAGCACTTCGTATTGTTGATAATTTGGAACGTATTTTAGGAATTGAATTGATGAATGCGTCTCAAGCTATTGCGTATAGAAGACCGTTGCGAACTAGCGAGTTTTTGGAACAGTTTTTAAAATCCTATCGTGAAGAAGTGCCTTTAGTCGAGACCGATCGTATTTTGCATTACGATATCGAAAAATCAGTTGCTTTTTTACGAAGTTTTATAATTGAAATCGATTAATTGAAATACTATTGTGAACGATTTCTCCAATAGGTTTTGTGTTATATAAGTAAATCCCATTAGGGTTTCATTATTTCCATTTAATGCTTTTTTCAATGGATTTAATCATTTCTCCTGCGATATCTTTATGGGTTGCACCTTCAATTCCCTCTAATCCAGGTGAAGAATTTACTTCTAATAATAACGGACCTTTTGAGGAGCGAATAATATCGACTCCCGCTACTTTCAAGTCCATCGCTTTGGCTGCTTTAATCGCAATTCGCTTTTCTTCTGCTGTAACTTTAACTACAGAGGCAGAACCACCCATGTGGATATTTGCTCTAAATTCACCCGGTGCAGCTTCCCGTTGCATAGCAGCTACTACTTTACCATCAACCACAAATAAACGGAGGTCTTTACCATCGGCTTCTTTAATAAATTCTTGAACTAAAATGTTGGCATTTAAACTTTTGAAAGCATTAATTACCGATTCAGCTGCTTTTTTTGTTTCGGCCAATACAACTCCTTTTCCTTGAGTGCCTTCTAACAATTTAACTATTAGTGGAGTTCCACCGACCATTTTAATTAAGTCGTCGGTATCCAAAGGTGAGTTGGCAAATCCTGTAGTGGGAATATCAACACCATGATGCAACAATAATTGCAGTGAATACAATTTATCCCGCGATTGGGTGATGGATTTGGCGGAGTTTAAACAATGAACTTTCATCGCTTCAAACTGACGCGTTAAGGCACAACCATAAAAGGTCATACTTGGACGAATGCGGGGAATAATGGCATCAAAATTGTCGAGTATTTTTCCACCACGGTAATGAATTTCAGGTTTGTCGGCATCCAATTTCATGTAGCATTCTTTAATATTCAAAAAATGCATTTCATGACCGCGCGCTTCACCTGCTTCCATAATTCGTTGGTTGCTGTACAATTCAGGATTACTCGCTAAAAGTCCAATTCGCAAACCTGTTTTTGGAGCTACGGATTTTTGATAAATTTCTTTTAAATATTCAGTAGTGGGTTCACCCAATAGATATTTTTGTTCTGGATCAACTAAAATTCGACCACTCATGGCCTCCCGTCCCAACAACATTCGAAACCCCATTGAGTCGCGGTTGGTTAACGTCACTTCGGCAATCCAAGAGTCCTCCCCAATTTTCAATTCTGTTTGAATAACAAAACGCTGTTCCCGGTAACCACTTGAACTTTTTACAATGCGCTTGTCGACAAGTTTTGCTTCACAATGGATTATCGTTTTTTGATTTTTTTGGATAGGATTGATGTCAAACTTTACCCATGTTTCGCCTTCCTTTTGAAACGGCATGATGTTTATCGCATGAAGGGCAGAAGTTTTTGCACCCGAGTCAACACGGGCTTTAATAGAGGGCAAGCCTAAACCGGGAAAGCCACACCATTCTTCGGAACCTAAGATTATTTTGTGCATAGTAAAAAAGAAACCACGAATAAACGAAATAAATACATTTCGTTCAAACGTGGTTTATAAATAAAGTTATCAAATTATTAATTTGTGGGCTCTTCCGTTTTTTTAACAGTTACGGTTAACTCGTCGGCACCCTCTTCAATATCCATATAGATTTCATCACCTGAATTGATTTTTGAAGTGATAATTTCTTCAGCAAGAGTATCTTCAACATACTTTTGAATTGCACGTTTAAGGGGGCGTGCTCCAAATTGTTTGTCAAATCCTTTATCCGCAATGAATGCCTTGGCTTTGTCTGACAATTTTAAATTATACCCTAAATCCGCAATACGTAAATACAATTTTGCCAATTCAATTTCGATGATTTTATCGATATCTTCTTTTTCTAATGCGTTGAAGACAATCACATCATCAATACGGTTTAAGAATTCAGGAGCAAAAGCTTTTTTCAGTGCATTTTCAATAATACTTTTTGAATGGTCATCCGCTTGTGCAACTTTAGCAGCGGTGCCAAAACCAACGCCTTGCCCAAAGTCTTTCAACTGACGCGCTCCAACATTTGAAGTCATAATAATAATGGTATTTTTAAAATCAATTTTTCGTCCTAAACTATCCGTTAAATAACCATCATCGAGCACCTGCAACATCATATTGAACACATCAGGATGAGCTTTTTCAATTTCATCCAAAAGGACTACACAATAGGGTTTGCGACGAACTTTTTCGGTTAATTGCCCACCTTCTTCATAACCAACATAACCGGGAGGAGCCCCGATTAAACGAGAAATCGCAAATTTTTCCATGTACTCACTCATGTCAATCCGCACTAGCGCATCTTCTGAATCAAAAAGTTCTTTAGCCAATACCTTTGCCAATTGGGTTTTGCCCACACCGGTTGATCCCAAGAAAATAAAGGATCCAATTGGACGGTTAGGGTCTTTCAGTCCCGCGCGGTTACGTTGAATTGAACGCGCGATTTTAAGCACTGCATCATTTTGTCCAATTACCTTACCTTGAAGCAGTTCGGGTAAATGAGCTAATTTATTACTTTCAGTTTGCGCAATACGATTAACAGGGATACCGGTCATCATAGAAACTACATCGGCAACATTGTCTTCGGTAACTTGAATGCGATTATTTTTAGAATCTTCTTCCCACTGTTCTTGTGCGATTGCTAGCTCTTTTTCCAATTTTTTCTCATCATCACGCAATTTAGCCGCCTCCTCGTACTTCTGGCGTTTAACTACTGAATTTTTCAATTCGCGTACATCTTCCAATTGCCGTTCTAAATCCAAGATTTGTTTGGGTACATCAATATTGGTGATATGTACCCGTGAACCTGCTTCGTCCAAAGCGTCAATAGCTTTATCGGGTAAAAAACGTTCCGACATGTAACGGTCGGTTAATTTTACACATGCTTCAATAGCTTCAGGCGTGTAAATTACATTATGATGATCTTCGTATTTATTTTTGATATTATTTAAGATAATAATCGTCTCCGATACAGAAGTAGGTTCGACAATCACTTTTTGAAAACGACGATCTAAAGCACCATC
>Ga0315905_10003556_pt1 | contig 16051 bp, 11 predicted proteins | sample LakEriMetagenome_5_FD_203522 | JGI IMG/M metagenome (GOLD analysis project Ga0315905, IMG submission 203522) | Freshwater fungal communities from buoy surface, Lake Erie, Ohio, United States - Buoy 4 MA121 | ecosystem: Environmental > Aquatic > Freshwater > Lake | place: USA: Lake Erie, Ohio... | reverse complement strand
GTAGAACAGGCCCGCCACCAGGCGCAGGCGGTCGGTCGATGGCGAGGCGATGCGCAGTTCGTGGCTCTGCTTCGTAAAGCGCTCGTCCTGGCTGACGATCTGTGCAGGGTTGATCAGGCGACCGGCGTTGTTCCTGAAATTGTTGCCGAAATAGTCCGGCGTGCTGGCATAGTAGCTGTCATAGAGATAGGCGTAGTCCGAATAGTCGGAGGTATAGGCCGCCTTGCGCTCGAACCAGGCGCCTGCATAGGTCAGGTCGAACGAGCCGAGCTTGCCCTCGATGGCGAGGCTGGCCTGATACCACTCGTCCTTCTGCGCCTCGGGAAAGAACCGGGTGGTCTTGAGATCGCCGACCGAGGGCTTGAAGGCGAACGTGCCATTCGATGTCTGGCGCTGGCCCACGACGCCGGCGGTGGCGGTCCAGTTGTCGTCGAGATCGACCTTGAGCGCCGCGCGCCCGCCAAACGCCTCGATCGAGTTCTGGTCCTTGCCGACGAGCTTGCGGTTGTCACGCACCACGCCCGACGTCGGATAGGTCACGCCCTGCGGCGCGCGCACGTTGTCGATATAGCCGCCGTCGTACTGGTAGAAGCCGACCACACGCAGCGCCGCGCTGGCCGACAGCGGGATATTGAGCCAGCTTTCCGCGATGCCGCCGGGCATGCCGTGCGCCACTTTGTTGGCCGTCAGGTCAATCGAGCCCGAGAAGGCCTTGGTATCGGGCTTGTTGGTAATGATGCGCAAGGTGCCCGCCTCGCTGCTCGCACCGAACAGCGTGCCCTGAGGCCCCGCCAGCGCCTCGACCCGCGCGATATCGTAGATGTGGACGTCGAGCGTGGTGCCGATCGTGGTGACCGGCTGCTCGTCGAGATAGACCCCGACCGTGGGCAGCGATCCGGTCGAGAGCCGGTTGCCATTGGAAAGCCCGCGGAAATATACTTCGGCCTGGCCCGGGCCGTAGCTTGTATAGGAGACGCTGGGCAGGAACTTGGCGTAATCGTTGAAGGTGCGCACATTGCGTGTCGCGAGCGCTTCGGTGTTGAGCGCGACGATCGAGAGCGGCACATCCTGCAGCTTCTGTGCACGCTTCTGCGCAGTGACAACGATCTCGCCGGGCATGTCACCGGCCGTCGGGTCTTCCGCCGCCGGAGCTTCAAATGACGGTCCGCTCACCGCCTGCGCGTGCGCCGTTCCGATAGATGCAAGCGCCAGCAGCGAAGCGCCACTCGCAAGGATTCGCATGTTCGTCATCACCCCATTCCCCTGACCGGGTCCCTGCGCGATTAGCTAGTCGCGATGACGCCGCGGTGACAGGCCGGAGGCTTGACGCGCGGCTTGTCAACCGCGTCGTCGTTCATGGGCACCCGCGAGACTCGCGTGCAGCCGGTTTTGGCGCTGGCCAGGTTACCGTGTTCCGCGACGAGGAGTATCTGCTGGACGGCGGTAGGATCGTCGCAATACCGACCGCGTGTAGAACGCCATGCGGCACACCACCTGCGTGGCCATTCTGATGCATGGCGGCCAATGCCGCCTGCCTCGGCGCGCTCGGTATCCCGGCCAATGGCGTGCCGGGCCTTACCATCGATCCCGATGGCAAGACCGTGCAAGGCCAATAGGAGCGCATCGCGCGGGGGCAATCAGTTCTGACCGCCCGCGCATTGCTGCACGATCTGGTGAAGGTCTGCGCCGCGCAGGAAGAGGGTGGCGGCGTGGCCTCTAGGGGCGCACCAGCAGATTGCCGGTGTGACCGCCCGCAAACAGCAGCAGCAGCGCCTCGGCGAAATGGTCGATGCCGTGGACGACGTGCTCGGGCAGATCGACCTTGCCGTCTTCCATGAGCTTGGCGATCTCGGCCTTCGCTTCGGGGAAGCGTGCGGCGTGGTGGGTGACGACAAAGCCGCGCATCGTGGCATCGCGCTCGGCGAGCTTGAGATAGTTCCTCGGACCGCGAACATTGCCGAGATCGGAATACTGCGAGATCGCGCCGCAGATCGCAATGCGGGCATCGGCAGGCGCGAGGTTCGCGAGGGCGATATCGAGGATTTCGCCGCCGACATTGTCGAAGAACACGTCGATCCCGCCGGGTGCCGCTGCCGCCATATCGGCGGCCACGTCGGCATTCTTGTAATCGATCGCGACATCGGCCCCGAGCCGGGAGGTGAGGTAGCGGCATTTCTCCGGTCCGCCGGCAATGCCGATCACGCGCGCGCCGCGCGCCTTGGCGAGCATCACCACCATCGAGCCGACAGCGCCCGCCGCGCCGGAAACGAGCACGGTATCGCCCGCCTTGACGTCGGCCACAGCGATGAGGCCGACCCAAGCGGTGAGGCCTGTGGTCAGGCCAAGCGGGCCGACATAGTCAGCCGGCTTGAGGCTGTTCGAAAGATCGAGCCTGGTCATCGCCGCAGCGGGCACCAGCGCATGGGTCTGCGCGGCGAGTGTCCCGTACACCCAGTCCCCCACGGTGTAGGCCGGATCGGCGCTTTCCACCACCTGTCCCACTCCAAGCGCGCGGATCGTCGAGCCCAACGGCGCGGTCTCGTGAAAGCTGCCCGGCGTCAGGGTGGTGCGGATCCAGGCGTCCATCGAAAGCGTGTCGACTTTCACCACCAAGTGCCCGGCGGGTACTTCGGCAATCTCGACATCCTCGATGCCGAAATCTTCGGGCAGCGGCATCCCCTCGCGGTATTGCCGAATGAAGACGCGGCGGTTGGATTGCGGCATGGGAAGCTCCGTGGCGGATGGATGAAGCCTGTGGCTAGGTGGCGGCTGGAGCCATCGCCATTGCCATTTTGACTAGCATGCCCCTTCGGTCCGGATGGGACGGCGCTGCCCTTGCCGCACGCGGGACCTGGCCGGCCATGGCACCCAATGGGCCAGCCAAGGGATATTCCGCTATCTCGGCGAGCAGGAGCGCGAGATCCGGCGCAATCCGGGGGGCACCGGCAGGAAGCTTGTCGCGCATATCTTCGGACGCGGGTGAGGTCCGGTTTCAACCCACCTTGCGCTGGTTGGCGAGTGGATCGACCGGCGGCAGGCTGGATTTGATCGCCACAGCAGCGATGCGGCCATCCTCGTCGAGGCGCAGGGGCTGCGAGAATTCGACACCCATGCGTTCGTCGCTTGCCCAGCGGCAGGTGGCCGTAACGATATGGCCGTCCGAGAGCTGGATGCGGAAGATCGTCCCGGGTGGCACGTTCCACAGGCCTTCGATGAGCGCGCCCGTCAGCGACATGTTGCGCACGGTGCCATGATAGCGATGGCCGCCGTGATCGAGCACCACGCGGCGCAGCATGGCTTGCCGTGCGGCACGTGCCGAGCGGGGGCCACGGGCGATCGCAATGAGGCCAGTCGCCAGCCGCGACTGTGTGGCGGGCGCGGAAAGCGGGCGTTCGTAAATATAGCCCTGCACGTGGCTGCAGCCGAGCATGCGCACGAGATCGAGTTCGTCGAGCGTTTCCACACCTTCCGCAGTGGTTTCCATGCCGAGCGCCTCGGCAAGGCTGACGATGGAGGCGATGATCGCGCCGTTGCGGCTGCCGGCTTGCGTCGCGCCGCGCACGAAGGACTGGTCGATCTTGATCTTGTCGAACGGCGCGCGCTTCAGATAGCCCAGCGAGGAATAGCCGGTGCCGAAATCATCGAGCGCGAGACGCACGCCGATGCCCTTGAGTGCGCGGAACATGGCCTCGGTCGCCTGATCATCGCCGAGGAAGACGCTTTCGGTAATCTCGAGCTCAAGCCGGTCGGGATCGACCTCGGCCGAGGCCAGCGCGCTGGTGACCATCGCGGGCAGCGCCGGATTGGCAAACTGGAGCGGCGAGACGTTGACCGCAACGCGCACGTCTTGCGGCCATTCGGCCAGATCCTTGCACGCGGTGCGCAGCGCCCATGCGCCGATCGAGACAATGAGCCCGGCATCCTCCGCAATCGGCACGAACTTGGCCGGCGAGATAAAACCATGCTGCGGATGGTTCCAGCGCAGGAGGGCCTCGAAGCCGGTAATCCGCTCGGTCGTGGTCTGCACGACAGGCTGGTAGTAAAGCTCGAGATTGCCGTGGGTGATTGCGTCGCGCAGGTCTTCCTCGAGCTGGCGGCGTTCCTCGGCATCGCTGTGGAGGTCGGCAGCATAGAAGTGGTAGCGCCCGCGCCCGGCGTCCTTGGCGGCATAAAGCGCAAGATCGGCGTTGCGAATGAGCGCCTCGCTGGTGACGCCGTCGTCCGGTGCGAGCGCGATGCCGACAGACGCACCGATCATCACGCGGCTGCCCTCGATCGAATAGGCCTGGCTCAGTTGCTCGATAATCCGCTCGGCAAGATGCCCCAGCTGCTCGCGCGCGACCTTGCCGGCGAGAATGACCTGAAACTCGTCGCCGCCGAGGCGCCCGACGCGGCCCGTGGTGCCGATCACGCGTTCGAGGCGCTGCGCGACCTGCTTGAGGAGGGCATCACCGGCCGGGTGGCCCAAGGTATCGTTGACCTGCTTGAAGCGATCGAGATCGAGCAGGAGCACCGCGCAGGCGCGGTGTTGCTCGTTAGGCACCGTGAGGATCTTCTCCAGCGTCTGCGACATCTGGAAGCGGTTGGAGAGGCCGGTCAGCGAATCGAAGTGTGCCAGGCGCGAGGCGTGTTCCTGCGAACGGCGCTTTTCGGTGAGATCGGTGCCCGAACCCCGGAAGCCCTGGAAGTTGTTGAAGGCGTCGTAGGTCGGTCGGCCGGTGACAGACCACCAGCGCTCCTCGTCATAGACCGCGGCCCGCACCGCCAGTTCGCTGAAACTTGAACGGGCGGAAAGGTGGAAGGCAAGCGTGCGCTCGCCCTCACCGGATTTCTCGGAAAGGTTGAACAGCTCGGCGAAGGGGCGAGCGATGCATTCCTCGACCTTCTTGCCGAGCACTTCGGCGACCGGGCTGGAAATGTAGGTGATGAGGCCGCGGCGGTCGGTTTCCCAGAACCAGCCCTGCCCTGTCTCCTCGTAATCCGCGAGGATCTCCTCGGCGCGGGTCTGGACGCGGACACCTTCCTCGACGGCAAGGCGGATCTTCTGATCGATCTCGCACTGGCGCAGATAGGCCGCAACAGCGATCACCGCGCCGATAACCAGCGACATGATGCCGCCTGCCAGATCGGTAACCCAGGTGACGCCGGACCACATCGCGACTTCGGCAGTGAGCATGCCGGCGAGGCGGCCCGATTCGGTGACAGTGGCGAGGAGCGAAATGGTGACCAGCAACGCGAGTGCCTGGACCCAGGGCACCATGCCGCTGTTCGCCCAGAGGCCGATCGCGTAACCATAAATGAACAGCGGAATGCCGATCGAGGCGCCCATCAGCGCCATGCGCACAACGGTCGGGTGATCGCGGCTCTCCTCGTAGGTCGAGGTGAACCGCGCGACAAACAGCAACGCCGAGGCCAGCAGCGCGAGGACAGGCGCGATGATCGGTCGGACCGTGAAATTGGCAATGGCGAGGCCGAGGACGCCCAGCACCATCGGCAAGGCCATGTGCGGCCACTCGCGCGTGATCAGCCCGCGGCCGGGACCTGTGCCGAACAGGAACGCCGCGCCGGCAAGGCCGCTCCGTTTGACTTCCGCCGTCGGCACCCGCTCGCGGCGACGCTGCGTGCGCGCGAAGTCGCTCGCGACACGCGTCGGTTCGGCATGCGATGCGGCGTTGTCCCCGGGCAATTCGGTCATCAATGTTCGCTTGCGCTTAACTGCTTTGAGAAACCGTTAAGCGTGGGTCCAGATCGGACCTTTTTCACGCAGATTTCCTTAGGTTTCCTTTCGCTGGACATGTCCAGATGCTAGGGGCTCCGCCAAGGCGTTGTTTTACCAGATTGTCCGAGGATTCCGCGTGCCCACGACTGCCAGCTTTTCGATGATCGGAGTCGCCGGGCGGCGCCTGCGCGTGGGGCAATGGCATGTCCAAGGCGGGGGACACATCCAGCCGGCACCGCGCGGCAGGACTGCGAGGACAGCCCCGCGCCCGCTGGTCATCCTGAGCGGCATCGGCATGAACATGGAAATGCTCGAGCCGATCGCGAGCCGCCTGCCTGACCGCCGCATCGTCAGCTTCGACATGCCCGGTATTGGCCAGTCGCCCGATCCGATCTTCCCCTATACCATCCCGCATATGGCGTTGACGCTGGCCGCGCTGCTGGACCGGCTGCGCATCGACAGCGTGGACCTCGTCGGCATAAGCTGGGGCGGCGCGGTGGCGCAGCAGTTCGCCTTCCAGCACCGCGCGCGCGCCGGCAAGCTGGTGCTGGCGGCGACATCGGCAGGCGGCACGATGATCCCGGGCAATGCCTCACTTCTGAGCCAGATGCTTGATCCGATGGAATATTCTGTCGAGAAAACGCTGCGCCGAAACCTTGCCATGTTCTATAACGGTGGCGGCGCCGACCGGGTTTCCCTCAATGCCGCAACGGCCCCTTCCCCGCTCGGCTGGAGTTGCCAGCTGGCGGCTTTCGCCGGCTGGAGCAGTGCGCCGTTCCTGCCCTTGCTGAGCATTCCGGTCATGGTGATGGGCGATGCCGACGACCAGCTGATCCCGCCCGGCAACGCGCACTTCCTGCATAACGCCATACCTGGCAGCAAGCTGGAGATGACCGAGGGCGGCGGCCACCTGTTCATGCTCTCGCGTCCCGAGGCCTTCGTCGAGAGGCTTTCCGGATTTCTCGACGCGTAACAGGCCCCACACGGGCGTTGACCACGGCGTGATCCTCTGACTTAATCGGCCAGTTAAACGTGACGGCCCTCCGCGATGAGTCGGCCGCGCGGGGATAGAGGAGCCTGCTCATGCCGACCTATGACCTGATTGTCCGGGGAGGAACCATCGTGGACGGCACAGGCCGCCCGCGCTTCACCGGCGACGTTGCCGTCCAGGGCGGCCTGATTGCCGCAGTGGGCAAGGTGACCGGCGCCGCAAAGCGCGAGATCGACGCGACCGGCAAGGTCGTCGCGCCGGGCTGGGTCGACATCCACACGCATTATGATGGGCAGGCGACCTGGGATCAGGAAATGGCGCCGAGCTCGTGGCACGGCGTCACTACAGTGGTGATGGGCAATTGCGGCGTGGGCTTCGCGCCCGCAGCGCCCGACCGGCATGAATGGCTGATCGGCCTGATGGAAGGTGTGGAAGATATTCCCGGCACCGCGCTGGCCGAAGGGCTCAAGTGGGACTGGGAGACCTTCCCCGAGTATCTCGATGCTCTGGAGCGCCTGCCACGCAGCGTGGACGTGGCGACCCATGTCCCGCACGGTGCGGTGCGCGCCTACGTGCTGGGTGACCGCGAGAAACCCGGCGCCATCCCGACCGACGAAGATATTGATAAAATGTCAAAAATTGTCGAAGAAGGGGTGCGTGCAGGCGCGCTCGGCTTCTCGACCAGCCGCACGGTGATCCACAAGTCCGTCGATGGCGAAGTGGTACCGGGGACGACCGCGACGGCCGAAGAGCTGATCCGCATCGGCCGTGCGATGGGCCGCGTGGGCCACGGTGTGTTCGAAATGGCGAGCGACATGAAGCGCGAATGGGACGAGTTCGGCTGGATGGGTGCCTTGAGCCGCGAAACCGGCCTTCCCGTCACCTTTGCCGCGCTGCAGTCGATCGCCAAGGAACTGCCGCTTGCGGAGCAGATCGAGGAAATGACCCGCCAGAACGCATCGGGCGCCAACATTGTCGCGCAGATCGCGCTGCGCGGCAACGGCATCGTGATGAACTGGCGCGGGACAGTGCATCCTTTCATGTTCCGCCCCTCGTGGGCGGCGCTGGCGGCGATGCCGTGGGACGACCAGCGCGCGCAGCTCGCCGATCCGGCTTTCAAGAACATCATTCTCTCGGAAGCCAACGTCTATCCGGAAAGCGACATCGTCCATCTCTACCGCGTGATTGGCGAAGGCTGGGCAAACCAGTACGAAATGGACGAGAGCTTCGACTACGAGCCGCAGGCCGAGGCGAGCATCGCCGCCCGCGCAGCAGCCAGAGGTGTCACGGCCGAGAGCTATGCCTACGACCTGATGCTGGCCGAAGGCGGCACCGGCTTCATCTACTTGCCGATCCTCAACTACGCCGACGGCAATCTTGATTTCCTCGAGGAATTGCAAGCACGTGATGACTGCGTGAACTCGCTTTCCGACGGCGGCGCGCACTGCGGCACGATCTGCGACGCGGCCTCGCCGACCTTCATGCTCCAGCACTGGGTGCGCGACAGGAAGCGCGGCGGGCGGCTCAGCCTCGAGCAGGCGGTCAAGCGCCAGTGCCATGATACGGCGCGGCTCTATGGCATGAACGACCGCGGCGTGATTGCGCCGGGCGCGCTCGCCGATATCAACGTGATCGACATGGATGCGCTGAAGCTGGGCAAGCCATGGCTGGCGTTCGACCTTCCGGCGGGCGGCAAGCGGCTGCTGCAGAAGGCGGACGGCTATCTCTACACGATCAAATCGGGCGAGGTGACCTTCGAGAACGGCACCTGGACGGGCGCGGTGCCCGGCTTGCTGGTGCGCGGACCGCAACAGGCAGAGATGCTGGAGGCAGCAGAATGAGCAACGCAGCGATCCGCATCGGCGCCCCGGCGACGCTCGACAGCCTTTACCTCGACCAGCTCCCGGACTGCGGCGATCCCGGCCCGGGCGAGATCCGCGTGCGGCTGCGCGCGTCCTCGCTCAATTTTCATGATTTCGCGGTGGTGACGGGCATGCTGCCTGCCGCCGCCGGGCGCATTCCGATGTCGGACGGCGCGGGCGAGGTTGTGGCGGTTGGCGAAGGCGTGAGCGCTTATGCGCCGGGCGATCTCGTCGTCTCGACCTTCTTCACCAACTGGGACGACGGCGCGCCCCCGGCGACCGCCTTCACCACGGTGCCCGGCGACGGCATCGACGGCTATGCGCGCGAGGAAATCGTCGCATCGGCGAACTGGTTCACGCGCGTCCCCAAGGGCTATTCGGCCGCCGAAGCCGCGACGCTGACTTGCGCTGGGCTGACGGCGTGGCGGGCGCTGTTTTTCGATGGTGCGGTCAAGCCCGGCTCGACCGTGCTGGTGCAAGGCAGCGGCGGCGTTTCCATCTTCGCGCTGCAGTTCGCCAAGGCGGCGGGCGCACGGGTGATCGCGACAAGCTCTTCGGACGCCAAGCTGGAGCGGCTGCGCGCACTCGGTGCGGATGAGACGATCAACTACAGGGAAGTACCCGCCTGGGGCCTCAAGGCGCTGGAACTGACCGGCGGCGCGGGCGTGGACTGCGTGGTGGAGATCGGCGGTGCGGGCACGCTCGACCAATCGATGATGGCGAGCCGCGTGGGCGGCCATGTCGCGCTGATCGGCGTGCTGGCGGGCTTTGCCGGGCCGGTGCAGACCGCACTGCTGATGGCGAAGAACCTGCGTGTGCAGGGTCTCACCGTGGGTAGCCGGGCGATGCAGCTCGACATGATCGCCGGGGTGGAAGCCAACGGCATCCGTCCGATCATCGACAGCCACTTCCCGCTCGCGGGCCTCGCCGATGCCTTCCGGCATCAGGCGAGCAACACCCATTTCGGCAAGATTATCGTCGATATCTGAGGGTCAGGCGGCGTAGCGTATCGGCTCTGCGCCGCCCATGTTCGGCTGGGCAAGAGCAAAGCGGCCGACGAGCGCGGCCATGCGGTCGGCCTCGCCCGCAAGGTTGCGGGAGGCGGCGGTGGCTTCCTCGACCATCGCTGCGTTCTGCTGCGTCATGACGTCAAGTTCGCGGACGGTCTCGCGCACCTGGCCGATGTTGGTAGCCTGCGCGCTGGCAGCCGAGGCGATGTTGCTGGCGAGGCCCGCTATCTCGCCAACCTTGCCGACGATGCGCGCGAAGGTATCGCCCGTCTGGCCGACGAGCGCTACGCCGCGTTCGACCTGGACCGAGCTCTGGCCGATCAGCGTCTTGATATCGAGCGCGGCTTCGGCCGAGCGCTGGGCCAATGCGCGCACTTCGTTGGCGACAACGGCAAATCCGCGGCCTGCATCCCCTGCGCGGGCAGCCTCAACCCCGGCGTTGAGCGCGAGAAGATTGGTCTGGAAGGCAATGCCATCGATCACCGCGATGATCTTGCCGATTTCCTGCGCCGAATCGTGGATGTCGGTCATAGCCTGAACGGCCTCATCGACGACGCCGCCACCCGCCTGGGCATCGCCATGCGCGGCCTGGACGGAATCATGGAGATGCGCGGCATCGCCCGCAGTGCTGCCGACACTGGCGGCGAGCGCCGTCATCGCGGCGGAAGCTTCCTCGAGGCTGGCGGCCTGCTGCTCGGTGCGGCGGGCCAGATCGTCGGAGGCCTGGCGGATTTCCTGCGCGCCCACGTCGACCGCGCGCGAGGTTTGCGCGACATCCCCGAGCGCGGAGCCAACCTGCGCGCGCATTGTTTCGAAATCACTGTAGATGGCTGCAAATTCGGGCGGAAGCACTTGCAGAGGCGTGCTGAAATCGCCGTCCGTCATGCGCTGGAGGGCCGAGCCAAGGGCATCGATCACGGCGCGGCGGCGCTCCTCCTCGACTGCGAAGTAGGTCTCGACCGCGATCTCCATGTCGAGCAGCGCCATCTTGACGAGCGTGGCGATGCGCTTTGCCTTGCCGCGCGCAAGCGGGCCTGCCATCGCGGTAACGATGGGCTCGAGCACGCTGGCATAGGCGCCGATGTACCACTGGGGCGAGAGGCCGATGCGGGCATGGACTTTGCCGACGCGCTCGGCGCGTTCAAAATACTCGGCATTGGCGCCGCCCTCGAACAGGGCCTGCCAATGCGCGATCTGTTTCGCCTTGGCCGAACCCATGGCCGCCTTCGAAGCAAAGAAGCCGGAAGTTTCCGGCGTGGCCGCGATCCGGTCGTAAAGTTTGTCGAGCGCAGCTGGTCCGGCGCTGGCTACCACTTTTCCGATGCCTGGGAAGCGGGACTTATCGTCGGTGCTGATCGAGAAGAAGGCCAGTTTCTTTGCGAAGTCGCGCTTGTCCATCATCGTGATCCATCCGAATTGTGTCCGGACTGGATACAATGGCAACAATTCGCAACACCGAAACGGTTGCTACGGGTCATTGCCTAGCGGGATGCAAACCAAAGCCACGAGCGAGCCGCGAGTTTGCCAGTAATTTCAGTGATCTCAGTGCGTTGACGTCTGAACGTCAAGACGGAAACATCCATTCTGGCAATGCACGTGTGCGGCCCTACACCACCGGGTTGCCCGCTTCAGCGGCATGCAGCAGGACCATAGCGCCCGCTGCATGCCGCTGCGATCAGACGCGCATCGGCATCAACACATAGAGCGCGGCCGACTTGTCATCCTTGCGGATCAAGGTCGGCGCGCCGGCGTCGGCGAGGTGGAGTTCCACCAAGTCGCCGTCGATCTGGCTGAGGATGTCCTTGAGGTAATTGGCATTGAAGCCGATCTCGAAGCCCGCAGCGCGATATTCGGCGGCGATTTCTTCGGCGGCGGTGCCGTTTTCGGGGCTGGTGACCGAAAGCGTTACCTTGTCGTTTTCGAGCGCCATCTTGACCGCGCGGGTCTTCTCGGTGGCGATCGTGGCGACCCGGTCGACGCCTTCGAAAAAGCTGCGCGGATCAAGGCGGAGCAGCTTGTCGTTGCCGGTGGGGATCACCCGGCTGTAGTCCGGGAAGGTGCCGTCGATCAGTTTGCTGGTGAGGACGACACCATGTTCGCCGCCCAGCGTGAAGCGCACCTTGCTGGCCGACAGGTCAATCAGCACCGCAGTGTCGAGAACGTCATCGAGCAGCTTGCGCAGCTCGCCCACGCATTTGCGCGGCACGATCACATCGGGCATGCCCTCGGCGCCATCGGGCCGCGGAATGGTGTAGCGCGCGAGGCGGTGGCCGTCCGTCGCGGCGGCCTTGAGCACGGGCTGGGCTTCATCGGCCACGTGCAGGAAGATGCCGTTGAGGTAGTAGCGGGTTTCCTCGGTCGAGATCGCGAAGCGGGTGCGGTCGATCAGTTCGGCCAGCACGCGCGCGGGCACTTCGAAGCTTGTCGGCAGGTCGCCCTCGACAATCACCGGGAAATCATCGCGCGGCAATGTCGGGAGCTGGAAGCGGCTGCGCCCGGCCTTGACCACCATGCGGCCTTCGGCAGCATCGAGGCTGACCTGGCTGCCATCAGGCAGCTTGCGCGCGATATCGAAGAGGAGATGCGCGGATACCGTGATCGCACCGGGGCGTTCCACTTCGCGCGCGGGCATCGTCTCGATGATCTGGAGGTCGAGGTCGGTTGCCATGAGGCGGACCGAGCCATCGGGCGATGCCTCGATCAGCACGTTCGAGAGGATTGGAATGGTGTTGCGCCGCTCCACCACCGATTGCACGTGGGACAGGCAGCGTAGCAAGGTCGCGCGTTCGATCGTGGCCTTCATTCTCGTCTCGTGTCCCCCGCCCGGGCCGATCCGCATCAAGGACCGGTCAGGGCCGTCTAGCTGGCATTCCCGCACGCCAAGGAATCGCGCGAAGGAACGGGTTGTTGCTGGACCACCTTCCTTAACGCGCGCCCCGGCGCGGGCAAGCGCAAGGCGCATTCGCTACGGCGAAGCTGTGCATAAATGCAGCGAAAACGGCGGGTCTGCCCCGCAGGGTCAGTCGAGCACCCGCAGCGCATCGAACATCTGCGCGGTGGCGGCAATCCATGCGGTAATCAGGCCCCAGCCGACGGGCGTAACCTTCGCCGGATCGCGGCCATCCTCGGTAAGCGCGGTGGCGACGCGGCGCAAATCGCCCTGCGTGACCTGCGTCGCTGGATTGTTGGCATTGCCGGGGCCGATATCCAGCGCCTTGTCGATCAGATCGGACGGGATGCCTTCGCCCTTGAGCCTCCCGTCCAGCCCATCTCGCGCCATCCGGCCGAGTACATAGCTGAAATAGGCGTCGCGTTCCTTGTCGTTCAGGAACTGGTCGGCCGCACAGCGATCGACGAGCGCATGCAGCGTATCGAGCGCGGGTTTGCTGCGCTCGCCATCAAGCGTGAGCATGCTGTCGGCAAGCTGCGCGTCGAGCCCCTCGGGCGCGGCGATCACCGCGCAGGCGAGCGCCTGGGGCGGACGCGCCTGTGCTGCACCAGGCATGGCGGCCAGTGCCAGCAGGAGCACGGCGCGCCGCATCGCGATCAGGACAGCATCGCCATGCCGCCGTTAACATGCAGCGTCTGGCCGGTGACATACCCCGAATCGCGGCTGGCGAGATAGGCGACAGCGGCGCCGATATCGCTCCCCTCGCCCATGCGGCCCATCGGAATGCGCGCATTGAGCGCGTCCTTCTGCGCATCGGGGAGGACGTCGGTCATCGCGGTGCGAATGAAGCCGGGGGCGACGCAGTTCACCGTGATGCCGCGGCTGGCGAGTTCCTGCGCGAGGCTCTTCGACATGCCGACAAGGCCCGCCTTGGCCGCCGCGTAGTTGACCTGCCCCGGATTGCCCGTCGCGCCGACGACGCTGGTGATGGTGATGATGCGCCCGAAACGCGCTTTCATCATCGGCTTGGAAGCGGCGCGCATGAGGCGGAAGGCAGCTTCGAGATTGACCTTGATGACCGCATCCCACTCATCGTCCTTCATCCGCATCGCGAGGTTGTCACGCGTGATGCCAGCGTTGTTGACGAGGATATCGATCTTGCCGAGCGTGTCGATCGCGGCGGGCACGAGATGCTCGACTTGCTCGGTGTTCGAAAGGTCGCAGGTGATCTCGACGTGATCCGCATTGTCCTTGGCGCCGTAGGTGTCGTTGAGTTCCTCGCGGAAGGAACGCAGCTTGGACGGATTGGTGCCCGAGAGCGCAAGGCGCGCGCCCTGCTTTGCAAGCGCATGGCTGATCGCCGACCCGATGCCGCCAGCGGCGCCGGTGACGAGGGCGGTCATGCCGGTCAAATCGAAGAGGCGGTGTTCCATGGCTTAGAGCTCCTTCGCGAAGGCTTCAATATCGGCCATGCTGACGAGACTGGCAACCGCCACGTCGGTCACGGTGCGGGTGATCATCGGGCCGACAACCTTGCCGCCGAGTTCGGCGAAATGCGTGACGCCCGCTGCACCGAGCGCAATCATGCTTTCGCGCCAGCGGACGCGGCCGGTGACCTGTTCAACGAGCAGGCGGCGGACCTCGGCGGGATCCGTGACAGGGGCGGCGGTGACGTTGGCCATGAGCGTCACGCGCAGCGGCCCCGGCGGGGTCTGCGCGAGTGCTTCGGCCATGGCATCGGCGGCAGGCTGCATCAGCGGGCAGTGGAAAGGGGCGGAGACGGGCAGCAGCATGCCTCGCTTGATGCCGTGGTCCTTGACCATGGCAATCGCGCGCTCGATCGCGCCGGTGTGGCCGGAGAGCACGACCTGGCCCGGCGCGTTGTCGTTGGCGACGGTGCAGACCTGACCTTCGGCAGCCGCTTCGGCAAGCGCGGTCGCCTGGTCGATCTCGGCACCGAGCAGCGCGCACATCGCGCCCTCGCCCACGGGTACGGCGGCCTGCATCGACGCGCCGCGCAAGCGCAGCAGGCGGGCGGTGTCGGCGAGAGCGAAGGCTCCGGCGGCGCAGAGCGCAGTGTATTCACCAAGGCTGTGGCCAGCGACAAAATCGGCCTTGTCGGCCAGCACAAGCCCGGCTTCCTTCTCGAGCACGCGCAGCACGGCGATCGCATTGGCCATGATCGCGGGCTGGGCATTGGCGGTGAGCGTGAGTTCGTCTTCCGGCCCCTGGGTCATCAACGCAAAGAGCTTCTGCCCCAGCGCATCATCGACTTCCTGAAACACTTCCCGCGCAGCGGAACTGGCTGCGGCAAGTTCTGCCCCCATGCCGACCTTCTGGCTGCCCTGCCCCGGAAAAACGAATGCCCGCATCAACACACTCCTGCTGTGACGGAGCGCGCCTAGTGATTCGCGGGGGGGCGCTCAAGCCCGAATGCGACAATCTTGTTATCAACATCGTGCCCGATATCGGCGCGACCGAGCCAGGGGATACCACTGCGCTCGCACCAGCCGCGGGCAATGGCCTCCTCGTCAGCGCCGAAAGGGACATCGTTCTCCGGCACGTCACCGACGCGGCCAAGCCGCAGGCCAGCTATGCCGCGAAGTTGTGCGGTAACGTGGAAAAAGAGCCGGTCGATAGCATAGAGGTGCTCTGACACTTCCTCGACCATGACGACATGGCCGGTGAGATCGGGCATCAGCGGCGTGCCGCAGAGCATGGCGAGCGTGGTGAGATTGAACGCGGCGCGGGGGGCAGCGTCATGGCTGGCTTCGGTGCCGGAGCGGTCTCCGGCAAGCCAGCGCAAGGCGCGGCGAACTGCCTCGGCCCCGCCCTCGCGCCGGATATCGGCGGGCATCGGCGCATGGACCGCACGGCCGATGCCGGCGCGATACAGCCCTGCGAGCAGGTAGCCGGTGTCGGAATAGCCAAGGTATTGCTTGACGCGCGCGGCCTGGCCGAAGCGGGCGATGGCGGCTTCGGCAATGCGGTTCGAGCCGTAGCCGCCGCGCGCGAACCAGACCCCGTCATAGGCTGGGTCATTGGCGCATTCGATGAAGGCTGCGAGGCGCTGCGCGTCGCTTCCGGCAAAATGGCCTTGCTCGAGAAAGCATTGCGGATGGAAGGTGAGATCGAGCCCTGGGAAATCGGCGGCCAGCGCGAGGACCGCCGCGGCATCCTGCGGGTTGATGGGGCGGGCGGGCGCACAGATGGCGATACGGGGCATAGTGCTTCCTAACCCGGTTGCGCCGAGCCGCAAGGGCGCATACCGCTTCGCTCCATGAGCACGGACAACGCCCCAGACCTCACCGCCAATCCCTGGTTCTTCTGCGGCATCGGCGGCTCGGGCATGCTTCCGCTTGCGCTGATTCTGAAGGGCAAGGGCGCGGCCGTCGCGGGATCGGACCGCAGCCGGGATCAGGGGCGCACGCCGGAGAAGTTTGCGTGGCTCGAAAGCCTCGGCTTCGTGCTGCATCCGCAGGACGGCAGCGGGATCGCATCCGCCGGGCAGATTCTGGTCGCTTCCGCGGCGGTGGAAGACACCGTGCCCGAAATGGTGCGCGCCGCCGAACTGGGCTG
>Ga0315905_10003555_pt1 | contig 16054 bp, 17 predicted proteins | sample LakEriMetagenome_5_FD_203522 | JGI IMG/M metagenome (GOLD analysis project Ga0315905, IMG submission 203522) | Freshwater fungal communities from buoy surface, Lake Erie, Ohio, United States - Buoy 4 MA121 | ecosystem: Environmental > Aquatic > Freshwater > Lake | place: USA: Lake Erie, Ohio... | reverse complement strand
TTTGGAACACCAACAGCATCGTTTTCAGAAGTAGGAATAGATGAAGTAGCAATTTATGCAAATGCATTGACTAATTCTCAGATTATTAATCATTACAACTTTATTTCAACAGCAAGCCCAAATGTTTCTTATCAGGTTGGTTCATTTGATGCAGATGTTCAATCAGGAGACCATCAGGTTATTGCAATTGATAATGCTATTATTTCAGAAACTCCAGCAACTGCAACAACACTTTTTGCAGATCCTTCAATTTTGGCAGTAAAAAATAAATCAATAACAGCAGACATAATGACAGCATCTGCACAAAATACAGATGTAACTATTTTTTATGGTTGGACAATTTATGCAGAGCCAGCAATTGCATATGCAGAAAGACCTGAAGCCTATTTCTTAAATGATTTTTACTATCAATATGTGCAAACAAACATTGCTCCATATCGTTATGTAACTTTTGATGCAGCAGATGGAACATTAGATTATGGAACAGATGCTGATTATGCGGTAATTCCTACAACAATTGGCGGAACAGTTGTTAACCCAGATCTTGGAATTAATGGTAAGTCTGTAAAAACCACAGGATCTTCATATATTACTGATGGCGTAATTCTTAGAGAATCAGTACATGATGATGATTGGGGCACAAGTGGAAATCATTATTCGTCTTCATTCTGGATTCAAAGAGCATTAGATGATACATCTACAACAGGTTTAAGAATTATTGCAAATGCTTATGGATATGGAACTGGAGATTATTTCTTGTTGTATCATTATCAAAATAAATTACATTTTGAATTTAAAAATACAACAACAGTCATTACTCAAACAACTGTTAATAATATTAACCTATTTGACTATAATAGACATCTTGTTGTATTAGATCTAGACCACACTGGTCAAACAGATTATGCAAAAATTTATGTAGATGCAACATTAGTAATGACTATTGATTTAGGGACAAATAGAGTTTCGCTAATTAATGGAACACCCCATACTGCTCCAAATGATGAAGCAAATAATCTTCCAAGATATTCTGTTGGATGTTTAATTACTCCATTTGCAGAAACATCATTACCAGTTGTTCCAGCAAATACTAAACTTATTATTGATGAAGTCTATTGGGATAAAAACTCAATAACCCAAACACAGGTAACAAATCTTTATAATGCTATGCCAGATAAAAATAATAAGACAATTGTTGTTGAGGCATTTATTGCATTAGATGAATTAGTAATGCCAGCATTTTCAACATCATCTATTCTTGCTACAGCACCATTGACAGCCTCTGCAAGCCTGTTAGAGCCAGTTACAACTCCTGTTCGTAACATTGTATTAGTTGCAGATCTTTTAACTGCTACAGCAATGCTTGCAGATCCAAGAGTATTTGAAGATAGAATAATAACTGCTGATGTATTTGTTGTTACTGCAATATTTAATAATCCAGGACTTGTAATAACTATTCCTGGTGGGCCAATGCTTGCTAGTATTGTTTTAATTGATAGACCTCAGCCTTTTACTTTCCCTACTAATGATTTTGGAATCTCTGTATCTACAAATGGACTTCGTTATCAAATAAACGAATTCTCATCATATATAAAATATTTAAGAATTGTTGCAAGGAACCAAAAAATCTATAAAGACATGGAGATATTATAATGAAAGAAATAATTCCAAATGATTTACCAGGAAGATCAGAACAAAATACATTTTTAAATTATGATATTTTTGAGATAAGAAAAGGTGTTGCACCTATTTCTGTTAGATCTGCATACGATTTAAGCAATCCTTATGTTCTTGATGATTATAGAGATGGTGGACTTTCAAATAGTCTTGTTAAATATTGGGACAACAAGATATTTAATGATAGTGGATATCCTAGTGCAAGTGGTGCTGGTGGAGACTTAGTTCCATATTTTTACAATAAAGGAAGAATATCTAGAGAAACATACGAAAGCGATTATCCTAAGACCTTATCATTTAATAACCAAGGTCTCGTCCCACAATTTAATGAAGACACAATGCTTTCTCTTAGTTCATATTCCAGAAGTTCTTATCAAAATGCTGGAAGCACTAGAATTAAAACTGAAAGATCTGGATACTATGAGTTTACTTTTAAAACAGACAAACAAAATTCAATAATTGCATATGGCAATTCTGATTTATTTCAAACATTAATGCCACAGGGTGTAACTGCTGAACTAAATGCTTCAGCAACTATACTTGCAAAAGAACCAGTTGTAATTAGTTCAGATTATGCTTATATTCAAGAAGAAAATGTTACAAATAAAACCTTTTCTATAAATTTAAAAAATGGAAAAATAAACCTTAAATATAAAGATAATTTTATTAATCATGAAGATGATTTTGAAATTACTGGAAATTTAAATGTTGCAGACGATCAATGGCACCATGTTGTAGTAAATATTGGAAGGCCAGGAACTTTAAGAGAGCGTGGATTAAAATTTAATAAAAAGTTTCTTGAAATCTGGGTTGATGGTCAATTAGACTTTAGAACTACTGATTATATAAACAATAAAAATATCTTTTTCCCAATTCTTGAATGGATGTTAATGAACCCATTGTTGGCTATTTCATATGATGGTATTATTGAAAATGGATGGAATACGCCAGATAGAAATCCAGTATCAGTTTTTGATGATTTTGATAGAACAATTGGAATAGGCGAAATTCCAAGCGTTATCACCAGGGGAAGTTATAGTGATGAAGCAAGAGCAAATGCTTTTAAAGGATCTTTTCATACAATTGTTTATGGAGTAAATTATTGTTTAAATAAGTTTGAGATTCAGCAGAGATTAAGACTTTGGCGTGGATACGAAAAACAATTGGCACCTGTTTTTACTGTAACTGCAGAAATGGTTAATCCATTAGTTGTTGCAAATAAGAAAAAAGCCTTAAAATTATTTTGGAATAATTTAATTAATGATAAAGCAAAAGATGGAATTGAATTAGATAATAACTTTGTTGTAGATTCTTATTCTGTTACACATAAAATTAAAAATTCTAAAACAGAAGTAAACAATATTGATGTTGCAAATTCAAAATCAATAATAATATTGGAAGATGTAAGAGCAGCAATAACATCAAATCTTATTTTGTGGGGTCCAGGTGTTGATACTTATTATAATGATTCTGAAGTTACTGGTATATTAAATAGAGAAATCAATATTCTTCCAGAAGTTAGACAATACAATCCACTTGATTTAAATGATGAGCCAGCATTTGGTGAATATGATTACATAGATAATATTTACAATCCAGAATATAATCCTACAGGAACTAATAAGTTTACTACTTATGCCTACAATAATCTACTCATTGGTGGAGTTAAATTAGAAAATAACGACAGAATTTTGTTGACAAATCAATTTAGCAAAAGAGATAACGGAATTTATGTATTTAATGGCCTAAATAAGCCCTTAACAAGAGCAGTAAATGCTTCTTCACCATTCCAAATTAATAACGGAGTCGTAAGAGTTACTGATGGTCAATTTAAGGATACATCCTGGACATTGGAATCAGATATAGATTCATTGTTGGATGATCAAAAATGGATTCAACTTGAATATAATCCAAATTCTGATAACATAAACACTCAACCAATCTTTACAAATAGGTGGACTAATGAAAAGGGTCTTGAAAGACTTATTGACTTACAACAAGATATTAATATTAATTCTTACGATCTAATAGTGTTTATGAATTATCCAGAAACAAGCGAAGAAGTAAAAGAAAGTCTTGTAGGATATTCAGACTTTGAAGTTAAAATCATGTATGATAATTTTATTAAATCATTACGAAATGTTTGTGCACAAGGAGCAAGTCTTTATGTTTCAAGTCCAAAACTTGCTATAGATCTTGGCGTTGTAAAGAAATTTACAAGTGTTTCACAAATGACTGAAGACTTTGATTCTCAATCAGCATTAATTACTCCATTTGAAGTTAATGAAACTGCAGATAAATATTTTGATACACACAGAAATAATAAATATAACCTGGCTACAGAAGTTGCTGGTCTTACTAATAAAGCAACATACATATTAACTGATTTTATTAATTATAATGCTGGAAATACATATGATTATGAGCAATACCATGCAAAATATACATACCGTCAGTTTGGATTAAAAGAAGGAAATGAATTTTTTATTCCAGGTCTGGCATTAAGAGAAGTTACTGAAAATACAAACTTACCAGGATTTGGATTAAACCGTAAAGGATTAAAAGATTTAATGGTTGTTGATCCAATAGATATTGTTGTTGGAACAATAGTAACTAAACTAGCAAACAATGTTTATCAAGGATCTAGTCTTGTTGCAAACCAGTATGATGACTATGCAACAACAATTATTGTACATAATAATCAAGTATTGAATGGACAACCAATTACTGGAAAAATCTTTATAAATTGTGTTGAAGATGGCTATACATTTAGTCGCCAAGATTATAATAAGGCAGTTATACAGGTTCTTCCTGCAGTAGATATAAACGAAACAACTGCAACACGAGCCTGGCAATATTCAACAACAAGACTAAATAGATCACCACAGAGAATAAACATTCGTGAGTTAACTGAATTTGGACAAACAACGCCAACAAATGGTGGTGGTGGACCTTTAATTCAGTCACCAACAAATTCATCTAGTGGTATTATTAGATCTGGCTCAGACAAAGATAATGCAAATTATCAGTCAGATTTATATCCAAAACAAGAAGAAGAAATCTATACACTACAGGAAATTCCAGTGCTTAGCATGACTTATCTAGGTCTGCAATGGCTGGCGGAATAGGAAAGGAGAAATAAATGTTTGCTACTACAACGCAAGTAAAAACAATTACAGGCAAGATAGTTAATGCTGGTCTTGTTGAAAGAGCACAATATGCTATTGAGGCATATGTTGGCAAGTTTGAAACTGATGTAACTGACACTAAGGATCTAGAAATTCTTAAAAGAGCAGTTGCTTATCAATCAGCATACATGCTTAATAATGAGGATATTGTTTTTGAGCAGATGGCAGTTTCAACAACTATGCAAAATGACGCTTCAACAACATTTAAGTCAGGCGACTCTGTTTCACCATTCATTGCGCCGATGGCTGTAATGGTATGTTCTAAGTTATCTTTTGTAAAGTCTCGTTCAATTAAAACTGGACCAATACAATCAACTGTAACATATCCAGGTTGGACAACTATATGAAACCATTAGCATATACTCGCCATAAATATTCTGCAGAATTTTATAAGTTTGTAAGGAATACTGTTGGCACTGCATCTTCAATAAATTATTATTTTGTTGGCAATATTGCTCTTACTGCTGGCCTGGCAAAAACTGGGCAGTTAACAGTTCGCTGTGATCAACCAATAGCAATAGGATCATTAATTGCAAATATTAAAGACTCAAGTGGAAACCTGATTCTTGATAATGCTATTTGGCAAATAAGTGGTTTAGAACCAGTACTAAATGCTTTTAATAATGTTGAAAGTTATAGAATGAAAGCAGTTAAATACCAAGGAACACTTTAAATGGGTTTATTTAGTTTTATAGATGATATTAAAGATATCTATGATGCCAAAGAAATTATTGCAGAAGGTTTAGATGAAGCCTTAAGCACAATGGAACTAATGATTGTTAATGAGGGTCAGACATCTGTATTTCAGAGTACCTTAGCACCTGCTTTTGAAGATGCAGCAAAGGCTTCTCCAGAAGATGGTTGGGATAATGTGAGTGCAGATCCATACTCAGATTTTATGGGTGAGATTTGCGAGGCAGGGAATCAAATAATGGAAGCAGCCTATGAATATGCCCAAGAAGTATTGGCTGATGAAGAATCTTATGATGAAGATGAAATGGATTCTGAAACTGGTGAATTTTTAGGCTAGTTTGACAAGATTTGATTGACCTGATATACTTATAATATCATCACATCCTAGTGAAGATAAAGGCCTCGCAGTCTTTGCTCCCAGTTTCTTCTGCGGGGCCTTGCCTTTTCTAAAAGGTTGCATCTATCCCTTTTATATGCTATACTGGGATATAAGGAAAAGGATGAACAATGGAACTAGATTTAATGGTGGCTATCAGAGACGATAGAACTCTGCCTTCAGGTCATTACAAGGCTGTTTTATATGCTTTGGCAACCAGAGGCAAGAATGCTTACCCAAACCAAGAGCAACTTATGAAAGATTCTGGAATAGGCAGCAGGAATACATTAGTTAAGATAGTTAAACATTTACAGGAGTTGGGCTGGATTGTTGTTGCCAAGAAAAAGCACGGTAACAATCAATACAAAAACAACCGTTATGAAGTCCGTGTACCTAATATGACTAATCCGTGTATCACATCTGACGAAACAATAGTCAATATTGATACACTAAAGATAAATAAAGATAAAAGAAAGATAAACACATCAATAAGAAACCAAGGAAAAGCAGTACTTAATTATACAAGCCTGACTTCCTTCTTGGCTGAGTCGCCCGTTTCGGGCGTAATAGAGAGAGAGTAAACAATGGATAAAGAATATGAGATTGTATATTGCAAGGAATGCAATGCAGTCAAGATAACAGATAGTGATAGGAATTGCCTGGTTTGCAACGGGACATCAGAAGTCATAGGCTTTGAGCATCAGGTAATACAAGACATATTAGAGGTAGAACTAAAAGTGGAGGATAACAATGGGTAAAGCAACAGGATCATTAGAAAGAAGAGTTTGTCCTTGTGGTAAAACGGCTAGAAATAATGGCTTAGATAAAGAAGGCAGACAAAGGTTTGGCATTTTGTGTTGGAGTTGCCATAGAGCCTATGGATACAGCAAGAAAAATTATTGTGAGGCTCCAGGCTGTAGTTTCATAGCAGTTCACGGAGTTCAACTTGAGGTTGATCATATTGATGGTAATAAGCGTAACAATCAAGAAGAAAATCTTCAAACACTTTGCTGCAACTGTCACAGACTTAAGACACATGCTAATCGTGAATGGGAGACTCGTTATGCATAAGCGATGCCCAAGATGCGGGGTAACTAAAGATGCAAGTCATTACTACTATGCTGCATATACAATCAATCATTTATATGCTTACTGCAAGCCATGCTGTAAGGAAAGAGATAGAGAGAAAAGTGCTAGAAGGCATAAATCTCCACCTACAGTTATAAGGCAGTCTAAGGTTTGTAACCTATGTAAGCAAGATAAGCCAGTATCTCAGTTTGGCTACAATAGAAACAGAGCAGACAGACTTCATAGTTATTGCAAGCCTTGTTGGGTTATTTATGTCCAAAAGGCTCAAAAGAAGAGATCTATCTGATATACTTATATATACCTGCACCTGCAGGTCGTGGTCTACCAATCATGATGGTGGGAGAGTTTTTTGGTTCATCTCTTTTGGCTCTCTCACCATATTTAAATGGTACAATTGCTATGATGTACAAACTAGGTAAAAATCGGACGGAATAAGGAAAATATGACACTATTTCCATATGCAGGAGAAGTAGAGTATAGAGAAGGCAACTTAAAGTTTGTCCTTACATTCTTTGACAGAGAAAATACTACCGAAATGACATTGGATATTGGTTTGGACGAAAACTTAATTGAGATGATTGAGGGTTTGTTAAAGAAGATGGATGAGGTTTGATATGGTTATATTGGTCGGAAATGCCAGAAGTATGCGTCGTAAAACCAAATATACAAACCTTCAAACCTTAATAGGAGGATATCGTGGGATATAGCACATATACAGAAGAACAAATTACAACCTTTATAGAAACTGCACAAGAAATGGGAATAGGTCCAACACTTAGATACCTTGGTTTTCCAAAGTCTTATCATACTGCCAAGAAGTGGTTTGTAGAACGCAACGTAGAATTACCTACTATTGATACCCTCGCAAAAATGGCGGTAGATACGAGAAACTTCTATAGTGATAGAGAAAAACTAATAGCAGCACAAGCAGTATTGGATAGATGTGTAGAAGCACTAATGCAAGATGCATTGGATAGCGATGGTTTGAACAAGTTAGCAAATGCTGTACATAAGGCTATACAAACCATAAACCTTATAGAAGGTAAGTCAACTGTTATCAATGAGAATAGACAAAAGGATGGACAAGACCTTGCAATCATAGATCTATTGAATGAAGCAAAGGCTCGCAATGAGGCTATGAGAAATAAAGGTTTGAAGGTTTTAGATGATAAGGTTTTATAAGGGACGGGTACCCGCTGCGAAAGTTTTTTTAAGTTTGCATTTTTCGCTGTCTGCAAAAGATATTTCCCATACTTTTGAATCTAGGGTGTGTTATAAATGACAGCAGAGGTAATATCCGCAATAGGAATAATAATCTTAGGCGTTACAGGAGGATTCTTTGGAATGATGAGATATATGATCAAAACCTTATCAGAACTTCGCCCTAATGGTGGAAGTAGCATAAAAGACCAGGTAAACAGACTTGAGCAAAGAGTAGACGATATCTATCATTTGTTGGCCGAAAGGAAGTAATGTTAGCAACTGACATTTTAGACAATGTTCCATTAGAACTTTTGACATTTTCTGATGGCCGTAAAGAGTTAACCAAATATGATCCAATGCTTTTTGCCCTAATTTACTTACCTCATCACCTTCAGAATGCCCATGGAGAAATAACATTATCTGAATTTCATAAAGACCTAGCCGAATATGGCAAATCCTGGATCCACAAACCGAAAAACCCTAAAGAAAACCGTGATGCCTTCATAGCACCCAGAGAATGTGGAAAATCTACCTGGATCTTTCTAATTTTGCCTATGTGGGCTGCTGCTCATGGGCATGTTAAGTTTATCGCCGCTTTCTCAGATGCTGCATCCCAGGCCGAAACTCACTTAATGTCCTTTAAAAATGAATTGGAGACAAATGGCTACCTTATTGAAGACTATCCTGAACTTTGCAAGCCTAAGATGGTTAACTCGTCTGGCCGTGCCATGGCTTCTAACTCTTGGCGTATTATCCAAAGCAATGATTTTATATTTGATGCTAATGGTATTGACACTAACTCGTTAGGAAAGAAGGTCTTTGGGCAGCGTCCAGACCTAATAATTCTAGATGATATTGAAAAAGGCGAAAAGAACTACTCTGAGTACCAGGCAGGCCGTCAGAAAAACACTGTATTTGATGATATTGCGCCTATGAATATCTATGCCCGTATGATTTTTGTCGGAACAACAACAATGCCTAACTCTGTGATGGATCAATTCCGTAAATACGGCGAAGGCTACGATGACCCTGAATTATCTTGGATTAAGGACCAGAATGTGGATGTCCACTACTATCCAGCCATTATGCCTAATGATGATGGCTCAGAGAGGTCTGTTTGGCCTGAAAAATGGCCATTAGACTGGCTTAACAGCCAAAGACATTTAAGAGATTTTGCGAAGAACTATATGAACCGTCCAGTTAATACAGATGGCATGTTCTGGACTAACGAAGATATTATTATTGAAGAGTTAGAAGATTATGGAAACACTATCATTTCCATCGACCCAGCAGTTACAAAGAATAAAATCTCTGACTATACAGGCATAGCCGTACTGTCTAGAAGTGGTCAGAATATTTATGTAAGACATGCTGAGCAAGTAAAGATGTCTCCATCAGAAATAGCAGATAGAGTCACTTATCTGGTGGAGAAGTTTGATGTTGGTATACTTTATGTTGAAGTAAACCAAGGTGGAGATCTTTGGAAAGATGTTTTCAAAGCCGTACCTGCTAAATACAGATCCAAATCACAAAGTCTATCAAAGCAGATTCGTGCTGGCAAGGCTTTAAATTTCTACCAACAAGGAAAAGTGCGACACACTGCACATTTTCCAACATTGGAAGAACAGATGTGGGCTTTTCCAAAAGTTTCACATGAGGATGTGCTTGATGCCGTTGTTTCTGGCGTTTTGTACTTTTTAGATAACAAAGCAGTAAAACTAGAAACAAAACAAATAAATTATTTAAGGAGACAACATGTCTGATATTAAAAAGGCTATTGATACAATAGTAGATAGAAGAAATACCTATTTGGTTGCTGAGGAATATTACGAGGGAACTAATTTAGAAGTTTTCTCAAATAACCGTTGGCTACAAGTGCTGGGAAGCGTAAGAAATAACTTTAGATTTAACTTTGCTAGAACTGTAGTAGATTCAGTTCTTAACCGTCTAGAAATTGCTAACATAACAGCAAACACAGAAGAAGCAAACGCAAAGATTAATGACATCTGGCAAATGAACGATTTGCAAATCGATGCAGATGAAATTCACCGTCGTGCACTAGTCTATGGCGATTGCTATGCAATTGTTTGGACAGATGTTAATGGAAACACCACAGTTGATTATAATTCACCACTTACAACTGTAATGGTTTATGATGATGAGAATCCAAGAGTCAAGAGATTTGCTGCTAAGTTATGGCAGTCAGAAGATCCTTTGGATTACACAAAGAAAACATCACATTTGAACATGTATTACGCAGATCGTATTGAAAAGTACACAATGCCTGGAGAGGTTATTAACATTGTTTCTGCAAACGGATTTTTGCCAGTTTCTGTAGTAGAAAACCCTTGGGGCGAAGTTCCAGTGTTCCATTTCCGCACATCTAAGCAATATGGTCGTCCAGAGCACACAGATGCTTATGGACCACAAGATGCAATCAACAAGTTAATGACAACACATATGATTACTGTTGATTATCAAGGAGCACCACAGCGTTATGCTCTTGGTGGTTCAGGAAACTCTTCTGAGTTTGAAGACTTTGATGAAACAGGAACAGATGCAGAAAACATTGGCAAGTTAAAGAATGGACCAGGAGAACTTTGGTATCTCAAAGGCGTTGATAAGGTTGGAGAATTTTCTCCTGCTGATCACAAGGTCTTTACAGAACCAGTTAGAGACTTTGTTCGTGCAATGGCATCTATTACTAACACACCGCTTCACTATTTTGAAAAGACAGGAAGCATTCCTTCTGGAGAATCTCTAAGAACTGCAGAATCACCATTGATTGCCAAGGTAAAGGATCGTCAGATTACTTTTGGTTCAACTTGGGCTGACATGTTTAGATTTATTCTAAAAATGGAAAATTCTATAGAACCAAACATTCAAGTTAGATGGAAAGATATTGAAAGCATTGATAGTTTAGATGCATGGGAAGTTGCAGTAAAGAAGCGTATAGTTGGCGTATCTCTTGAGCAAGTTCTAATTGAAATGGGTTATGATTTAGATGTTGCAAAAGCAATAGCAGCAACAGAAGAATCTTTAACTAGTTTAAGTCAAAATACAAACACAAACAATGTAATGATGGAAGCCACAGGAGGCCAAATTGGAAACGAATAATACAGAAGAAACAACAACAACTGAAAAAACAACTTTAAATGATCCAAAGGCAGTTCTTGCTGCTTTAGACCGTGCAAAGTCTGATGCTAAAAAATTCAGAGAAGAAAAAGAAAAACTTGAGGTTGATCTAAACAGTACCAACCAAAAGATAGCAGAGTTCAGTGGAAAACTACTTCATGAGAAGGTTTTGCAGAAAATCTCTGATGAAGGAGTAAAAGATCCACGAAGACTTCTAAAGTTTATGGATTTGACTAAATTTGAATTTGATGATAACTTTGATGTTGTTGGATTTGAAGGACAATTTAATCAACTTAAAGAAGATCTTCCAGAAATCTTTGATCCTAAACTTCGTGTTGGTGGTCAGGCAGATACTGCTGTAAAGGCAAGTGTTAGCACTCAATATACCGCAACACAACTTCAGGCTGCTAAAATTCTTGGCAAATTATAAGAATTAAATGGTACAATAGACTTATTGGGATGAGTGGACGCTTGCCCTATAATCATATTGAATTAGACGATTCAAAAAAAACAATAAACTATATATCCATAGGAGGATAAAATGACAATTAGTCGTGTTGATTTAACAGAGGCTAACGGCTACATCCTAGAAGAGCAGGGGTCCACAGTAATTCAGGACCTCATTGCTAATTCTGCTGTAGAGCGTTTTGCCCGTCGTGAAGCAATGGCTTCTCGCACAAAGTCAGTTCCTCGTTTTGTTGGAGATGCACCACAAGTGGTAGCAGAAGGCGCAGAAATTCCTGCATCAAACCCAACTCTAGACGAAATCGTATTGACAGCAAGAAAGTATGCACAATTGATGCATATCTCAGAGGAAGATGTAAACGATTCACTCGTTGACACACTTTCAGTTTACAAGCGTGAATGGGCATCTCGTTTTGCTCGTAAGTTTGATAATGCTTGCCTTGGCGTAACAGCAGCAGGCGACGGAGATGACGGCCAGCCGTACACATCTCTATATCGTGCAGTAGCAACAAGCCCAACTGCATTGGTTCCACAGATCATCCAAACAGGCGGAGCAATGTCATATGATGATATTAACAACGCACTTGGTTTTGTTGAAAACTCAAAGAAATTTGATGCAGCCAACACAGTATGGATGGCTCACCCAAAGATGCTTAAGGAAATCCGTGGAATGGTTAAGGGTAACTCTGACCTAGTTCTACCAGATCCACTAGCAGGAACACCAGGATCTCTATTTGGATATCCATTGGTCGTTTCATACGGTGCTGCAACTTCAGCAGCAGCAACAGATACACCAACAGGAAACGCATTGCTCATCGTCGGTAACCGTCAGATGCTTATCAATGGTGTTCGTGGTGGAGTAGAATCAGTAGTTTCTCGTGATGCAGAATTCGCTCGTGACGGCGTAGTCTTGAAGACTCGTGTTCGTCGTGGATTCGCAGTTGCAGATGCAGACGCATTCGCAATCGTTGAGAAGACAGCGTAAGGAGAGGAATAGAATATGCCATCAAAACTATACGGACAGTTTCTTTCACAGGCTCTTAACAAAGAGATTGACTGGGATACAGACACTATTAAGGTAGCACTTCTAACTAACGCCTACACACCAGATCAGGATGTACACAATTATTTAGACGATGTTGTTGCTCATGAAGTAACTGGTGCTACAGGTTACACAGCAGGTGGAAACACTCTTGCTAACAAGACTAACTCATATAACTCAGCAACAAATGTAATTACACTTGATGCTGATGACACAACTTGGTCTTCATCAACAATTACTGCTCGTTATGCAGTCATCTATGATGCTTCACCTGCAACTAACGCAACTCGTCCATTAATTGGATATGTTGACTTTGGTTCAGATCAGTCATCATCAAATGGTAACTTCACAATTACCTGGGACGCTACAGGAATCGTAAGGATCACAGTAGCATAATGAACGCTAGAGTAGAAGCAGGTCCATTAATTATTGGGCTTACCGCAAATATAGTTGAGCCTACCGTTAAGGTAGAACTAAAGGCTGTCCATAGCCTTACTCTCTGCTCAACTTGGACCTGCTTCTCTCTATCTATTCCATCTATCAATGGCCACAGCCTATCTGGTGTTAATCCAGAACTATCATTGACAGGAGGAATGGCTACGCTGTAACAGGCGTAGTCTTTTTTTATGGCATCAGCATTAAATACAAAGATAAATAGTTACGCAATTGAAAAAGGTTTTGAGTTAGCATCTACATATGCTTTACCTGTTCCAGAAACTGGCACGGCAGCAAATTCAACAGCATCTGATTGGTCAACAAGTGGCGGATCAATAGTACATGAACCAACAGTAGGACCACTTAATGGTGCTGGTTCTTGGAGGTTTAATTCAACGGTTGCTACTGGTTTTAGTAGAATAAGAAATACTAATACATCTATGATTTCGGTTGTTAACGATAAAAACTTTACAGCAGGCATTTGGGTAAAAATAAATAAACTTCCAGAAACTGGATTTACAAATGCTATGCCAATTGCACAAATAGCAAGTGCAAATACTGCGGGTTTTGGATTTTTTGCTACAGGAACTCAATCAGCAAGCCCATCTCAATTTTCATTTGCAACTGATAATGTAAGTAGTCCAGTAGTTCCATCTGGAGTTACACTTAATTTAAATGAATGGTATTTTTTAGCAGTAATTCAAGATGCAACATCAACAAAATATTATATTAACGGTGTAGAAGCACTTTCATTAGTTCGCAACCTTACAACTAGTGCTACTCTTTTTATTATTGGCTCTGCTGTTGTTCCTACTAATACAGCAACAGAAATGTCAATGAATGCATCAAACTTTTTTATTGCTCCAGCATCAACAGTTACAGCATCAGATCTTTTAGAAATTTATAATGTTGGTCATCAATCTAATTTAGAAAAAAAAATAAACACCTATGCAATTGAAAAAGGAATTTCATTTGATCATGGCTATAGACTGCCTCCAGAAGAAACTGGAACAATTGCACAATCAATAGTAACAAATTGGAATAAAACAGGAAGAAATCCAGTTTCGGAACCAACAGTTAGTCCTTATAATTCTAATGGATCTTGGAAATTTCAAATCGATGGAAACAATGGTTGTAGACTAAGAAATGAAAACTCTGGATTAGTTTCAACAATTAATGATAATAATTTTTCAACTGGACTTTGGGTTATGTTTCCTTCACTTCCATCTCTTGGAACAGATGTAAGAAAATTTCATATTGTTACACCTGAAGAAACTTTAGGATTTTCTTTTGGAATAACTGGAAATTCTGGATCAAATAATTTTGTGTTTGGAATTTCTACAATTCCAGATGTTATTACTGGAACAACTATTCAAGCAAATACTTGGTATTACCTTGCATTAAGAAGAACATCAAATACTTGGACTGCATATTTAAATGGAAGTTTAGTTTTAACAAAAACACATTCAAGTTCTTCTTCTACTGCTGAATACAGTATATTTGGTGATACATCTACTGCATATAGCATGACCTACAATTTATCAAACTTTTATATGGCTCCATTTGCAACAATTGATGCAAATGCAATTACTGAAATTTGGAACACAACTCAGCCAATTTCTGTTAATATAACAAAAAGTCCAGCAACAGCAAGTGCGCTTATGCAAGAACCAACTATTGTTATTGTTGCAAATGACAATGTTCAAGTTACAACATCTATTGTTGCATCTGCAGAATTTAGACAAAATGTTGTTGTTAGTGCAATTAAAAATATAAATAATGTTGTAACTGAAGTTTTGGAAGCATCAGCAATTATTGGAGACAATATAATTGTAAGCACTGGAAGCAATGAGTCTTATTCTAGTGAACCGTTAACTGCAACAGCATTACTAGTAGACCCAATTATTGCAGTAAATCCAATGATCGCATCTGCAACTATGCCAGGTGGAAGTGCAAATGTTCAAGCAAATTATTATTCATTAGTTAAAGCACTTAATCCATACTTATATATTTATGATGGCAAAAGCACAACAACAACAAATAGTGGATACCAAACTGGAACATTTACTAAAGATTTAAATCTTAGAACATTGCAAGATCTTGGAAATCCATTAAATCTTATTGCAGAAGGAAAGTCTTGGCTTGGTCCCGCTGGTTCTTCAGATGGAAAGTTTACTTTTACTACTGCAACTATTGCAGAATCTTTTAATGAACTTGTATCAAATGGTACATTTGCTTGGGAATCTTGGGTAAAACTTCCATTTATGCCAAATGGCTTAAGTGATCCAACTTTTTTCTTGGTTAGAGGGCCACTAAGAATTTCTCTTGTGCCACAAACAGAAAATCCTTTTCCTCAACCAAGGTCTCTGCCAAGAGTAAGGGTACAAATTGCAGACAGCCCAACTACTTTTAAAACTTTTGAGATCAACACAAGTTCCACATCTTTTTCTAGTGGTAACTGGGTACATGTTGTTGTTCAGTCATTTGATGATGGAACTGCTGGTAAAAGACGAGCAGAACTATGGATTAATGGATCTAGATATATAACAGAACAATATAACTATACTGATTGGACAAGCACTTCTGCAGATGCAGTAATATTTGGATCTGATTATATTACTACTTTTGGAACACCAACAGCATCGTTTTCAGAAGTAGGAATAGATGAAGTAGCAATTTATGCAAATGCATTGACTAATTCTCAGATTATTAATCATTACAACTTTATTTCAACAGCAAGCCCAAATGTTT